>Ga0193726_1000147_pt1 | contig 98326 bp, 88 predicted proteins | sample H2c1metaG_FD_144928 | JGI IMG/M metagenome (GOLD analysis project Ga0193726, IMG submission 144928) | Soil microbial communities from a riparian zone of the East river system, Colorado, United States - H2c1 | ecosystem: Environmental > Terrestrial > Soil > Riparian zone | place: USA: East River...
GCCACTTCTCTTCCGGGGATCGATCTACTCGTGGTTTCCTGCTCATGCTGCCTCCTGTTTGGAGGCCCTGAATCATATCTAATTCGGTAGTCCAGTTTCAGAGGGGAGCACTACAAGGGTGGATGTACCCAAGGCATCATCCGTTTATTCAGTTTACCTAGACGAAAAAAAACCTGCAGTGTGTTTTCACTAAATATTTCATGTCAAAGGTGTTCGGAGCCTCGTAAAAATGAAGGGAGGGAGCCCTGGCGGGCAGATAGAACTTATGGAACCAATGGTAGCGGGCAACTGCGTACATTCCGGCAGAGAGGTCCTGCGAACCTTTAAAAATTATTGGCATGAACGGGAAACGTACGCCTATAAGTGGTAAACACCGTCTGCTTGATATATGCTCTGCGTCGTTTCCAAAAAGGTGCATAGCAAACAGGTTTCATTCAGCTAGAGGTGGTTGAGTTGACTCTGCTGACAGCGTCGTTTCTCGAAGAAGAGAGGGTTCAGATGATGCCAGGAAAAGTCTTCTCGTCCGTTTCTCGCATGTTCTTATCATTCGCACTTCTGACTTTGATCCCGCTCGACATATTCTCTGCAGCGACCTGCACAGGCTCTGACCCTTGCAATGCCTGCAAGAACTGTCGGTATTGTCGGCATTGCGCGAAGGAGGGCGGAAAATGCGGCGTATGCAAGTAAGCAATTCACACAAGACTCTACGTGGCTTCTCCGAGCGAATCCGAGAGATCCCCTCATTCAGAAGCTGCCGCGAGAATGCCACGAACGGAATTTCGCCAAATAGATAGGAAGCCATACTTTACACGCGTCAAGAAAGTGTATTCTAGCACGCGTTCTGACTGACCCTTATTGGTCTTGATTTGATATGCTTGGATTTGAGCCGATAACCATGACACTTTTATGACACTGCACCATTTCGGTGCAAAGGAATTTTTCGCTCAACGACGTTAACTAATATAAAATCAAAGCCGTTGCGATTCGAAGGGCCTGTAGCTCAGCGGTTAGAGCAGCGGACTCATAATTCAGAGTGCTGATTTGATGGGAGTTGAAAATTTCCGATTATATATGCAGTGTCAACCTCTTACGAAGACCGCGTGTTGATTCGTTCTGATTGCTTCTGCCTCGATTTGAACTGATAGCCATGACACTGTTATGACACTCGACCTGCAAAGGCCGGAGCCCGCATTCAGAATGCCAACATTTCCATAAAATCGGCCCAAAACCACATGTTGCATAACAATGTCGGCCCCTCTCGACGCGATCAGACTTCTGTTGATAGGGCTGCGGAATACCACTCGCGACAGCCATAATACAATCCATTCAACACGACCACTACTTCAACAATGATCACCTGACCAGGCATGAAGAGTGGCACGCCCGCATGCTCGTCAGGTGGGCGCGCCATTGATGCATAATGGTCGGATGACTCAATCGGGAAATTCTTTGCAAATGCATCATGATGACCTGAAAAAGGTTTTACGGATTCTTCAGGACACGCCGTCACTTGACCGCGAATATATGGCTCCGCTCGAAGAATTCCAGGGCCGCATTCGGCGAGTAAACGAAACGTTGAAACAACATGGACACGTGATCGGGCTAGTCTTTTCGGATGAGCAATACGCGGGGGACGTTCCATATCTTGGGGGGACTACGAACGTTTCCATCGAGCAGATAGCCGGTGTGGTGGGCCCGAAAGGATTTCACATAGCAGCCGGTCTTGAAGGCGGTTACGTAGCCGAACAGTTGGCAAGCCGAGCAGGCGCAATTGTCCATAAGGTCGAGCTGCTTCAGTTAGCTGACGAAAAGTATCCCATCCGTGCCGAGCGCCTAGAGGACGTGATTGCAATGGCTGCGGGTCAGGAGGTCGATCACATTGCATTGCTTACCCCCCGTCAGGTGCTGCCGGCAAGCATCGTCGACTGCCTTGAAGGCATCTTCGGGCGCGAGGGAGTCATCGATGCACAGGAACTTTACTACCGGGTGAAGTATGAAAAGAGCGACATCGAGATGCGACTGATCGCGGACGCCAGTGTGATTGCTGATGCGATGTTGCGGGCAATGCTGGCTGTACTTCGTTCGGGGCGCCTGGAGACGGAGATAGCCGCATGGGGAGGCTGGGTTGGGCGAATGTTAGGCTCCGAGCGCGACGGATTTCAAATCATGGTGGGAGCAAACGATGCCAACCGCACATTGATCGGACCGGCATTGAATCGCCCGATTCGCGAAGGTGACTGGGTTCATCTCGGTGTTGCCCCCAAACGTGATGGACTGAACTCATGTGCCCGCAGATCCGTCATTGCCGTCGACACTCCTGCCAAGGTTACCGCTGAACAACACTTCTGGTTTGACCTGGTCGAAAAAGCATACGACACAGGCGAGCACTGGTATCGAAAAGTCGCCAGCGAGCGCTTGCCTGCCCGGCTGCAGGAAGAAGCTCTGGTCAAGTTCTTTGCAGAGAGATCCGGCGAGATTTCACGCCGGATCGGTAGGCCTATTGATCTGGCGCAACAGAAGCCATATACCGGAACTCATAATTCGGGCTACACGGAATGCCAGGAGTTTTTTGGAGCGATCACGCTCGACAGCCACGAACCGCTCGGGCGACAAATCGTAACAATGCTTGACGTGGCATTGCGAGGTATCGGAGATCGCTGGAATGACATAGTGATTCCGGGTTTCGATTTCTGCGTGGTGGAGAACACCCTCGGGAAGTACGGTGATCGCGTGGAGACCCTGACGAAACTTCCAACCAGGGTTCAAGAACTGGTCGGCGTTTGAGCGCGGTGATTGGAGCCGCTAACGTTCGAGTCGAACTTCCGGAAGCGCAGGGAGGTTCACTGATTTTCTAAGCGCGATCGTGGGTTCTTTTCCTAATTGATCTCGTCTCGCCTAGGCGACGCGACAGGAATCTCCATAGCCTTCACATTCCATCCGCTCACTTCCAGTTGCGGACGTTCGAGCTTTTTCGATGAGTTTTGAAGCCGCGCGACAACCACGCGGGATTCGCCCGGCATTAACGACAAATAGTTATCTTCCCAAAGAACAGGAAGTATCTCGTCCTGACTCTTTTCTTCATGGATCCCGAGCCGAATTTGGAAAGCCAAGGCATGGCTTGGATTGTGTAATCGTACTCGGACCGTCCCTTTCAGATCGTTGGTTTCTGGCGTTGCAGATACTTGCAGTCGGACCTTTGGCAGATGGTTAAGCATGGTGAGGTCTTCGTAAGAGGATACAGAAGTGTAATAGGCGTGATCGTTGGTCCGGTCCCAGTCGAAGACGGAAGGTTTGCCAGGCAACCAGTAGAAATTGGAGCTGAGAACCTCGCCTTGGTCGCGCTGAAGGGTGAGTTTTACAAAATAGACATTAGAATCGGGGGACGGCGGAAGAACCAAAATCTTCTTTACGCTGTCGGCTGGCGCGTCCAACTTCACGCGTTGGAAGAATTGTTGTTGCAAGTCAAAGTCATAAACCGCAGCTGTGGCAATAAGTCCTGAGTAATCGCTGTATAGATTGTTGGCTACAACCACGCTGCGATCGTCGTAGGAATACTGAATGTGCAATCGTTCACATGCCTTTTTTGCGCCGAAGTATCCGCCCGCCGGCTGCATGTAATAGTCGTAGAGGTGCCAGACAAGGGATGGCCACGGATTGTTGAGCATCCACTGGATTACGCCGGTCGATGTGTACTTGTTGCGAGTATACGCCTCGAACATGGCGCGCTCTCCGTCATAGGCCATGGCCTGCGATTTTGTGATGTAGTCGTGCAAACTAGTAGGGCCCCCGTAAATCGCGTCCATGGCCGTGTGGTAGTTCTTCAGGTTATTGAAATCCTTTCCTGCGCCCGCATGGAAATTCCAAGCGTCGTCAATCGGCCAAAGATGGCTGGCAGGAATCATTTTCCTCAGGCTGGCCTCAAGGGGAATCGCAGGCCCAGGGCTAGTCTCTGTATTGAATCCATAGGCTCCTCCATATTTCTTCGTGTCGGTCAGCCAGTACGCTGGAGGGACATAGTCGTAGGGGCCAGTCATTTTCACTCCTGACGAACCCGTGACTGACGTAGGCATTGCGGACGCCGAAGAAGCGTAGGGGTTTGCCCAAGCTGCGTCCTTAAGAACTTTTATGTAGGCCTCTTCGACGTTGGTGGGTGGTGCAAAGTCGCTTCCGTTTAGCCACAGCATCATGCTGGGGTGGCTACGCAATCTTAGAATCTGGGTGCGCAGCGATTCTGCCGCGATTTCTAGATCGCCGGGCACCCATTTGTCCCATTTTTCCCAATGATCGCAACAGCACCACCCCGCCATAACCAGCACACCCATTTCATCAGCGAGGTCGAAAAAATCATCGCTTTCCAGTTTTCCTTCCAAGCGGATGGCGTTCAAATTTATGTCTCGGATGTAGCGGAACTGTGTTTCAAGTTGCTGTCGGGAGTTACGCAGAAACATGTCGGGGGTCCACCCTGCGCCACGGATGAGTATTTTCTTGCGATTGACTCGGAAGAGCAGAGGGCGTGTGTCTGTTTTTATGATTTTACCCGATGCAAGGTGGAACATCTCTCCAGGCTGACTGACCGGCCCGTTCAGTTCCGCAGTAATCTCTCGAATACCGAACCGAATATTTTGCTCATCGGAAACTGCCCCCGCAATAACAAAGCGCGTCGCAAGAGAATAGAGGTTCTGCGGCCCGAGCGGAGCGGGCCACCACAACCTTGGCTCCTTCACTCGCAATTGAGGAAACTGCTCGGGATTGAAGACAACGGAACGAGTCTCCCCTGCCTCGAGTTTTACGTCCTCCTGGATATTATGGTTTTCAAAGCTTCCCTCAAAGATTCCCTGCACGGGATGGTCGGAGGCGTTATGTAGCTCAGCCATGACCGTGAGATCAGCACGCTCCAGCGTATCGTCGGAGAAGTGCGTGATCACTTGCGGAGAGCGCAGCGAAACGGCACCGCTCGCCGTTATATACACACCTCTCCACAGCCCCATATCCTTATCGGCCGGCATGGGGCTCCAATCAACGAAGTTGATCCCCAGGTCGGTGTCTTTTTGCGCAAACGTCTCCACGGCCAATACATTCGGTTTCCCCGGATTTAGGAAGGGTGTGACGTCGAATTCGTAAATTCTATAAGCTCCTGCAACCTGTTGGTAATCGGCAAGCTTGCGGCCGTTCAGCCAAATATTGGCGCGGTAATTAATTCCATCGAAGTGAAGCCAGATCGTACGACCTTGGTAATCTTGAGGCACTCGAAATTCTGTCCTATACCACCAAGAACAGTTGTACGGACTGTCTTTCGGCATCGGCAGCTCTGCAAAATTTTCTCCGATGGGATAGTCGGTGCCTGGGATTTTCCGGAGGTTGTCTCCGAAATAGGGATCTTTGAATTTTCCGGCTGCAACCTCGGCTGCCAGCACCGTGGATGGCACGGTAGCGGGATACCAGCCACTCGGCTTGAAGTTCGCTGAAGAGATAACTCGTCCGCCTTGTGTCGCCTTGCAGGAGGACTGAACCGCCCAACCATCATGAAGTTTCATGCGCGCGGATTCTGAGGCTCCGACCGACGCCAAACAGACAAGCGTAAATAGGAGAAGCACTATCCAGCGGATGGGTTCGGGAGAGATCTTGATGCGCAATGTCACTGCGGACAATAGAGATTGCAAGAAAGTTCTCCTTGGAAGGGACGTGCTTTCGCTGATTGTGTTCTGTTACCAAGCTCCGTAGGGTCATCAGGCCGAGCAACGTGGAGGACGTAAGAAGCCATTGCGGGAGTCTAGCAGCAGAGACGAGCCCGAGTGAAAGGGAAGTTCGGCCAATACGCACAAGTGAGTCCGTGGCTGGTCGTTTGTGGCATTTTCGCCATTACGGCAAGATGCCGGCGTACTCGGAATCATTCGCAGTGATTGCATCACAATGTCGGCTCCTCACCTGCTGCGAAATACTGCAGCAGGACGGTGGGAGAAGGCCATGGCCGTACGGCCCGCATGCATACCTTCGAGGAATCGGACAGCGAAATAATACCTATGAATCATTCGAACAAGGACGGGAAACCGTACTGTCCGTCGACAGAGTATCTATCCGATGAGCACATAATCGCGCTCGGCTTAGGTGGAAATCTGGTATTTCCCAAGGCTAGCTGCGAACTTCACAGAAAAGCTACATGTAAGGTTGAAGATTTTGTCCTGCGAAGGTATTTGTGTCCCCTTCGCTCGCATTTGTCTCTGCCTTCCCGCAACCCGCGTCTTCGTCCGAACAGATATCCGTTACTTCTCAGGAATGGCACGTATTCGTGGAAGAAAAACGTAAAGCTATCACAGCATCCGGGCGTTGTTCGATTTGTTAAGCTTGCCGGGTCAAAGCAGCGAGGTTCGAGGACAAGGCCCTGCTTCCACGCTATCTTGGATTTGGTCTCCTTTGGTGGGAGGGGAATGAACCTAATCCCTTCCGAACTACAACGTATCCGAACCCAAATGGGAGAAGAGTCTCTTGAGGGATTAATTCGGGCCGCCGGAATAAAGAAGCGCGAAACGAAAAAGAAACAGGCAGCCGCCGACGTTCAGCGGAGCTAGCCGGTCGATGCAACACGAAAAGGCTCTAAAGGTTGTGGGACCTTGCCTAGTTATGATCGGTTTCTGGCCGGTTTTGAGACCCGAACTATGACACTTTTATGACACTGCACTGTTTGGTGCAAAGGAATTTTTCACCTAGCGCCGTTAACTAATATAAAATCAAACGGTTAGTTCTCTCCGGGCCTGTAGCTCAGCGGTTAGAGCAGCGGACTCATAATGCGCACGAGGCCATTCTGTACGTTTCGGCACGGGGACGCACCACCGAGCAAATCGCCTGTATTCATGCATGCTCTGCGGTTCTAGCCCCAAGCAGCGCCACGCACCAACGAGCATGTGATAGAAAGCCGAACTGACACCAGAACTGACACCGGCAAATGAGATTTCTCAGGCGAGATGCCTAGGTAAGATAAACAAGGTCAATGCCAATGCCTCCAAATGGCAGCACTAAGATTGTGGCTATTCAGTACCTTCTTTATTTTGTGCTGCTCATCGGCCTGACGCATGCAGCGTACAGCAATCCCGCACCCACTTTTGACCGTTACATCTATGCAGCCATGGTCGGACAGCAAATGAGCGGCCCGTATCCGGAATCACTCCTAGCCGAAGACCTTCTTCACAATCCTCTCCACATGGCGGAAACGTTTCCGTTTTATTCCATTAAGACCCTTTATGTCGCAGCAATTCGGCTTCTTGGCATACGCGTCGTTAGCCCGCTAGCACTATTTCTACTGGGCGCGGTATTGCTGGCATGGCTTCGATCAGCGTTCCTTGCTGGACTCATAATTCTCTTACCGTCGGTGTATGAAACGTCCCATGAAATCACGCCGGACATGCTGTCATGCTTATTCCTCGTAACGGCAAGTTGGCTGATTGCGACAAATCGGGACTTCCTAGGAGTCGTCGTTCTAATCAGTTCGGTGTGGGTGCGTCCAGATAATGTAATTTTCGTCGGTCTGGCACTGCTATGGATGGCCTATGAGAAAAGGATCACTATACGGGACTTTTTCGTCATATCAGGAGTTGCGCTCGGCAGCGTTTTTACTATCAACCATTTCGGCTACAGCTGGAGGCTCCTGGCTCATTACACATTCGTTTACGCAAACCCCACACCCACGAGCACTCCGTTCTACATCTCGATCCGGCAGTTCGTTCATGCTGCTGTTGGAGGGATGAAGTCAACTCTGGTGGGCGGGAGCCCATGGGCACTACTCGGCTTTGCTGCTTGGAAACTTAACACCAAATACAAGCCGCTAGTCCTTGTGGCTGGATTTAACATTTTTTTTCACATGCTTCTCTTGCCAGAATGGGACGTACGCTTCTTTCTTGGTTCATTTCTCCTTGTAGCTGTCGCGTTTGTAACTGCACTGCCGCAGAACGTCCAAGACATCTCGGACTACCGCCTTTCCCTAAGGGAATAATATACTTGAGACACAAGCGGGGTCGGCGTAGAATTTATTCATGAGCGATAAACTCCAGCTTCCCAAAATGTTGCAGGAAGCAGTTGTCTTCTTCTCCGATCCTCGCCGCACTTTCGACTACGCGGTGAAACTCCGGTGGCCGGATGGCAAGGTCACTTGCCCACGCTGTGAGGGAACAGAGCACTCGTTCATCTCTACGCGGCTCCATTGGTTCTGCAAGGGGTGTAAGAAGCAGTTCACGGTCAAGGTAGGAACTATCTTCGAAGATTCCCCAATCGGCATGGACAAGTGGATGATCGCGGTATGGATGATCGTCAACTGTAAGAACGGAATCAGTTCTTACGAGATACACCGTGCCTTGGGCATTACTCAAAAGTCAGCATGGTTCGTGATGCACCGTATCCGCTTGGCCTTGCACAGGAAAGATTTCGTGCAACTGGGCGGGACGGCAAAGAAGTCGAGGTTGACGAAACTTTCATCGGTGACGCGGCTCGCTTCATGCACAGAGATAGGCATCGGTGCATGATTACCGGCATTGACGTGGTAAGCCAACAGCTGCCTAGTCCTTGCCCTTTTTGCGCTTTTTAGGTTTGTGCTTTGGCGGTTTGTGGGCACAAAAAAGCCCTCTCATTGCATTCTCAAACCTTTCCTTAGCTTCCTTTCCTTGCATGTATTCAGATTTCATTTTTGTCCTGGGGTCCATTTACCTTGAATGGAGTATGGTTTTCCGTTCGCATCTCCGAAAGTGACGAATAAATCAGCCGATGTTTTCGCAAACTCTTCTGGTTTCATATTGATTCGATAGGGAAGATACCCGTTAACCATTCCGTTGTGTGGAACGGGCGTCATTGCTTTCGAGGGAAGATAATTATCCGTTTCAATTCGGTAACGTTTTTTCCCGTTAGGATCGGTAATTTCCAACGGTTTGACTGTGATAGGAAGCGGCGAGTATTCAAATGACTTCCCGTCCGGAAACACCGTCTTTAATGTGAAGCCATAAAGGGCTGTCGGAGCCCCTGTGTTAAAAACAGTCAAACCTAATATCAGCTCGGTGTCCCGTCTATCGCTTGGAAATTGGCCCACGATGGGGTTATTTGTAAAATTTCCCTTTAAGATCGGGACCGTCAACTCATCTAGGTTGTTTTGGAGCTCATCCACTCTCTTTTGCATATCGGCGCGTTCGCGATATGACTTTAGCCACACTCTAAAGGTAGCAAAAAATAGGAAACTTGCTGCTAAAGCCATTCCGACTTTTCGAGAGATTGAAACTTGTTCGAACGTAGACCACAACCACAGGAGGGCCACTATAATCCCTCCTGTAATAAGCACGCCCCATTCGTGGATGACGAGCCATGAATATTTCCCGAAGTCTTTAAGCCAAGACATTCGCAACCTCCAATAATATGAAGGATAACATGTCTTGTGTGTCTAGTATATTGTGACTTTCTCAAGGTTTTGATCAATTTGTTCGTGTTAAAAACTTCTAAAACATTCTGGCCGTGCGAGCAGCCTCGGGTGAAGAAAAAATGTAGGGAAGCCACACATCGGGCCGCGGACATTTCACAGCCGCGCAAGGCATTCGGAAGATGCGCGACACGACGCCGCCGCGGTACAGGGATGCCCCTCCTTCCGACGCATACGAAAGGTCGGCGCACCTTCGGCATTGCCAGTCAGCGAGTACGGCACACAAATATCGTCCATCGTTCCCGACCTTCCACCCGTAAAGTGCTCGGCTTGGCCGCTGACATTCCCAGCATTTTAGGAGCAGGCTCCGGCCTCCATGTGGTAGCCGTCTCCAGGCCAAGTAGATCGGCACGGTGCTCCCGTCCGTTCGCTTAATCTCAACCGAGTCAGCTTCGGGAAAGCCCGTTTGAGGCACCTGCCGAACTATCCGGACGGCGTCTTTGTTGGTTCCGTCGCGGGGATGCTTCCAGATCAAAAGGTAAGGGACGCGTCGAGGGTCGTCCCACACTTCTCGTACGGCCCAGGCAGGAAGCATCGGGACCTGCTCGCAGTTGATCCTGAAGCCTAGAAATCTTCCGCCCCACCCTCTGAGGATGCGTTTAGATACGTACACCGTCTAATCCCCGTCGCTGCGCTTTCTAACGAAATCCCAATCAGAGGGAGCATTTTCAAAGAAAGCATCAAGATCTACACGCGTAAATTTCCAGCGTTTTCCGATGATTTTGCCCCTGATTTCGCCTCTTTTGAGGTACTTTCTCACCGTTCTTGTGCTCAGACGGAGCACTTCGGCTGCCTCGCGGAGCGTCAAAAACTTCCCGCCAATCAAGGAAGTCTCGGCCTGTCCTTGCTCCGTCATTGCGGCTTTCCCATCGGTTTCCAGCGTTCCAGCCATGCTCGGTGCTCTTTTCCGCACTTCGGCGGGTGAATTTTTCTACCGTTTCCCACGTCGTAGCACCCGGCGCAGTGCGACATCCCGCAAGCGGCCAGCTGCGGACGATTGCGCAGCGCAGCTATGACCTCGGGTCGGCGGGAGCGCAGTTCCTCCAGCAGTTGAGATGCGGCCAAGGTACGTGGCAACCGGAAGTGGATCTTTTCTCCGCGAAGATCAACTTTTCCTCCGATCTTGTACACGTTAGCGATTAATTCCTGGGCCTCGTTCACAAGTCACCCTCTAAAACTCCATACTCCTCCCCTGGGGGAATTGAAAGTGCTACGTCGCTACAAGGCGCGATTTTATTGGCGATTTCTCGTTCTTGAACCGCATCGCCGGTTTCCGTGTAGCACATTGAAAGATCGCCGGAAGGCTTGTAATCATTGATCTGTAGCGTTGTAGCACTTTGTAAACCGGGCCGCGGTAGATAGCGCAGCCAAACATCTTCGAAGTCTGCACGCTCATAACCGCGATGGTTCATGTCTGTGATCCTTCTTTGACCTGGGTACACACCGAAGGGTTTTAATAGTCGGGCCAGCTTCGCGGGAGTGATTGGTTTTCCTTTTGAATATTCCCCCCAAGGTGAGGTTTCAATCATGGACAGAGCATCCGCCAATTCGGCGGAGTCCATATATTCGCGGCGCTGACCGTCCTCAGCACCGTCCAAAATGGCGCGGATGTCGGTCAGCAGTCGAACTCCTATGGAGTCATCCCTCTGTGCCACTCCGAATATTTTCACCAAAGCCGAGCGAGCCTCATCGGGCCAGGCACCGCCTGCGGCATCTGCGATGGCTAGGAGGGGCTCAATGACATCTTGCTGTCGGTCAGAGAGACATTCAGGAATTGCGGGCCTAGCTTTCGCGAGCGTGTTGCAAATCAAAGAGCACCAGTTCTCAATTCGCTGTCGCAAAGGTAGGACTTCTTTCGATACCTCGCGCCTCCTGAATCGAGCAATCACTTCTCCGGGGGCAGCCCGCCTGAGACAAATAGGTATAGAACGGTCTTGGACGGTATCCGGCAAATAGCCGATTCCAGCAACTGCCTTTGGACAAAACGTTGAAAAGTCTTTGAAAGTAATTTGTGCTCCCTGCCCTACGCACAGAGACGCCTTGCCGTCGCTTAGGTACCCTGTATTCAAAATTCCACGCAGTGCCTCAGCGTAATCTTTTTCGCCATTGAAGGCGGCATCGCTTTCGTCCAGAAGTAAGGTGGGGCGGTGGGCGTCTACCTTGCGAACAAGTACAGCAGCCGACGCTCGCCCCGTTAGCCAGGGATTAGCGACTATGGCGTTCAAAACCTCCAACAATCGTGTTTTGCCGCACTGTTTTTCGGCGGAATTAACGTCCAGATAGGGAGTGACATCGAAAACGGCAATCACATGTGTGTGAATGATCCAGAGTGCAATCGCGGATGCCTGTGCCTGTGAGACCACAACATACCGGCGAACGAAAGAGCGCACATCTCTAAGGAGCATTGCCCCGGCGTTCATTTCTGCGGAATCGAGCTCCTCTTGCAAGGCAGTCTCTCGCGGGTTTTCGTTCATGGAAGCGCCTCGGGCTCGACTGAGCGTGTGGGTGAAGAATGGTCGCTGCGCAGGAATGCCTCAAGCGCACGTACAGGTATGACAGTTCGCCGGCCGATTTTTCGGGCGGAAAGGAGTTTTGTTGAGACGTAATTTTGGATAGTGCGAGGCGAAACGCTCAACATTCGCGCCGCGCAACGTATGTCAACCGCTAGGGGAGAAATATTGGTTTGGTCCATGTCCGGCATAGTCGCGCACTGGCGGCCATCCAGTACATCGCATCCGAGATACTTTTTGGGGGCATGAAATGCTAGTTTTTTGCCGCTTTGCGGTTTCGGCGAGAGCGAAGATCAGCGAGGCTCTGGGCGTCCACTCCTTTTTTGGAGCTCTTCTCCCCATTCAAAGCCCAATCAACAGCATTTATCAGTCGCGCAACTTCCATATCACAGAACCGGCCCGTGAGAGCCTTTATCCGTTTCGACAGGTGTAGTTTCCAACCAGACCGTGGCGGATGTCGTTCGCGAAATGGCCGTCGTGCTACTTTAAGTTGCAACTGTAACGAGTCTGCGCAGGTAATCAACTTTTCGGGCAGGGACGAAAGTTCTTTCGCTTCCTCACCTTCCAGGTAATCGCCACGGGACAGGGCTTCCAATTCCTTCGCCATCTTGCGGATGCGTTTTGGAAATCCCTGTAGACCCTTCCAGGACTTTCCACTTGCCTTCGCAAGTAAGCTCTCCAGACTCGTTCTGTCCTCGGACCTGTACACGACTGCCGCCGCCCAGATTACTGGCTCCAGTCTCCTGACGCCTGTCTTATTTTCTAACGCCTCCAATGCCTCTCTGACTTCGGGATTCCTGACTAAGGCCAAAACATCCAGTCCAAGCGTCTTCGCTAGAAGGCCCGCAGCTCCACTCCAGTCACGATCATCGCGGTACTCGCCGTCAACCCTTTCGATTTTTCTCCGAGTCTCCATAATTTTGCTCTTGAGTGCTCGAAGATGCATCGTAGCACTCTTCCGATTTGACAATAACCTTACGCTAGGTTATATTAAATGTATGAAGAAAGCAGCTGAAGCAGCTAAGGAACTCGCAAAACTGAGCGTTGCAGCTCGCCGTCGTAAGTGGGGAGAAGACGGCTTCCGGAAGAAGATGCAAGCATGGGGGAAACTCGGCGGCCGTCCGCGTACTAAGAGTGTGAGGAAACCATGAGACAGCGCGGAGTGTACGAGAAAATGCCAGGCTCAGGAGTTTGGTGGATTCGTTATGCCGACGCGATGGGCCGTATTCGCCGGGAGAAAGCGGGCACAAAAGGCTCAGCACTGACACTCTACAGAAAACGGAAGACGGAGACCTTGCAGGGTAAGAAGCTGCCTGAAAACCTTCGCAGTCCAATGGTGAGTTTTTCCGAGCTTGCCCGCGAAGCCCTGGCATACTCGAAAACCCACAAGCGAAGCTATAGCGATGACGTGATCCGAATGGAGAAATTGCTGAACCGCTTTCGTGATCGCGCAGCGGACTCGATTACGCCTCAAGAACTTGAGCAGCACCTCGCCCAAGCGGCAGAGGACAGCGATTGGGCTCCGGCCACGGTTAATCGTTATCGGGCTTTGATTTCGCTGGTTTTCCGGCTTGGGATCGAGAGCGGTAAGGTGAAAGACAATCCCGCTCGGCTTGTGAAGCACCGACAGGAAAACAATGCCCGTATCCGCTGGTTATCGGCAGAAGAAGAGGTGCGGCTTCGCGCCGTGCTCTCTGCAACGTGTCCAGAACACGCCCCGGAATTGGACTTGGCTTTGAATACGGGGCTGAGGTTAAGCGAACTCTACGGTCTTGACTGGGGAAACGTGAATATTACTCGGCGCATCCTGACGGTGCCACGCCCGAAGAATGGTGAGATGCGCCATGTTCCTCTCAACGGCCCCGCCATAGCGGCACTGGCCGTTCTTGAGAAGGGCAGTGAAGGAATTGGGCCAGTGATCCGAAACGCCGACGGCGGCCCGCTAACAGGCCCGCGCTATTGGTTCGAGCCTGCAATCCGGAGCGCGAAGATTCGCAGTTTTTCCTGGCACTGCCTCCGGCATACGTTTGCCAGTCGCCTCGTGATGGCTGGAGTTGACCTTCGAACTGTCCAGGAGCTTATGGGCCACAAAAGCATCCAAATGACGGTGCGGTATTCTCATCTCACGCCCAAGCACACGTTGGCGGCCGTTGAGAAGTTAGCCGGACCCGTTCCGGTGGCTCCAACTGACACCAGAACTAGCACCGAGTCGGAAATACAGATTTCTCTTGAACGCGCTGATATTCATTAATTCTTTTCTTTATAGTATGTTGTAAAGACTTCGGGCCTGTAGCTCAGCGGTTAGAGCAGCGGACTCATAATCCGTTGGTCCCAGGTTCAAATCCTGGCGGGCCCACCAAACCTTTTCAATGAGTTAGCGCGTTATTGCTTAATGGCAGCTTGAGGTGGACTGCACCCTTGAAATGAGACAGCCAGGATGGGCACACTTTGCAGGGAAAGGACTGCAAAGTGAATCGGAAGCGATACTCTCGGAAATTTCAGCGCATGGCCGTTGAGCGCATGCGGAGTAGCGACAACATTGGCGATCTGGCGAAAGAATTGGGAGTAGGCCGACGGTGTCTCTACAAGTGGCAAGCCAAACTCGATCACCTGGAGCCAGGAGAAGAAGCGTCACGGACGAACTCTCATGAATCGTCTTATCGGCAGCAAGTCCATCGGCTGAAGCGTCTGCTGGCCGAGAAAACCCTGGAAGTGGATTTTTTCAAGGGTGCCTTGCAAAAAGTGAAGGCTCGACGCCAGAAGAGCGGCGACTCTGGCGAGATGGCATCTACGACCAAATCCGAGAAGTGATGCCACTGCAAGGCAACTTAAGTATCGAGCGAATGTGCGAGCTGACGAGAGTCAGCCGGGCAAGCTTTTATCGATCCTTTCACCAGCAACAACCTGTTGAGGAAGAGCAGGAAGTGCGCTCTGCGATTCAGCAGATCGCAATCGAACACCGTCGACGCTATGGGTATCGCCGTATTTCTGCCGAGTTACGACGGCGGGGTATGCAGGTGAATCACAAGCGCGTGATGCGGATCATGGCGAAAGACAACCTGTTAGCGGTGCAGCCGAAGTCCTTCGTGATAACTACGAATAGCAATCATGAATTGGAGGTGTATTTGAACCTGGCCAGCCGGATGAAGCTGACCGGGATCAATCAGCTGTGGGTGGCGGATATCACCTACATTCGATTGCAGCGGGAGTTTGTCTTCTTGGCGGTGATTCTCGACGGGTTTTCACGGAAAGTGGTGGGCTGGCAGTTGGATCGCACGTTGGCGGTTCGGTTGCCGCTCACGGCGCTGGAGCGAGCGATCATGGAACGGAAACCTGGGCCCGGTTTGGTGCATCATTCGGATCGCGGACTGCAGTACGCTGCTGCCGAATACGTGAACGCTCTGCGCCAGCATCAGATGATCCCCAGCATGAGTCGGCCAGCGAACCCCTATGACAATGCCAGTTGCGAAAGCTTTATCAAGACGCTAAAGCGGGAGGAAATCTACGCGAACCGGTACGAAGATCTGGGGCACATGCGAGTGAACATCGAAGAGTTCATCGAGCAATACTACAATCGGTTGCGGTTGCATTCGGCGTTGGGCTACCGTTCTCCGGAAGAATTCGAAGGACAGAACGAAGTCCCAACAATGATTGAAACCGCCTCGAGCGCAACTCTGGTGTTCTTCAGGAGTTGATGGTGGTCAGCGCAAAAATTTCTTGGGACGGGGGTGACGTCACCCCCGTCCCAAGATTCCCCAGTATCCTGGGGAGACAGAAGGAAAACTCAAGCTACTGCAAGTGTGCCCAAAAAATCTGTCTCACTGTAGGGGTGCACCCCAGAGGGTTGTGCCCAGTTCTGTGCCCTTGCTCTGCCAAAACCGACGTACTTCCTGGTTCTTCTAGACAGCGAATTGCGGCTTGTTTCGCGTGGGATCTAATGTGGCTGTAGTGCTCCAGCATTTGACGGCTGACGTGTCCAGCTAGCGAGCGGATCGCAATCATTGACAATCATCTACGGCATTGTATGGCCGCGTATTAGCGGCAGTGCATAGGGCTGAGTGCAAAGGTGTAAAGTGCGCCCCTTCTGGCAGCCCGAATTGGCCAAAATGCTACGACCGACCGGAAAGCTGAACTGTTTTTCACCATGCCCAAGACTTACTGAACACAATGCAGAGACGATCCGAACCTCTTCGCTGTCTCCGCGAAGCAGACGCTCAGTCCAGATTGAACGAATCGGGAAAAACCGCCAACAGTTTCAATATTCATAGACGACAAAAACCTTCTACGGCTTGTATTGATTCTTTTCGATTTTCAGTGACTTAATCTTTGATTCCAGCGTTGACCGAGGCATGCCCAACCTGGCGGCAGCCCCCGCGGTTCCAAACACCCGCCCACGGCTCACTTTTAGGGCCTGCTCAATCATGTCCTTCTCTTGCTCCTCGAGCCTCCGAGAGAGCTCAGTGTGGCTTGTCGGTTTTGGCATAAGAAATGGCTGTAACTGGTGTGGCAACCAGCTTTCATCGATCGAAAAAGTCTCCGTTTCACAGAGGATCACGGAACGTTCGATAACGTTCTGCAGTTCACGGATGTTTCCAGGCCACGCGTAGTACTGAAGCAGTTCGAGGCTTTCGTGGGTGATATGCCTGATGTTCTTGTGCGCTTTTCGCGAATAGCGATCGATGAAATATTCCACCAGCGGGGCAATATCCTCTCTTCGTTCTCGAAGAGGAGGAATCTCAATGGGAAAAACCTGGAGCCGATAAAACAAATCAGTGCGGAAAGACCCGCCGGAGACGGCTACGCTCAGGTCACGATTTGTGGCGGCGATCACACGAACGTCGACCTTGATGGGCTGGGTGCCTCCGACCCGCTCAAATTCCCGTTCTTGAAGTACTCTCAAGAGCGCTACTTGAGTTTCCGGTGGCAGTTCGCCCACTTCGTCCAGGAAAATCGTTCCGCCGTCGGCCTGTTCAAAGCGGCCAACACGTCGCTGCATGGCTCCCGTGAAAGAGCCCTTCTCATGGCCAAACAATTCAGAGGCAATCAAGCCGCTAGGGACGGCAGCACAGTTGACGCAGACAAAAGGGCCTGAGGAGCGCCTCGAGTGCTGATGGACCGCACGCGCAACAAGCTCCTTCCCCGTTCCGGTCTCCCCGGTAATCAACACGTTGGCGTCTGTGGGAGCAACCTTGGACACAAGAGAGAGTACTTTTTGCAAGGCGCCAGAACTCCCGACGATCTCGTCGCATATCGATCCCTTATCGATTTCGGGCAGGGCGGCGCTCTCGTGTTTGAGTCTTTCTTCAGACTGCATTGGATCCGCCATGATTACCGCGACGCTAGCCATAACGTGCCTCCCAATCTACGGACATTGCAGCATTGCTCTTGTCCTCTTTGTTCTTTGTGTGCATTGTGGATTCAGTCCTGTCTGCGGACAACCGCATTTGGAGTCACGGCGCACACTATATCGAGTCGAGGGAACTGCCCAGTCAGAGTATGTGGGGACTAACTCGAAAGAGGCCAAAGACCTAACTCTTTCGATCTGGAGGGTCGATTCGCTTCCATCCAAAAAGGCGAGCGTCGACCGACCAGGCACCAGGTCCGAGCAGTGCCAGGGCGGCGGCGAGGGTTCCCAGCATGATATTGGGCCACGGATCTCCAGGTTGCGAGAACGTGTTCCACAGCGCAGTGATCGCTACAAATGCACCCGCTATGGGCGTCCACAAACCAGCGAACAGAAGTAGGCCTGCACCGACCGCCAGCACCTGCACTATGACCGATGTGATCGGAAGGCCACCTCGCAGCGCGGGGACTCCATGAAGAACTATGGCAATGCCGACAACCAACCGCATCAACAGAAGGCCTAGGCCCGGCGCACCGCGGGCGAATGTTGAGAATAGTCGTCGCACAAGTAAGCTGAGGTTATGAGATTTCCGGTGCGAACCGGAAGCCCCAAAAGGCTGGTGCGAGCCACTCTTTCGGGTGCGTTAAACTTCGATGATTCCGCGCTTCAGACCTATCATCGCGGCGTGGGTTCGGTCGTTAGCGCCCAATTTGGAGAGGATGTTTCTGACTTGGCCCTTGACGGTCTCTTCACTGACCGAAAGCTGCGCTGCAATCTCTTTATTGGCATTCCCTTCGGCGATTAGGCGCAGCACGCGGACTTCTGCGGGCGTCAGCGTGTCATCCGTGGCATGCTCCGCAAGTTGAAAAGACACCTCTGGCGAAATCGTCTTTTTCCCGGCGTGTACCGCCCGAATTGTTTCCAACAGTTCCTTGTGCAACAGATTCTTTAGCAGATAGGCCCGTGCGCCAGCCTTGAGGGCTCGCAGGACCTGCACGTCTCCCGTATATGTGGTCAGAACGATGATCCGCGCCTCGGGGAATTCCCCGCGAATCGCGATCATGGCATCAACGCCATTCATTTCCGGCATCTGCAAGTCCATCAGGGTGATGTCCGGGCGGTGCGTACGGAACTGCTGGATCGCCTCCCGCCCATTCGACGCTTGCGCGACCAAACTCATGTCCGACTGACCCGCCACAAGTCCCGCAATCCCTTCGCGGAGGAGGGCATGGTCGTCAACCGCCAGGATCCGAATCGGAGCGGGCTCCGCAGTCATGACTTCATCTCCGCGTCTTTCCCGAAGAACATTTCAGCCAACCTCGAACGCCGTCGAGATAGAGAAGTTTCGTAGGCACGGGAGGCAGGAATGCTCAGCTCAACCTCCGTGCCAGAATCGAGCTCACTCCAAACTGTCAGCTTGCCTCCCATCAGCTTGGCGCGTTCGCGCATGCCACGCAAACCGTAGTGCCCAACGTACCCATCTCCATCAAGATGCTTCGCGTCAATTCCCTTTCCGTCGTCTCGGACCCGCAACCGCAGTTCCCGCTCGTCATACCGGATTTCCACTTCGATCCGCTGCGCCTGTGCGTGCTTGAAGGCGTTGCGCATGGCTTCCCCTGCGATCCGGTAGACTTCGTCTCGGAGGATCGGATGAAGATTCTGCGGGGTTCCTTCAACGTCCACGTGAAACTTGGTTGCATTTGGGTTTGTTTCACCGGACGCGAGTTCTTGCCCCAAAGTATTTATCGTCAACGCTAAATCGCTGGCCACGACCGTGGATGAGCGCAAGCCCTGTACGGCATCCCGACCCTCAGTGATCGCTTGAGCGGCCTGATCGATAGCGCCCTCGAGTGTTTTCCTGGCTTCGGCCGGACGCCCAGGCAGCAAATTAGTAGCGGCCTGAAAGCGCAGCAACAGTCCATGAAAACTTTGCAGCAGAGTGTCGTGCAATTCTCGCGCGACACGCGTGCGCTCATCGACTCGTTCTTCCAGGCGAATATTGAATTCCTTGGCGAGTTGATGCAAGCGATACAGGTACACGCACCACACCAAAAGAAGTATTAATACGGCGGAGCCAGTCCGAAACCACCACGTTTGCCAGATGGTCGGTTGAACTTCGAAACTGATCGCAGCCTCGGATCCACTCCACAGCCCTTCGCTATTACTGGCTACTACGCGAAAACGGTATGAATGAGCGCCCAGGTTGGTATATACGGCTTCCCGGGTCGCCACAGGTCCGCTCCAAGAGCGGTCGAAGCCTTCGAGAAAATATCTAAATCGAACTCGCTCGGGCGTTGCAAGGCTTAGACCTGAGTACGAGAACGTGATTCTGCGCGGCGAGGCAGGGATGTGAACCATGTCCTGTACGTTTACGGGACTACCATCGACGGAAAGCCCCTCAATGTGGGGAATGGCGAGCGCGGAACCGGCAGCGACTCGTGATGGGTCTACAACCGACACTCCACTGTTGAGAGAAAACCAGATCCTGCCCGCTGAATCCGAAACGACCGATCGGCTCCGCTTTACTCCCTCAGTGCTTTCGAGACCATCGGCCTGGTCATATTCGCGAACATCGGATGCTGTCACAACCCCATTCAGCAGTTTGTCGCGCGGAACGCGCAAAACATGATCTGATGTAGCGATCCACAGCCAGCCGTTTTTGTCTTCCTCAACACCGAATATTGGTGCTTGCAGCGACTTAGGCCCTCCGTGAAGTGCATGTACCTGCCCATCGCTGATGTAAGCGAGACCTTCGGCCGTTCCGATCCACAGGACTTTCGCTGAATCGCTCAGAAGGCAGTTGACATCCGGGGAGGGTAGCCCGTCATTGACAGTGTAGGTTCGCCATCCCTTTTGGGACATTGCACTAACCCCTTCCGGCGTCCCGAACCACATTGTTCCATCAGGGCCCTCAGCGATAGACGATATTGTGTTCGCCGCCAACCCGTCTGCCGACTTGTAGTTTCTGAAATGACCGTTCTTTAATTCACTCACACCTCTATTAAGGGTCCCTGCCCACACCGTCCCATCACGGCTTCGATAGACTGCGTACACCCGGTCTTGTGCGAGGCCGTCAGACTCCGTGTAGGTCTTGGCTGTAAGTGAATTGCCTGAGTAGCTCAGACGCGTGAGACCGCCCTGTTGTCGTCCTACCCAGATATCATCCTTGCCGACACCCGCGATGGAATAGACGACATCATTGGCGATCCCATCGGCAGTGACGATTCCGGTTTCTCCTCCCTTCAGCCATCGCAAACCGCCCTCCATGGGCGCAATCCAGGTGCGGCCGACGGAATCGACATACAATGGCCCCATATTTTGTGATTTCAAATTGGGGAGAGAGTACGTAACGAGGGAGATGTCTCGAAGCCGCTCAAGTCCCCGCTTGCCGCCGATCCATATGTTTCCCTCGCGATCTTCGAAGAGCGCAGATACCGGTCCGGTAATATTCAGCGAAGAAACGCCAGTCGTGTTGTAGCGGAACAGTCCCTGACTCGTCCCAATCCAGATGTTCGAGTCCCTGTCGCGAAGAAGCGAAAGCACGTCGAGATGGAGAAGAGACGACGGTACACCTTCCAGACCAAGCTTCGTCGCGCTCCGGCGGAGTACACCGTTCGCCGTTCCAACCCACAACTCTGAGTTCTTAAGCGGAAGCAGGCAGTTAATCTTCGTATCAAACCGGCCATTCGATGCGCCCCAAACGTTGCCATCCTGAAGATAGAAGAGCCCGCGACGCTCCGTGCCGAGCCAGATCTTTCCATCCTCACTCTGCGCCATGGCGATCACCACAGAGGTGGGGGCTGCCAGACGATCAAACCAACTGAACGGAGTTGTTTGGTGTTCAGGAGCCTCACCATTCGCTGCTCGAGCAGAGCCGCTGAGAAGAGTCGCGGACGTCGTGCTTCGAAATCGGTGGTCACTGTAGGTAAGAACTCCTTCTGCCGCTGACGAGAGCAAAACAGCACCCGACGTCCCCTGTGCCATTGCACTTGTACCGCTCTCCGACCACCCGCGCATAAGTTCGAAGTTTCCATGGTGGTACCGAAACACTTCGGTGTTTTGTAGCAAGATCCACAGGTCATCGCCTGCGTCAACCAGAAGTGTTCGAACTGGACCAATCAGGCTTGGGTCAGGGTGCGCCCGCTCGAACTGGCGGAAATTCAGACCGTCGAAACGAACCAGGCCTCTATCTGTCCCAATCCAGAGATAGCCATCGGAAGTCTGTGCGATGGACTCTATAGATCCGCCCGGCCAACCTCTCTCAGTTCGCCACGACTCGTGGAGATATTGGGGTATGCTCCGCGTGGGATCGAGCGCCGACGCCGAACATGCGAAGCAGACGCCCGCAACTCCGGCAATGGCACACCGGAGCAGCCATTTCTTTCCAAAACCGTCCTCACGGAAGGTATTCGAACTTCTCAACCACAACCTCGCTTGGCTTCCGCATTGGATTTTTGTCGCTCGCAACTACGTAAAAGATGAGGCGGAGTATCGCCTTGCCCGGCACCGGTATGCCCGACGTGAACTCATGCTCGGAAACGAGTTGCGCTCCGGCACCCGAAGACCTCCCGCGAAAGGTCCTGAAAGTTGCTTGGCCAGATTCCCAGTGCAGGACATACGTCAGGGTGCCTGAGGGCGCCGCAAAAGGGAATAAATTTCCAGCAATGTAGAGAGGTTGAACTACATATCGTGCATTGTTCTGATTGGCAGCGTCACGCCGCCCGCCTACCTCTACGTCCATCTCGCGAAAGTGCTCTGCGCTAGCCCATTCATCGAAGGTAAACATGCTGAAGGCTGCGGCAGGCTCTAAGTGAGAAGCATCACCTACAGTTACCGAATACGTGCCGTAACCGAGACTGCGATTCAGGAATATTTCTGCACACGACCAGCCGCCCGATTTCTTCTTGATCTGCATGTGGAGCGCCCCGCTCGCATCGGTCCATGCATTTACAGGATCGTAGAAGTTATTGATGCCTCCCTTGTCGCTCATGATCGTGCGCACACTCCAATCATAGCCACTGAACTGAAGCGATCCGGTGGGAGCCGGCTGTGGCGTACCGATGCCTTTGACAATGTGTACGAGAGCTACGGGACTACCTTGTATGGGGGCTACATCCAGGAGCGGGGGCGGATGGTAGTCAGGATCGACCAGCAGCACAGCATACTCAAATCCTAAGTGAGTTTCCGTGGTCCACGTCGAGTCTGCTGCGATGGGGATCAGGGGACGCTCAGGCTCGGGCTGCACCCACCATTGCCCGCTGTGCGCATAGATGACAATCTGTTGCTTGGGTCGAGCATTTCTGACGCGCCCGGCGATCGTGGCGGTCCTCTCTCGGCCACCCTGGGCGGCGAGGGGAATCTTGGTTAACTCGATGGATGGGACGGCGCTCGTTCTCTGCGAATGACATCCCTGGGCTACGAAGGCAAAGACCCCAATAATGAGGATGAGCGCCCATGCCAACTTTTTCGGTGCAACAATGGCCACGCATCCCGCACTCATGTCCGTCACGCTTTCCGGTTCCATTCGCCTAACCAGTGTGAACGTTAACTTTTCGCTCGCCGTCCGCCCAATCTTAATTCGCCCCAGCTTGAAAGTAACTTCGGTGGAGTAGGGGCAATCATGGTTCCAACTGTAAAATATTCAAAACTTGAGGCTTGCTTGGAAACCGAATGGCGAAGTCTCACCAATTGGCGAAAATTTGTGCGATTCCCCCACGTCATTCCTCGCCATCGGCAATGTTGCTATGTGGAATCGGACCGTCAGAAGTATTAGCCTGGTGGCCACGAACGCCGTAGACCGATTCTCGATTCGCCGACTAACTCCTGTAGCGATTTTTGTCGATCTTCAGCGAACGTATTTTCGACTCCAGAGTAGACCGTGGTATCCCCAACTTGACTGCGGCGCCAGTGGGTCCCGAGACACGGCCACGGGTATCTTTCAGGGCGGCCTCGATCATGTCCTTCTCTTGTACGAGGAGTCTCCGAGGGAGCTCAACTTGCTGTTTCGAGTCTGGCGTCAGACCAGGTAGCTTCGGTAACCAGTTTTCGTCGATCGAGAAAATCTCTGTTTCGCAAAGTATGATCGAACGCTCGATAACGTTCTGCAGTTCGCGGATATTTCCCGGCCACGGATAGGACAGCAGCAATTCCAGGGTCTTCTTGTTGACACGCTTTATTTTCTTGCCTGCTTTTCGCGCATAGCGATCGATAAAGTATTCCACCAGTAGAGGAATGTCCTCTTGTCTTTCTCGAAGCGAAGGCATCTCGATCGGAAAGACATTCAACCGATAAAACAAATCACTACGAAACGACCCCGCGTTGATGGCGGCCTGCAAGTCACGGTTGGTGGCTGCAATCACCCGGACGTCGGCGCGGATTCGGCGACTGCCGCCGACACGTTCAAACTCGTGTTCCTGCAAAACACGAAGGAGTGCAATCTGAGTCTCGGACGGAAGTTCTCCAACTTCGTCGAGGAAAAGCGTGCCGCCATTTGCCAATTCAAACCGGCCGAGGCGCTGCTGAGTCGCGCCCGTGAACGCACCCTTCTCGTGGCCGAACAACTCAGACGCGATCAGGTCACGGGGGATTGCCGCACAGTTCACACTAACGAACGGGCGTGAAGCACGAGCGGATCTTCGATGAATGGCGCGTGCAACAAGTTCTTTGCCTGTTCCTGTTTCACCGGTGATGAGGACGGTAGAATCACTCGGCGCGACTTTGGAGATGCGCGAGAGAACATTTTTCAAAGCGGGAGATGCTCCAACGATCTCTTCGAACATCGAGGTCTTGTCGATTTCTTCACGCAGAGCGACGTTTTCGCTCCGAAGCCGCTCTTCCGCCTGCTTGCGATCTTCAATATCGGTACCCGCAACATACCAGCGCATGATCTGCCCCTTGTCGTCGCGCACCGGGTTGTAACGAGATAGAAACCAACGATAGCTACCATCATGCTTGCGCAGCCGGAGCTCCACCTCGTAAGCAGAGCCACTTGCCAAAGCACGATCCGCGCAAACCTTGACCCGTTCCGAATCATCAGGATGAATGAACAAACTGGGGCGAATAAACCCTCCGGATCTTTGCCGCCACTCTTCAAGACTAAAGCCGACGTAATCGAGCGCAACGCGATTGGCGTAAAGACGTTCACCGCTGGGTCCAAATACCGCAACCTGTTGAGGCGCGAGGTCCAGCATCTGCCGGAGCTCCATTTCACTTCTGCGTCGTTCCTCCTCTGCCTTTTTACGTTCCGTGACGTCGATCACAGTGCCCACAAATTCTCCGAGATAGCCGGATGTACTCAGAACAGGATGACCTACGACGTGGATGTCCCTGACAGGACCATTCGGATGCACGATGCGGTAGTCTGCCTTCCACTCAGCCTTGTCGCGGATCGCCATCGCGATTACTTCCCTGAAGCCGGGTTGGTCGTCGGGATGAATCCGCTGAAAGAAGTCTTCAAATCGCGGCAAGCCATCGCGCGAATCAAAACTCAGAACACGGTAGCATTCCTCCGACCAGTACCTGATATCGTCGTCTGGACTCCATGCCCAACTGCCGGTCTGACTGAGTCTCTGCGCCTCCGCTAAGTACGATTCACTTCTTCGGATCTTTTCCTCGGCGCACTTTTGTTCGCTCAAGTCGAGGACAAATACGACGCCCTCGTTCGGACTATGCATACGCGCGCCTCCAACCAGCACGGGCACGCGGCTGCCGTCTTTTCGCAAATACTCTTTCTCGTATGGTTGAAAAACACCAGTTGTCAGAAACTCTGCCATAGACCGTTCGTCGCGCTCGCGCCATTCGGCCGGCGTTATATCCGCCCATCGCAATCGACCCTCAACGAGATCCTGGCGGTCGTATTGCAGCATTTGTAGAAATGCCTGGTTGGCCTCGACTATGCCACCCTCCACGGTCGCGAAGAAGATCCCTAGAATACCTGCCTCGACCAGGCGCCGGATCTTGTCTTCGGTGCTTTTGCGTTCGGTGATGTCGGTCACTGCCCCGACGAACTCGCGATGACCATGTGCATCCTGTAGGACGTGAGCTTTGGCGTGGACGTACTTGACTCGCTCAGCAGGCATCAGCAAGCGATAGGCATGCTCGAAATCTGTCGCTCCCGCAAGAGCGCGATCGATGACCTCTTTGAAGCCGGCACGGTCCGCTGGATGGACGCGCTGCACCACTAAATCTATTGATGGCTTGACGGCGCGGTCGTACTCGAAGATACGGTAGGTTTCGTCTGACCAGACAATCTCTCCGTTGTCCGATCTCCATCCGAAGCTGCCAGTGTGACTGAGCCTTTGAGCTTCGCCCAGGTACGCTTGACTGGTCCGCAGGGCTTCCTCGGCTCGCTTTCGGTCCTCTATGTCGGTAGCCGTGCCGTACCACCGAAGTATGTGTCCCCGTTCATCTTTGAACGGATTCCGGCGGAATAGAAACCACCGAAAGACCCCGTCATGCCTTCGCAATCGAGCTTCGAATCCATGGGGTGCCTCCCTGAGCAAGGCCTTGCTTCTTTCGGCGAGAAAGTATTCACGATCATCTGGATGAACGAAATTGATTCGAGACTCCGACAGTAATTGGTCAGCATCGACACCAAAATAGTCGAAAGCGCCATGATTGGCGTAGATTGGGTTCCCATCAGGCCCGAATACAAAAACCTGCTGGGGCATGAGGTCTATTAGTTTCCGAAGCTCTGTTTCTTGTTGGCGGATTTTTTGTTCTGCGGCTTTGCGTTCCTCAATATCGAGGCTCGATCCATACCACTTGACGATGTTGCCGTTTGCATCGCGCAGTGGCACTTTCCGGTGGAACATCCAGCGGTATTCTCCATTCGCACTGCGGACGCGAGTTTCGTACTCGAAGATTTCTCCAGTCGCCAGGCAGGCCCGCCACTTGGCCACAATCCCCTCCACATCTTCGGGGTGGATGTAAGCGGTCCAATTCCAGCCGGCCACTTTATCCAAAGTGACGCCGAGATATTCCAGCCAAGGTTTATTGAAGTAATCCAGGTAACCGTCGGGTGTGGATGTATGGATCAGCGCAGGAATCGAGTCGACCAGGAGTTGGGCATTCAAACGCTCGGATCCCTGACCTGAGGACGCCATGACGGGCATGATACACCCAGAGAATCTGCATAGGGCTGCTGACCCCATTTTTGTACTTGAGTTTGAGTGAATGTGAATGGCATCGGCGTTCTCCATTGGCTTGCCTCCCTCTCGATGATCGGCGCCGATTTTGGCGCTGCCGGAATCCTGTCGTCTTGAACAAACCTGGTGTGTTTGGAACGTTTCCGATGAATTGTGACCCAGGTCACAATTTCGCTGCGTTTGGTGAAGAGGCTCGAGAGGACGTTTTGACCTAGATCAGCGGTCTTACTCCGCTACGTTACTTCTTTTCAGAGGGTTACCTTTGCGGGGGTAGGGCCCCTTCCGGCCGGCGGACCTCACGAGGAGACATTCCAGCCCACCGCCGGAAGTGCCGAGCGAGGTGGCTTTGGTCAGAAAAACCAGTGGCTAAGGCAATTTCCGACAACGGAGCATGTGTGTCCCGCAGCATGTGTTCCACATGTTCCAACCGCCGCAGCAACAGATACGCGTGCGGCGGCACCCCCACTGACTGGTGGAATGCCCGAGCAAAATGGTCGGTAGAAAGGCCCGTCAAAGCGGCCAGCCCATCGAGGCGGATTTTTTCATCGGAGTGCCCTTCAATATAGTCGCAGACGCGGCGGGTCACGGCTGCCGACAACCCGCCACGGCTCGGAAGTGGAATTGTTTCCACCGATAAGTTTCCCAGCGTGCTCAATCGAGGGCGCGAGTGAATCGTGGCATATTCCGAATTGCGCAGTTCCTTGGACGTTCGGAGGGGCGGTGTGATTAAGACGTTCCACGCGCTCTCCGAATCGAGCCGCGTCCATTGCGCCGGAGAGTCGTGTTCATCGCCACCCCGAAAGACGGAGCGTTCGCAACGAAAAAACGCCGATACAGATTTGCCGCTTAACAGATCCCGCTCGTCAATGGCCAGTTCCTCGCGGGCTACGTGATCCGCGCCGATAACGCATTGATCGTCGTCGACGGCCAGAAGAAGACCAGTACTGCTGGTCTGCGGAGGTGCGGCAGCAATCGTCCAAGCACGACGAAAGGAGTGCCGGAAAAGCCGCTCTTCGATGTCACGCACAGACGCGGTCACGGCAGCCAGCACAAGCCCATGGGTACGCTCTGACTGTTCCGTATCGATTCGGGAAACATCTAAACTGCGATCAGTTTGTTGACCGCGTCGAAGATAGGGGCACCTGCACAACTCAGGTTGGCGTGTCGCGTGCGAAAATGCTGGCCGCAGTGGACGAGAACTGGACGTTGTTCAGCAATCGCAGTTCCGATTCCATTTGTCCCCTCGACTTGCTCGGACCAAACTCCGCCCAGCCAAATACCCCAATGTTTGAACTGCTCCGCCTTCGCCTCGTCGCCTCGATGCTGAATGGCAACTCCTTCACGATTGCACAGTAAGACGACGTAATCCTCCTGCCGGACGATGGCATAAAGGCGGTCGATCTCTTCCCGGGCGTGTCGAAGCACGTCGCTAACCGGCTCCTTGAAGGTGTTGAGCTCGGACTGGGTGATGATGTGTGGTGTCGCCCTGCTTCTGGGATCGACACGATAGTCGTCGCTGCAACGACGCCACGAAAGGACGATTTCACTGTCCGTTGGAACGGAAGTTTTGGTGGCGACGGCCGACTCGACGAGGTCCGCATGGCGCGATCGCGCCACTAAGGGATCGATGCTATGAAGATTTGTTGCAGGCACTGATGCCTTCCAACAAAAAACAGGTGGATATGCGCGCTGATTTGGCGGTCGTCGGTCGCCAAATCGTCGTAGCCGATTAGGGTAGCACGATCCCCGCTACTCGAATGACCATGAACGGTAAAGCCACCGCTCGCCAGAGATTTTGTGACGGATGTCAGGAAGATAATCGCAACGGCTTTAGTCGACCGCATGTATGTATCGATTAGCGAAAGCGAAAGCAGTCCGGCAGAGCCTCTCGGCCTTGCGTGCGAGAATCGCTCTCTTATAAGGCAAGAGAATGCGCAATCGAGAATTCTCATCCTCGTCGGTTTGTTCAGCCGTCCGCCAATTGTCGAAATCTCGGCGCTGCTTCGGCAATAGCGGAGTCATCTTTTCAACTACTTACGAGTGGCCTCTTAATTGCCGTTAAGCTTCGCAAGTTGCGATTGCGACGAGGAAGCAAATGCTGAGAATCACCAGGAAGGCAGCCGGAGAAGTGGTGTTTAAAGTGAGCGGTCAACTAACCGCGGAAAACGTGACGGAGATGGCGTCACTGATTGCAGCAGAAGGAAAAGGCCGGCGAATTGTCCTGGACTGTAAAGATCTGAGGTCGGTAGATGGCGAGGCCGTCAAATTTCTGGAGAAGTGGGAGGCCGACTCGATCAAGCTGAAGAACTGCGGCCTGTACATCCGAGAATGGATCAGGAGAGAGCGGCTGGAAAGAAAATCTGGCAAGAATTCAGAGACATAGGCAATGAACGGGTCCCGTTTAATTTGAGCGTTTGCAGCCCAAGGAGCATTTATGGTCACAGCAACACAATCGACCCTTAAGAGAGAGAGCGGTGCACGCCGGATAAAACCTGCCGATCACAGATTCGCCGGGGTTTTGGACACAGAAAAACGAAGTTCAACAGCTTGCGAGTTTGAGCGTGCACTGCGGGAAAAAATTGTGGGGCAAGACCAGGCAGTGCAGGCCCTGGTCGACCTGTACCAAATGTTTTGCGCTGGGCTGCAGTCACCGTCCAGGCCAATCGGAAACCTGCTGTTTTTGGGGCCGACAGGCTCTGGGAAGACGCACATCGTCGAAGCGGCTGCGGAAATTCTGTTTGGAGACAGCCGCGCAATTATCAAGGTGGACTGCGCGGAATTCCAACACTCTCACGAAATATCTAAATTGATTGGTTCACCACCCGGATATCTGGGGCACCGCGAAACACACCCGCTCATTACTCAGGAAGCGTTGGCCGCAAGCCATCGCGACCACTTGAAACTGAGTTTTCTGCTGTTCGACGAGATTGAAAAGGCGAGTGACGCACTATGGCAGTTGCTGTTAGGGATGCTGGACAAAGCGACCCTGACCCTAGGCGACAACCGGCGAGTCGATCTGTCGCGAACAATGATTTTTCTGACCTCGAATCTCGGCAGCGGACAGATCGCGGATCTGGTGCAAGGCGGAATGGGATTCGTGCAACCGAACAATAAGCCGGCAACTGGAATGCAAAAAAAGGTGGAGCGGGCGGCGATAGAGGCAGCCAGGCGCAAGTTCTCACCTGAGTTCATGAATCGCCTGGATAAAGTCGTGGTGTTCCATCCCCTGAAACGCATGGACCTGGACGAAGTGCTGGAGATCGAGTTGAGTAATGTGCAGAAGCGCGTGTTGGACACCGCGACGCGACCGTTCCTATTTCGAATCACCGATGCCGGGCGCGAGTTTCTTCTCCAGGAAGGTACTGACCAACGCTACGGAGCGCGCCACCTGAAGCGAGCCATTGAACGGCATATGGTCTATCCGATTGCTAGATTGCTGGCCACGGCACAGGTCCATGAGGGCGATGTACTGGTAATCGATCGGCACCCAACTGAAAACGCTTTGGCTTTCTTACGAGATCCGGAAAAACGGGCCGCAGATCCAAGCATCCTTCTGGCGGGCAGGCACGCAAGTCAACTTGCGCAGGAAGCATTGGCGCGAACATAAGAGGAGTGAAAATGAGTCCAGTTTTTAGTTCTGTGATGCAAATTAACGAAAATGCAGGAAACATGCCAATAAACGGGCTTAGGTATCGTAGTGACGCGCAACGCTCTCGCAAGCCCGAGCACGAGGGACTTCCCTTCGTGGAGACCATCGTGGGCCGCCGCGGGAGTCTCCGCGGGATTCTCTCTCTAGTTGAAGCGGTTGCGCCGACAAATACGACAGTTATGATCGCGGGCGAAACCGGCACCGGCAAGGAAGTCATCGCTCGCGCGATTCACGAGTGCAGCCCGCGCCGGAATCGAAACCTGGTGAAGGTGAATTGTGCGGCAATCCCTGGCGGCCTTTTAGAAAGCGAGCTCTTCGGGCACGAACGTGGAGCGTTTACGGGCGCTATCAACTCTCATGTTGGACGTTTCGCGTTGGCGGATCGCGGCACTCTATTCCTCGACGAAATTGGAGATATGCCGCTGGAACTTCAGCCCAAGTTACTCCGCGTCTTGCAGGAGCATGAGTTCGAGGCCGTAGGCAGCACGCGCACAACGCGAGTAGACGTTCGCGTCGTCGCGGCGACCAACCAGGACTTGAAGCGCATGGCCCAGGATCGTGAGTTCCGCGAAGACTTGTACTATCGGTTGAATGTTTTCCCGATTTATCTGTCGCCGCTGCGCGAAAGGAAAGCTGACATCCCGGAACTCGTGGAATATTTCGTTCAACAATTTGCCGCCTCGATGGACAAATCGATCGAATCGATTCCTCAGGAAACCATGCGCTCCATGGTGCGCCACCACTGGCCCGGCAACATTCGAGAGCTCCAAAACTACATCGCGCGTGGCGTCATTCTTTCCAACGACGGCGCCTTTGAACCAGCGCCTCTCGAAAGCTACGAACAGTCGGAACCCGAGATTTTAAACCCTACCCTCGAAGACAAGGTGCGTAAAGAAATTCTGATTGCTTGCCAGCGCGCTAATTGGAAACTCGGAGGTCCGCGAGGGGCAGCTGCCAGACTTGGCCTGAAACGCACGACCTTGTTTTACAAAATGAAGCGCCTTGGTATCGCGCCACCAGCCGACCATCTGCAGGACTGAGACGAAAAATTGAAGTGCACCTTGGGATCCCACAACCTCGACTCAAAGATCAGACGCTGCACAGAGGAAAATCATTCGGGCGTCCCACCCATCGCGTGAATGAACTCGTCGTGCGCCTGCGAATAGCTCAGCTGTGACTGGAGGAGGAGCACCTTGGCGTCGTATTCCTGAGCGGTCGCCATTGCGGCTTGCGATTTAAGCGCGGCCCCTTGCACAAGTTCTTGTCGGAGCACGCGGTTCGACTCGCTGCGCAGAGCCACTACCTCTTCCGACACCTTGAGCATCTGTTGCGTTCTCTCGAGTTTGTTGTACGCAGTGTGGACGGCAAGCTCGACCTCGTCCTTCAGCCTCGCCAGGTTCTCCTTCGCTTGAGCCAGTTGCGCTTCACGTTCATTCTTCACGGACCGCTTTTTTCCACCGTCGAACAGTTCATACCCGAGATGAATGCCAAAGGTGCCGAAATTGCGCGCCAGGAAAGGGACATTATTTGCGTAGCTGTACCGGGCGAACGCCTCCACATCCGGGACCCAGATATCTGTTTTGGCCAGACGGACTGCAGCTTCCGCTTTCTCGACTTCGGCACGAGCCTCCAGGATTTCCGGATGCGCGGCCGTTGCAGTCGTAACGCATTCCTCGATCGGGCAAGTTTCCGGAGACTCTGCAGAGACCGGATCAAGATCCAGAACCGTTGTCAGAGGCAAGCCTATCAGATCATCCAGTTTCAACTTGAGATCCGCCAACTGAAGATCCGTCGCCAGGAGCTCCTGCTTCGCTTGCAATAGTTGCGCGCGGCTCTCGATCGATAGCTGTTCAAGTGAACTCCCAAACTTCACCTGCTCGATGCGCTCGCTTGCAAGCTCCTGCGAAGCTGTTATCCGCGCCTCTGTGGCGCTGCGGTGCGCTTGAGCGATCAACACGCTGTAGTAAACCTCGTGTACAGCAAGTGCCACGTCGTTTCCCGTCAACTGCGCCTTCTCCCGTGAGGCTTTTACTTCGGCTTGGGCAATATCGTTTGCCCGCTTTATTTTCAGCAGCGAGGTTAATGGTTGCGTTATCTGTGTTCCACTCGTCGTCAAACTGCGCCCCCCCTGGTTGAGGACGCTACTCGCATTAGGAATCGGCGTTCCTCCGACTGTGCCCAGACTACCCGGCTCGATCTGAATCAACTGCGTGTCCGTCACTCGCACAAAGCTGCTGTCGTTGCGGATCGATGGGAAATAGGAACCCTTTGCGGCCTCTTTTGCGTATTGTTTCTCATCCACAGCCAAGCCCGCGATGCGGACATTATGATTGTGCTTGAGGGCCAACTGGACGGCTTCCCGCAGTGTAATGTGGCGTGACGGCGCAGTGCTGCCTGTTTCGTCAGCCAAGGTAAAACAGCAAGATAACGCCGTCGCCGTAAGCAGAAAAAGTGCTCTTCGTTTCATTGTGCCGACTCCTTCTCGCGGGCCAGTGTTTGCTGCACCTCGCTCAGGTCGCCGTAGTTCAACGGTGATTTACGCAATAGAGCGACAAGAATCAGCGCGCACACGCAACTCCAGGCAATCAGCAGGAATCCATCGACAATGCTCAGGCTGAACGCCTGAAGTCGCATGCGCGCCGCAAGCAGATCGACGGCGCGAGCCCCGGCAGTGGCCATGCCGGACGATTTCGCATAAAGACCCGAGGTCAGCGCATGGATGTTCTGACCTGTGAGCCAATCCCCATTGCCGACGTGTAATCCCAAGAGGTTCGAATGCAGCTTTTCGCGTTGCGCCAGAAAATGGCCCATGTAGATCGCGCCCGCGGTGCCGCCAAATATGCGGATGGTGTGGAAGTAAGCGGAAAGAGTCAGAACCCACTCAGGTTTGGCCAAAGCCCCCGCGAAGATAGCCTGGAGCACGATGCAGCCCACGAGTCCGATGAAAGCAAACGCCTGGCCGACGCCGGTGAGCAACTCGGTGCGATAGAAATTCTCGGCCGCCCAAGTGCTGCTGTACTGGGAATTCAACCAGGCGGCAAAGGCAGTACAGGCAAGGCCGATGGCGAAGAGGAGACGGGGATCAAATTTGTGCAGCAACAATAGTGCAGCCGTGAACGCGAGTGGAATAAGTGGAATAGCGCTCCAGATGATCGCAGGTCCAATCTGTTCGGGTTCGAAGCCGCGGATCCCAAGCGCCTGCGGGACCAGAGTGATGGTGGTGCAAAGCGTGAAGCGGAACCAGAAGAGCAGCGTTCCCAGCAACACGGTGTTCCACTTCAGCAGATAAGGCAACGCCACCAGCGGATTGGGATAGAGCAGCCGGCGAACGAGCGCGCACAGCAGGAACAACACCGCGCCGGCGAACAATGCGTTGAATACTCCGGAGCGCCACCAGTCGAGCCTTTCCCCTTGTTCGCAGGCAACCAGCAACATCGCGAGGCCCACGCTGGCATACAAAAATCCTGCGAAGCTGGGCGCGTTTCCAAATTTCTTCGGTGCGTTTACTTTCGGTATTCCGTAATAAATGCAGATCATCATCACTGGCGTGATCAGCGCCGAATTCCAGAACATCCAGTTCGACGAAAGATGTTCCCCGTACCAACCGTAGAGCGAAGGCGCGATGTTCACCGCCCCGTCCACAAAGGTTGCGTACAGCGCTAGCGTGAACGGAAGGTATCGAAGCGGAATGTTGCGAAGCGCGAACGTGAGCGTGAGCGGATAGAACGTGCCGGAGGTGAGGCCACCTAGGAGTGTCATCGCAATCACCAGGTTGTAGCTGTGTGCAAAGGGCAGGAAAATAAATAACACGGTGAAGAGAGCGGCGGCTGCGAGCAAGATTCGCCGCGGCCCCATCAGGCCACCGAGATACACCATGAACGGGCCAATAAACATCAGTCCGGCATCGAAGGCACTGCCGATCCACGCGCTTTCGTCGAACCCAAATCCGTGAAGGCCCCTGAAATCGGGCATGCCGAGGGAGATCATGCGGCTGGTCAGCGTGACAACTCCAGCGCCCGTAACCACGCCGAGAATCCCCAGCAGTGGCTTGCTTGAAACCTCCGCAGGCATCGCGGCGGCGGCGGTGCGCGCGATGTCTATCGGAGAAGGGCGAATTGCGATGCTCGAAGCTGCCATAGGGATGGTTACCGTTTCGTGCGGACAGTTGCGATCACCGAGAGTCCGGGACGCAGGTTGGCGGCAAAGGCAGTATCGTCCAGCGCGATCTTGACCGGGATGCGCTGTACCACCTTCGTGAAATTGCCGGTCGCGTTGTCGGGCGGCAGCAGAGAAAATTGCGATCCGCTGGCTGGCGCGATCTCCAGCACCTTCCCCTGAATTACCTGGCCGGGATATTGGTCGATATGAATTTCGGCAGGGTCGCCGATCTTCACGTTGGTCAGTTGGGTTTCACGATAGTTCGCCAGCACCCACTTGGTGACATCAATGAACGTGATTACCTGCGTGCCCGGAGATACAAGTTGTCCTGGCCGAACTTGTCGTTCGCCCACAGTGCCCTCACCTGGTGCGTATACTTTCGTGTAGCCAAGATTCACTCCAGCTGCCGCTAAGCTCGCTTGTTTTGCATGCAGATCGGCCAGAAGCTGCATATCCTGCGACTCCAGGACCGCTTTGGATCGCCGCTCGGCTTCGGCACTGAGCTCACTGCTACGCAATATGGTTTGAGCCTGATTGAGATCGGCATCGCGGCTGGCAAGTTGTGCTGATAGCTGGTCGTCGTTGGCTACCGCGGCCTCGAGCGTCTGCTGCGTCGCCGAATGCGTCTGATACAGACCCTCCTGGCGCTTGCGTTCGGAACGCGCACGAACGAGTTGGGCTTGCACCGCCTGCCTGCCGGCTTCAGCCGCGACGATTTGCGCTTTGGCTTGATCGATGCCGGCAAGCGCTTTGGCGATCTTAGAGTCTTGCAATTCGCGCTGGCGACGGTTGTTTTCGATAGCGGCGCGGGCAGCCTCGACTGCCGCAGTGGCCTGGTCAACCAGCGCCCGGTAGTCGTCATCCTGCAATTCGGCTATGAGGTCGCCCTTGTGCACCCGCTGATAGTCGGTCACATGAACCGTACGCACGATGCCCGCAACCTTGGTGCTCAACGGTGTAAGATCGCCGCGAACGTAAGCATCATCAGTTATCTGTTCGACCTTGCCGCCCTCCCACGCATTCCAGTTGCGAGTGATGGTGATTAAAACTGCCAGGGCGAGCACCACGACAAGGACGGGAGTCAGGTACTTTTTCCATCCGACACTGCTGTGAGTGGAGGCTGCATGTTGGTAGCTCTCCGGAGACAACGGATTGGTCACGAGAGCGGCGGATTTAGCCGGTACTGGCGAGCTCGACATCAAATTTGCTCCTTCAGCAGTAAGAGTTCTGCAATGCTGCGTTATTCGTGTCTCTGAGCCAGGGGAACGACCGCTGTAATCTGCACATCCATCATCATGCTGATGCGCCGCTCCAGTTGCAGGAAGGTCGCGGCCTTCTTTCCCGGCAGCGCTTCCCGAAAAATCCCCGCGAGCGCGAAGCCTTTCAAAGAGCCCTCTCTTTAAGACCGAACCAGCGATCCCTGCGACGCGATGTCGCGCTGACTCTCAACGTCAGTCGTTGGTAATCGTGCAACCGGTTTGCCAACCAAGACGCACCGACATGACTGCAAAATGCAGAGCGAACAGGCGCTTGCAGGAGCGAAGGGCACCGGTCCTGGCGTAGCTCCGTTCGCGCTGCCAACGGTTTAGCGCTTTCGCCACGCGATTGACACCACGCGCGCGAAGCAACTCGGAACATTCGTCGCTGCAGTGCTTCATTCTTAGCAGGACCTCCAGGCCTATTTCTTTAGGGCAGTTGTAGTAACGCCGATTTCGTTTGCGTCCCGTCTCGAAGACTATGTGTGGAATTGCGATTGCATCAGAGCACTCGAATCAAAACTTCGAAGGAACCTTTAAGTCTTGGAAAGAGCAGGTTGAATCGATGTCCACAGCCGCAAACAGTTCCACAAGCCTCCCAATTTCGGGCTTTCCCGCAGGGGTCGATACGCACTGGGAAACGCAACGTCGAGTGGTATGGAATGAACGAAAACGCACGAGCGAGGCGCACGAGCTGGTCTATGAAATCAGCTGGGTTGAAGAGCTTGGGCTCTGGCGCAGCTTCCTACGGTCGCGACGCGAAGTGAACGACTGAAGAAATCATTTCCGAGGTGCCATTCCTTGAAGTGAGCTCGCGATCTTAGTGCGCACAGCGCGAGAACAGCACCGCTAAAAACATTAAGTCCCACGGTCCGAAGAACCACTGGTCGGTCCGATTGCCCTGAGCCTCCGTGGCTCGTGCAATGAAGCCCAGCCGGTGACGCTTTACAAGATTTTCCAGATGTTCGGCACAAATCCCGGTAAGGTTCGTGACCTCGGCATAGGTGAAGAGTTTTTGGGTCGCTTTCACAGTGATCATAGATTCAGGCTCCGGCCAACTCCAGGGTCGTTTGCATTCAAAAAATTCTGACGCCGCAGGCTCGCCTTACCAATGGGAGCCACAGGAACCCGTTTCGTTTGGTCCAAGACCTGTCGTCTTGCCCGAAAGAGCCGCGCCTTGAAAGTGCCGGGTGAAACACCAAGCACCGCGCCCGCTTCTTGCCTCGAGAGCTCGTCGAAGTAAGTCATCGTCAACGCCTGTCGAAGAACGGGCTTCATTTTGCCCAGTATCCCGTCGACTAATTGCAGAGCCTCCCGTTCTGCGTGAATCATTTCCGGATCAGGTTGCGAGGCGGGAATATTTTCGGTCCAGTCGACTTCAGGTGAATTGCCGTTCTCCGGGAACGGCTGAATTGTAAAGTTTTTACGTCTGCGTTGGATCATCAAAGCTGCGTTGAAGACGATGCGCGTGAACCAGGTGCTGAGGGCGGACCGGCCCTCGAAACTCCGTAGGTGGAGATACCCGGAAAGAAAGGCATCTTGGACTGCGTCTTCGGCGTCTTCTCGGTTGCGAAGGATGGAATGGGCCATCGCTACGAATTTCGGCCGCGACGCCACGAACATCTCTTCAAAAGCCTCCCTTCGGATGAACTCCGCTCGAGATTCGGCGACTGTGCGGGCTTCGGAGCTTGGCGACTCGGAGACTGACCGCACGCTATTTTTTCTTGTCCTGAAAACCAGTACAGGCTTGCTGATTGTTGCCGCATTGGGGCGGCCGACAAAATTCATGGAACTGGATGCGTAGGTCACTGGCAATCTCCGTTTCCTCTCCCTTCCAGAATGCAAGCGTGTGTCCAAGCCGCTTTTCGTTAAGCAATCAGCTATGCGTTTGTGTTTTCAACAGGAAGGAGAAACTCAGCAACTACGGCGAGAATCCCAGGGCTCGCTCTTCATGTCAGCCTTTGACGGTAATGTCGACGTTGTGACGTAGATACTAGTTTCGTAGGCGAGTTACGTTTCACTCTCCTGATACGCGGAGGGCATGGAAGGCGTTAGACAAAAGTCACAGTGATGGATAGCGGATAATGGTCCGAAGCCGAAACTGAACGGTGAACATGAGGTTCGCTGCTGCGGACGCGACCACGCGTAAAAATCCAATCAATGACCCGTCCGTGCTCTAGAAATGACCCGGGTGCCGTTGGCTCATGGCGTTTCGCGAACGCATCCTGAAACTGAACGCTGGTAATTGCGCCGGCTGCAGGTCCCTGGGCTAAATCCATATTGAAGTCGCCCGTAAGCAGAACAGCCGTATTCGAGGTGTTTCGCTTGCCATCCTCCAGAACTTCCTCCAGTTGAGCGAAACGCAAATGATCATCGCCTCTGCTCTCCAGATGAACGTTGTAGGTAACGATTGTTTTGCCCGCAATACTTACTTCGTTCACCAGTGCCATGCGACCACCCAGCCGCTCTTGAAAAGGCGAAATTTCAGGAAGAAACCAGTGCGGGCGCCAAAAATCCGATTGCTTCTGGAATCGGATGATGCGGCAATTCGAGATCGGCCACCGCGAAAGTGTTGCCTGCCCGTGGTAGGCCGGTGAGGCCTTTGATCCCTGCGTCAGTTCCTGAAACTCGCGGCCGAAAACGTAGTTCATCGCCAACTTCTGTGCGATTTCCCGCGCGACGTTGAGGTGCTGAGTCCGGCGACAGTTTACGTCCGCTTCCTGCAGCAAAATGATGTCTGCTTTTGCGCCGGCGAGGAACTCGATTACCCCGCGCAGCTTGGAACCGCGGTCAATATTCCAACTCACAACCCTGACGGAATCGGGCGCAAAAAGATTCCAGCGTGGGAGTGAAAAACTGCCGCGTTCAATCTCCTGCATGGCGTTCATATGCGTTCATGAATCTTGCCGTTCATTCTTCGGTGCCGACCTCGCATCGTCAAGAAGCACACAATCTCCATGCTCCTATCTTCAAATTGTGCATGCGCATCGCCATCGCTTCACCATCGGTTCCAGTGGAGTTGATCCGGCACGCATCGGTCGCTCAGTGAATACGTTCTGGGAGTTACGCGCGTTCGACCGCTTCGTTCTTTCAACAACTAACAGGCGGTTAACGGCAAGGCAAATTGTCAACGACTCGTCGAAACCGTCGAAGCCTTGCCCGAGTCCCCGTTCGATCGGTCCACATTCGACTGTCTGAGCAATGTTCAAGCCGTTGATAAGAGTCAACATCCGGAGCAGGCGCCCGTGGACCGTCCTTTGGAAGGACTCCTGCTTCATCGAAGCAGATGCACGGATGGACGCATCGGAGATACAGACGGGTTACCCCCACCTTTCGCGGGCGCTGTAGAGCGCCAGCGATTAGGGTCTTCGTCTGTTTTATCGTCGTATGCACTGTGGCTTCAACTGGATTTCCCCAGCAGACCGTTGACAACACGGGCAGAGTGACAGGAGTCGTCTTTGTCACGAACTCTTCTTCCGGGCGCTCCTTTATCGGTGGTGCAACAGTCAAGCTATCCGGTCCGGTGGTTCTTGAAACGGAAACGGACGAGAACGGTAACTACACATTCGAGGCAGTCGCTTCCGGAACGTATCGAATAGAAGCTTTTCTTTCTGGCCTCGAGGCGGCCCAGACGATAAACGTCGAGGCCGGCAATATTGTTCACGCAGAGTTGCAATTGAAACCTGCCGATGTGAAGAGCTCCGTCACCGTAACTGCAAACGCGCCAGAGACGAAAGACCCCGCTCCTTCTGAAACTATCTCTGAAAAGACACTGAGTGATGCTCCCAACGTGAACGAACGATTTGAGAGTTCGCTTCCCCTGGTTCCCGGAGTTTTGCGAGGGCCCGATGGCCACATCAATCTCAAGGGCACTCGCAATACTCAGAGCGGGGCGCTGGTAAACAGCGCCAATGTTACAGACCCGGTGACCGGCGACAGGGCCATCAATCTCCCCATCGATGTGGTGTCGTCCGTACAAGTCATTTCGAATCCATACGATCCTCAGTATGGGAAGTTCACGGGCGCCGTGGCCACCGTCGCTACCAAGACGGGCGACTACGACAAGTTTCACTTTTCCATCCAGAACATCGTTCCCCGCGTGCGGGATCGCGACGGAACCATCGCCGGCCTCGGCGCCGCTACTCCGCGGATGACGTTTACCGGGCCGATTGTGAAGGGGCGCATCGCGGTTACGCAATCTTTCGAGTACCGCTACATACGCACCCCCGTAAACAGCCTTCCGGCCTCGCAACGGGATACCAAACTGGAAAGTTTTGACTCCTACACTCAGGCCGATTTCAACATCACGCCGAAGCAAACGGCCACTGCGTCGATTGCACTGTATCCCCAGAAGCTCGATTTCCTCGGCCTGAACACCTTCACGCCCCAACCTTCAACGCCCGATTTTCATCAGCGAGGCTTTCAGGCCTACCTCCAGCACCGCTACATCGTCGGAGACAAGGGCCTGTTAATTTCGCAGTTCAGCTACAAACGATTTGACGCGGACATCACTGCCCAAAGCGACGATCCGTATCGCCTGCTGCTGGAAACAACCGAAGGCGGTTTTTTCAACCGGCAGGCGCGACGAACTTCACGCATCAGCGTCCAGGAAAGCTATCAATTTGCTCCCCAGCGATTCGCCGGTTCGCACCAGCTCACCGTGGGGATGAGTTACGAGCACTCCGGCTACGACGGGCACCAGGCCTTCCTGCCCGTGGAAATAGATGGCGTGTCCGGCATGCCGATCGAACGAATCTCCTTCACGTCTCCGTCGAGGTTTCAAATAGACCAAAACGAAACCGCTTGGTTCGCCGGCGACCAGTGGACAATCAGCCCCCGCTTTTCGCTGAACCTCGGTGTCCGCTTCGACGCAGACACGATCACAAGTTCCACTCACACCGCTCCTCGTGCCGGATTTCTCCTTGCAGTCACCAAAGATGGCAAGACGTTGCTGAAAGGCGGCGTGGGTCTCTTCTACGACCGCATTCCACTCATGGTTCCCATCTTCCCTGACCTTCCGAATCGTACCGTCACCGTTCTCGGTCAAGTGGACTCCTCCGTTTTCTACCTAAACAGGATCAGCGGCGACCTTGAAAACCCGCGCAGCACATCGTGGAATCTGGAACTCGACCGCCAGCTTCTCACAGGCTTGTCGCTGCGGTTCGCGTATGAACAGCGCAACACCGCCAGAGATTTTATCGTGTCCCCCGCTGCTTCAGGTAGGACCGGTGTCCTCGAGCTTTCCAATCGCGGTAGCGATTCCTACCGCGAATTCCAGGTGGCGGCTCGCTATCAGCTAGGACGCCACACACTCAACGCTTCGTATGTTCGGTCCAGGGCCTTTGGCGACCTCAACGACTTCAATCAGTTCTTTGGCAACCTTGCTCAACCGGTGATCCAACCAAACGCGCGCGGTCGGCTCTCGTTTGACGCGCCTAATCGTTTCCTGTTCTGGGGGACTTTAGCGGCGCCGTGGAAACTGACGCTGGTCCCGGTTTACGAGATTCATACGGGATTTCCCTACTCCGTGGAAAACGAGTTCCGCGAATATGTTGGACTGCGGAACGCCGCTCGTTTCCCCCACTTTTCTTCTTTCGACCTCCAGATTTCGCGCCCCCTTACGTTTTCCTTCCGTGAAAAACATCTACACGCCCGCGTGGGGATGGGGGTCTTCAATCTCTTCAACCACTTCGACCCGCGGGATGTGCAGAACAACCTTGAGAGTGCCAGGTTTGGACAGTTCTTCAACACAGCTTGGCGCGAATACCGCGGCAAATTTGTCATGGAGTTTTAGAAAAATGAAAACCTACTTACCACTCTCTGCTTTCCTCTTGATATCGGCACTTCCTGCTGCAGCGCAGGATTCGGCGACGAGCCCGACCCCCGGCGAAATTGTGACCCGGATGGCGGCTCATGATTTGGCGCGCCAGAGTTCTATCCAGGGTTACGCCGGAATGCGCCGATACGTCCTCGAGAACCAGAAATTGCACAAACGCGCTGAAATGCTCGTGCAGGTGCAAGGCGACCAGGACGGCACAAAGCATTTCGAGGTCGTTTCCGAAGACGGCTGGAAATCGGCACACAAGCACGTCTTGCATAAAATGCTCGAATCGGAGGCGGAAACGTCGCGACCTGAGGTGCGCGCCGGGGCAAGACTAATCCCCGAGAATTATGATTTTGCGCTCGTCGGAACGGAACTCGTTGCCGACCGTACCGCTTATGTCATGGAGATTCGTCCCAAACGGAATGAACACTACTTGTTCGAGGGCCGTATCTGGGTGGATGCCGAGGACTATGCGCTCGTCCGTGCCGAAGGCGAGCCTGCTAAGAAACCTTCGTTTTGGACGAAGAGCATCCATTTCGTGCAGGTCTACCAGAAGTCCGGCCCGGTCTGGTTTCCAGTCTCCACGCAAAGCGTAACCGAAGCTCGCCTGTTCGGAACCACAAACGTAAGCATCGAGTATTTCGATTACGCACCCAAGATGCAGAACTCATCGGGCGATTCGGTCGTGTCGGCCAAAGCGATGCCAGCGCCATGAGCGGCGTTACTCAGTGCCTGATTCTTGCAGCGGGTAACGGGAGTCGAATTGCGTCTGTGGCTGACGGCGGTCCCAAGCCTCTTGTACCGGTTTGCGGTGTTCCGCTTCTCGAGCACGTCATGACGTCCGCCCGCGAGGCGGGGATCGAAAGATTTGTGATTGTTGCCGGGTATCGTGCCGACTTAATTCGCCGATGGCTGAGCGACCGATCGATGGCCGGCGCCTCGGTGAGGTTGATCGAAAATCCGGAATACCACAAGGCAAATGGTGTCTCGGCCCTGGCCGCAAAAGCAGAGTTCAACCAGCCATTTCTGCTGCTGATGTCGGACCACATTTTCGAGGCAAAAACTGCCAGAGCCTTGATGCGGCAGCCAATCGCGCGGGATGAGGTCATCCTCGCGGTCGATTCGAATCTTGATCGCATTTTTGACCTCGACGATGCAACCAAAGTCCGCAGCGAAGGAAATCACGTGGCCGAAATCGGCAAAGACCTTTCTCGTTACAACGCTCTCGATACGGGAATGTTCTTGTGTAGCCCGGCGCTCTTCAACTGCCTCGAATCGGCGAAGAAAAACGGAGACTGCTCGTTATCAGACGGCATGCGCATGCTGGCGCAACAGCGGAAACTTATGGCCTTCGACATTGGCGACGGGCATTGGCAGGATGTCGATAGCCCCCAAGCTCTGGAGCATGTTGAGAGAATTTTCGACCGGGACTTCTGCAGGGAGCAAGTGGAGAGTCTGGTCCATGCTTAAGATCCCACCGGCAGCGCGTCTGCCGCTCCGAATTCTCGCAGCATTCATAGGTGCATTGTCGTTCGGCTACCTCATTTGGCAAGCTGGCCCGGGCATGCTTTGGGAGAACGCGGTCAAACTCGGTTGGGGATTTATCTGGGTCCTGGCGGCTGCGGGAATTTCGCATGTCTTCAAGGCTTGGGCCTGGCGCCTGACCCTCGATGGCCACAAACATAAAATTTATTTCTTACGACTTCTTGGACTGAGGCTTGGAGCGGAGGCTGCCGGACAATTCGGTATCGTTGGCCAAACGTTTGGTGATTCTGTCCGGGTGGCGCGTCTAAGCGCTGACATACCGAAGGCCAATGGCCTCGCGTCTGTGACTCTTGATCGGGGGCTTTACCTCGCAACCGGCATCATGGTCCTCCTCGCCGGGCTTGTCGGAGCGCTGCCGACGCTCTCTCATTCTCATACGCTGCGTTTGTATGTGGGTCTGTTTGCTCTAAGCCTGATCACTTTTTTGCTCTTGATCCTATTGGCCGTGCGGAAGCGCTGGCAAGTGATTTCGAAAAGCGCGCGGTCCCTTGCCAACGTGCCATTTCTTAAGAGATGGATCGAATCAGAATATGTTCTCATTCAGTCCGTTGAGAAAGCACTCTTGGATTTTCACCACAATTCCGCTGGAGCATTTTGGGGAAGCTTTTTTTTGACCTTGGCGTCGCATTGTATGTCCGTGATGGAGGTTTGTTTGGTTCTTCATCTCATGGGCGTCAAGTTTGGTCTCTTGAGCGCACTCGCGATCGAAGCGATGACCAAGCTTGTGAATCTGATAGGCAGCATCAACCCCGGAAATTTCGGGACCTTCGAGGGTGGAAACATTCTGATCGCCGGGATGTTCGGCCTGAGTACCCCCATTGGATTGACGCTGGGACTAGCCAGGCGGATGCGGGCGCTCTTCTGGGCCGCCGTCGGCGGGATCTGTCTTTTCATTTTGACTAAGTCGAGTACTCGCGGAAATGCCGAAGAGAGAGGGACCGTGCCGAACACGCCGGAAGAAAACATGTGGGAAGAAACCGATCATGCGTTGGGCGTCGCGTCGGAGCGTGACTTCACCGTCGCTATTGTTCTGACCGAGCGAACCGCAGGCAACGCACAATTAGGAGCCGGACTCGCTCGCGTCGGTTCACTACCCGTCCTGCTTCGAAATATTTTGGCGGCGCGCAAGCTTGGAGCCTCACGGATCCTGGTTGTGGTTGATCCAATTCTCAGGCGGTGGGTTCAGTCTGAGTTATCCTCCACTGGGCGTCTTCCGAGATCTGTTCAATGGATCGAGGCGCGTGCTGACCTTACGTTCTTGCAACGGCTACGGATCGTTGCGGCCCATGGGTGCGATGAACGCGTGATCATCCTCGACGGAAGAACGTCATATCATTTCTCCTTGCTCCAAAGGGCCAAGGAGTCGAACGCTGATGGTATCGATATGCTCTTGGAGAGCGGCGGTAAAGATGTGGACATTTATTCGTTGACCGCCGCAACCATTCGCGATTTCCCGAAACAATCCGAGGCACAGGCTGCCACGCAGCAGCAACGATTCTCTCCCGTCGACGGACATCTGTCGCTCACTCGCATTTCGGTGGCGGAAGGCTTGTGGCAACACGTCGATACGGAAGAAGACCTCCGCTCCGCCGAAAGAAAACTGGATCGCTGGTTGGTTAAGCCCACAGACGGCATTTACGCGCGGCTGAACCGCAAAATCTCCATACCCATCAGCCGGCAGCTCATCAAATTCCCGGTCACCGCGAACATAGTTACTATCTTCACTCTTGGAGTTGGCTTTGCTTCCGGCGCCTTCTTTGCTCGCGGCGGCTACTGGAACACTTTAACCGGCGCCTTCTTGTGCCTGTCGGCAAGCATTCTGGACGGATCAGATGGCGAAGTCGCTCGCTTAAAGTTGCAGGAGTCAGCGTTTGGTTGCTGGCTCGAAACCGTATGCGACTACCTGTTCTATCTGTTTCTTTTTGTCGGGATGACCGTGGGCCTGTGGAGAAGCTCGGGATCTCGGATGTACCTGGTATGGGGCGGCCTCCTCCTGTCCGGAGCGATCGCAAGCTTCCTGGCCACGGGATGGGAACGACACCGCCTCGCCGCGGATCGCCCCGAACAGTTACTAAAAATCTGGCAGGCCCACGCAGAGAGCCGGCCATCGAATCCGTTCTTGTACGTAGCCCGGCATATTGAGTTCATCGTTCGCCGCTGCTTTTTTCCATACGCGCTGCTCTTCTTCGCGCTCTGTAACATCATGAATGTTGCATTCATTCTCAGTGCGATCGGAGCCAATCTGGTGTGGCCCATCGCGCTGTACTCTTCGCGCGCTTTTGCGGAAGGGCGGAGTTCAGCGCCAAGAATTCCGGAAGCTTCCGCCAAACCAAGAACCACCATGCGTCAATACGCGCCGATTCAGCCCTGAAGGCCGCATCACCCTGCGACTTACCGACGCAACAATGTGAAAGTGTCTGCGGGGATAACATCCTTGCAATTTACAGTCGCCGTTGCAATAACTCCAGTTCGGTGCGACACGTGTCACTGAACTGCGTCAACGGATTCTGGCCATTCACGGCTTGAAACTCAATCTGGTCAGCCGTCAGGTTGGGCTGCGGGTACGTGTTCACAATGGTTTTTATGACCTCTTCTGCTGTTTGCAAAACTGGCTCCGAAGAGCTGAGCCGAATACGGCTCAGCAGCGCGTAAACCGGCAGTAGTTTTTGCAGGTCACTGACGTTGTTCTGCATGGCGTCGACCAGCAGGCGCGCGCTTTCACCAATGAAGTCGGAATACAATACCTCCCGTCGCGCAATCTGCTTTCCCAGCAGGTCGCGCCGGTCCTGATGCCTTGCGGTGATCCAGGTCCCAACCGCCGAGCCCAATGCGCCGACGAGCGATCCAGCGATGGCCGCCAGGGCCGCGATGATCCCCGAATTTACAGGTACTGCTAACGTATCCGCTCCCTTCATTGCTTCGCCGATGCCTTACTAGACTTCAGCAAAGGAAGCATGGATATTTCCAATCAATCGAATTCTTCCCAGGCCACTCAAATACCCTGTTGACAGATGCTTGACGAGCGCGGAGACCGCGAGTCCGCAGCACCACGGATGCATTGATGGCGAGGCTTTGACATTTTTGGTGCGTTATTGACACCGGAGCGTCATCAGGTTTGCCAAACAGTACGCGACAAATCCTCGACGATTCTGTCAATAAAGAGACCCAAGAGCACCGTCAGAAATCCGTTCACTATTTGTTTTCGTCATCCTAATACACTCAATCAACGCAGTTTGTTTTTTCGCGCTCCGTCGCCGCCGGCTGGAGACCGCATTGCATGAGTCGGGGTGTGCAAGAAGCGCTCGACTACCATTGCTGCATTCAACTGCTGGTTCACCCAAAGTCTTTGGTGGGGTATGCTTCATGAGGTTCGTCGAGACAATGCGAACGTCGGATTGGTCAGTGATCATCAGCCGAGCCGTGGGTGTTGCGCTGCTCCTCGCTGGAGTTCTGCTCGCCGCGCAGTTGTGCACCGCAGCTCCTCAAGCTCACTCCATTCCCAACATTTTCGATTCGCGCGCCACGCCGGCGGATTCCATCCGGCATCTCTCTTTCTTCGTGCTCAGCATCACCGGCCTGATTTTTCTGGTGGTCTTCAGTTTGCTGAGTTACGTAATCGTCAAATTCCGCAGCCGCGCGGCGGACACTGAGCACGAGCCTGCGCAAGTGTACGGCAGCACGCAGATTGAACTCGCCTGGACCATCATTCCCATTCTGATCGTGGTGGTGCTTTTCCTCGCGACGGCAAGAGTCATTCACGCAATCCAAGATGCGCCCAAGCCTGCTGAGGCGGTGGAAGTAACCGCAATCGGGCACCAGTTCTGGTGGGAATTTCGCTATCCCGGGCTCGGCGTGGTCACCGCGAACGAACTCCACATCCCGGTGAGCGACTCATCTCATCCCACACCTGCGTTCCTGAAATTGCTTTCCGCCGACACCGATCACAGTTTCTGGATTCCGCAGCTTGCCGGAAAGACCGACTTGATTCCCAATCGCGTGAATGAAACCTGGCTCGACCCTCGCGAGACCGGCTTGTTTCTTGGTCAATGCGCGCAGTACTGCGGCACGCAGCACGCCAAGATGCTGTTGCGCGTGTACGTGGATAGTTCGGAGGACTTCAAAGTCTGGGTACGCGCACAACAACAACCGGCGAATGAGGATGCCAAAGAGGCCGCGGGAAGACGCGTCTTCGAAAGAACTGCCTGCCTGAATTGCCATGCCATCAATGGTACAAACGGCACCGGCCGATTTGGTCCGGACCTGACGCACCTGATGAGCCGCCGCACCATCGCTTCCGGCGCTGCGGACAACAACTCGCAAAATCTTCGGCTGTGGATTCAAAACCCGGATGCCATCAAATCCGGATCTCTTATGCCGGCAATGAAGTTGAGCGACAACGAACTGGATGCGCTCGTGCATTATCTGGAAACCCTGCACTAGAGAAAGAGAGCGGAATCAGCAATGTCGTCGGATGCCATTGCCATTTCAAGCGCAGAAGCGTCGGGCCAGCCGTGGGTTACAACGCTCCACGAGTGGGTGACCACGGTCGATCACAAGCGCCTGGGCGTTTTGTACATCCTGTACGCGTTGTTCTTTCTGGTCATTGGCGGTATAACCCACGGCATCATCCGCATCCAGTTGATGTACCCGCACAACAATTTTGTCTCTCCGCAAGTTTTTAATCGCATGTTCACCATGCACGGAACCACGATGATTTTCTTCGTGGCCATGCCCATCCTGTTCGGCTTTGCCAATTACCTCGTGCCGCTGATGATCGGCGCGCGAGACATGGCGTTTCCCCGATTGAATGCCTTCAGCTTCTGGCTCACAGCTTTTGGCGGGCTGCTGCTGTACTTCAGTTTGCTGGGTGGCAGCGGACTTTACGGTGCAGGCAACGCACCGGATGTTGGCTGGTGGGCCTACGCCCCTTTGGCCTCGCGCGCGTTTTCGCCGGGCAACAGCTCGGATTACTGGACGATCGCTCTCCTGGCTTCGGGCTTTGGCAGCATCGCCACGGCCATCAACATTATCGCTACCATCATTTGCATGCGCTGCCCAGGCATGACCCTGAGCCGCATGCCGCTGCTAGCTTGGATGAACATGGTGATGTCTGGCATGGTTTTGCTCGCGATTTCCCCTTTATCCGCGGCGCAGATCATGCTGCTCGTGGATCGTTATGTCGGCGGTCATTTCTTCGATACCCAGGCGGGCGGCTCCGCCACGCTGTGGATGCACTTCTTCTGGATATTTGGACATCCGGAGGTCTACGTCCTGATCATTCCGTGTTTTGCATTCGCCTCCGAAATTATTCCGGTGTTTTCGCGCAAGCCGATTTTCGGATACCCGGTCATGGTGGGCGCCACCGTTTGCATCGCCTTCGTGAGCATGAGCGTTTGGGCCCATCACATGTTCACCATCGGAATGAGCTCCTACGCCAACAGTTTTTTCACGATAACCACGATGGCGGTGGGCGTGCCGACAGGAATAAAAATTTTCAACTGGCTGGGCACGATGTGGGGCGGCAAGATTCAGTTCAAGACGCCAATGCTCTTCTGCATTGGTTTCCTCTTCCAATTCCTGATTGCTGGCCTCACGGGCATCATGCTGGCTTCGTCGCCCTTCGATTGGCAACTCAGTGGCTCGTACTTTGTGGTCGCCCACTTTCATTACGTGATCGTCGGTGGAATTCTCTTCGCCCTCTTCGGCGCATTTTATTACTGGTATCCCAAAATCACCGGCAGAATGCTGCACGAAGGCCTGGGCAAACTCCACTTCTGGCTATTTGTAATTGGATTCCATCTCACCTTCGATCTGATGCACATTCCCGGTTTGCTGGGGATGCCCCGGCGCATCTACACCTACGAGCCCGGCCGCGGCTGGGACACCTTGAACTTTCTGGTGACCGTCGGTGCGTTCATCCAGGGAATGGCCACGCTTGTGTTTGTCGCGAATTTGGTCATTGCTTACTTCAAAGGAGCAAAAGCGGGAAACGATCCGTGGGATGCCTGGACTCTGGAGTGGTCTGTAAGTTCGCCACCCCCTGAATATAACTTCGCTGCGATCCCTCGAGTTTCGAGTCGCAGGCCATTGTGGGATCTCAAACACCCAGAAGATCCGGACAGTCACTATGAATAAGGAAATCGAGCAATGAGCGCAATCGCGACTCCGCTTCCGGAAACCACCGCAGCGTGGAAGCTTCCCTATCGCGGGAAGGTTGGCATGGCGTGCCTCATCATCGCGGAGTCCGCCATCTTCACGATTTTTGTCGTGGCCTATCTTTTCTATGCGGGCAAGAGCCTCTCTGGACCGACCCCGCGTGAAGTGCTGGAGACGCCGATCTTCTACAGCATCTGTCTGCTATCCAGTAGCCTGACGATCCACTTCGCGGGAAAGTCTCTAGAGCGCGGACACCGGGGAGCATTTCTCGTTTTATGGTTGCTCACTCTGATTCTGGGTGCACTCTTTCTCTACGGCACTGCGCAGGAATGGCACCGCTTGATCTACGGACACGGGCTAACCATTTCGACGAATCTTTTTGGAACAACGTACTACTCTCTGGTCGGCCTGCACGCCTTTCACGTTACGGCCGGACTAACTATGCTTGCGATCGTGCTTTTATTCGGCCTCGCAGGTCGCGTTGGCCCCGAGCAGTCCGCGCGCATCGACGTGCTTTCCCTGTACTGGCATTTTGTGGATGCCGTGTGGGTCGTGGTTTTCACCGTTGTTTATGTTCTCGGTCGCTGAGGAAGATAGATGGCAACTCTGACACCCGTGGAAGAACTAGAGCCCAGCCGCCGGATTCCGGCTGAGATCGAAGTGCCGGCATCCACCCACTGGCCCATTGTTCTGGCCTTTGGCTTCACGTTGATGTTCGCGGGGCTGCTTACGAGCGTGTCGGTCAGCGCCCTTGGTCTTGTCCTGAGTGTTGCCGGTTGCGTCGGCTGGTTCCGCGAAATATTTCCTCACGAACATGAAAAAACCGTTCCGGTCGTGTTCGAAGAATACCGCGTCGCAACCAAGCGCCGCGTTGTCGAGCGTGTGCCCATCGCACCCGAACTCCTCCGTGCCTGGCTGCCACTGAAAACTTACCCGATATCGGCGGGCATCAGAGGTGGCATCGCCGGGGCCGCCGCGATGGCCGTGCTGGCCTGCGCCTACGGAGTGCTCCAAGCCGGCAGCATTTGGTATCCCATCAACCTCCTTGCCGCTACCGTTTATTCACAATCGCTGGCACTCAGCCCCGCCCAACTGAATTCGTTTCATGCGGACAGCTTTGCGATTGCCGTCATCCTGCACAGCATCGGATCCATTTTCGTGGGGCTTCTCTACGGCGCAATGCTTCCTATGTTCTCGCGGCGGCCGATCGTGCTCGGAGGACTAATTGCCCCGGTGTTGTGGTCGGGGTTGCTGTATTCGATGATGCAGCTTCTCAATCCTTTGCTGGCCCGGCATATCAACTGGTTCTGGTTTATCGCCTCGCAAATCGCGTTCGGAGTGGTAGCAGGTGTCGTCGTCATGCGGCAACAACGCGTCTCCACTCACGAGAATCTCCCGTTCCTCCTGCGCGCGGGAATCGAAGCGCCGGGAACCGTCGCGCGGCGCAAAAGCGAGGACCACCGGCCGTGAAAGTATCTCTTCAGCTTTGTATGCTGGCCGCCTTCGCTGTGATCTTGGTCGCGGGATGCGGCACGCCGCACGGCCAGCCGCGTAGCGGTTCCGAAGTTCTGGCGCCCAATGACGTCCTGGAATTTGACCCTCTCTTCGCGGAAAACTGCGCGGGCTGTCACGGCGAAGGGGGAAAAGGTGGTGCTGCGATCGCGCTGGCCAATCCCGTTTATCTGGCCATCGCGGACGATGCTTCCATCCGCCAAGTTATCGCACACGGCGTCCCTGGCACCGCGATGCCGGCTTTCGCCCACAGCGCCGGTGGAATGCTAACGGACGCACAAATCGATGTGATCGCTAAAAAAATTCGTTCGCGTTGGAGCCAGGAGGGAATTCTCGACGCATCGTCCGTTCCTCCTTATACGCCAAAATTAACTGGCGACGCGCAACGTGGCCAAGCCGCATACAAAACTTTTTGCGAATCCTGCCACGGCCCCGCCGGTCGCGGTGGACAAAAGGCCAGCGCCATCACCGACGATTCGTTCCTCGCGCTCGTCAGCGATCAGAGTCTGCGCACCATTGTAATCACCGGCCGCCCTGAACTGGGCGCGCCCGACTGGCGTGGAAATTTGCCCGGCAGGCCGATGTCGGATCAGGAAATCACCGACGTAGTTGCGTGGATCGCGTCGCGACGGGTTCCGAACCCGGGCCAGCCGTACTCTGCTTCCAATAACTCTCAGCCCCAGGAGTCTGAAGATGCCAGGCGAAAATAGTATTTCCCGGCGTGGCCTGTTCATGAAGGTGGGAATTCTTTTCAATGGATTGGTGGCGTCTGCTTTGGCCGTACCCGTCGTGGGGTTTCTTCTTTCATCGATTACACGAGGGCGCGCGGGAGCTTACCTCTCGTGGGTGCCTCTCGGGCGCGTCAGCGAATTCCCGGAAGGCGAGACCCGCCTGGCCACTTTTCGCAATCCTTACGTGATGCCGACGGATGGCAAAACCGCGGACACCGCTTGTTGGGTTCGCCGCATCGAGGCCGATCAATTCCAGGTGTTTGCCGTTAACTGCGCACATCTAGGCTGCCCGGTTCGCTGGTTTGCGCAGTCCGGTCTTTTTATGTGCCCGTGCCACGGCGGCGCGTACTACCGCGACGGCTCGCGCGCGTCCGGTCCGCCGGAACGTGGACTTTTTGAGTATCCATACAAAGTCGAAAACGGATTGGTCACGATTCAGGCTGGTGAATTGCCCACGCCTGGAGCAGCGATGGCTCTCCTTGGAAAGAAACCGCCATGCGCTTCTTAGCCCGGATTGGCGAATGGTTTGACCGTCGACTGCAACTCGCCGCTCCTATTCGCGAAGTTGCCGAGCACCCCGTGCCGCGAAATACTGCAAGCTGGTGGTACGTCTTCGGCAGCGCGGCGCTCACCGTATTCATCCTGCAACTGGTAACGGGTATTCTTCTCGCGCTCATCTACGTCCCATCGGCTGGCGAAGCGTGGAGCAGCCTGCAGGCCCTCAATCACGACGTGACACTTGGCTGGTTCATTCGCGCACTGCACGGATGGGGCTCGAATTTCATGGTGGCCATCGTTCTTATCCACATGGCCCAGGTCTTTTTATTTGGCGCTTACAAATTTCCGCGCGAGCTGACCTGGATCGTCGGCATTTTCCTCTTGCTGATGACGCTGGGCATGGCCTTCAGCGGACAAGTCCTGCGCTTCGATCAGGACGCCTACTGGGGATTGGGAATTGGTGCTTCGATTGCGAGTCGCGTCCCGATCGTCGGCCCCCTGATTGTGAAGCTGATGCTCGGAGGGCCGATCATTGCCGGTGCCACGCTTTCCCGGTTTTTCGCGTTGCACGTCTTCGTTATTCCAGGAATGTTGATCGGTTTCGTCGTCGTTCATCTTTTAATGGTCGTGAAGCTGGGAATCAATGAATGGCCCATGCCGGGGCGCGTTGTGAAGCGCTCGACGTATGTGAGCGAATATCACGAGCTCACTAAAAAAGACGGCGCGCCGTTCGTCCCCTATGCCGTCTGGAAAGATCTGTTCTTTGCCGCGTTTGTTCTTCTCGCCGTCGCCGCGTGCGCCCTGTACTTTGGGCCGTTCGGACCAACTGGCAGGCCTGATCCGACGGTTATCCAGACGGCGCCGAAACCAGATTATTTCTTTTTGTGGCTGTACGGTTTGCTGTCTTACTTGCCGCCTTCCATGGAGACGCCGGCCCTCCTCATTGGACCCGTAGTGGTTATCGCCTTCCTTCTTTTGCTGCCGTTTCTTTCCGGGGAAGGGGAAAAGAGTTGGCGCCGGCGGCCAATTGCTGTTTTGACGGTTCTGCTGATCGCCATAGTCCTGGGAACGCTTACCCACCTCGCTGGATATACACCGTGGAGTCCACACATGAATGCGTGGAGCGGCGACCCGGTGCCAGACAAATTTCTGCGCGGCACCACCGCGCTTCAACGGCAGGGTGCACTCGTATTTCAGGTCAAGCAATGCCGCAACTGCCATTCTCTTGGAGACTTGGGCGGCCAAAGAGGGCCGGCCCTCGACAGCGTCGCGGTGCGCCTGACGCAGGACCAGTTGATTCGCCAGGTAATTCAGGGTGGCGGCAACATGCCGGCTTACGGAAAGAATTTGAGCCCGGCGGAAACCACGGCCTTGGTTGCATTTCTCGCAACGCTCCATCCTCAAGGACAAGCGCCCGCTCGCGAAGCCGCTCGCGATGTTGTCCTCGGTGGTGAGCAAGCCAAACGCCCGAAAACAGAACCTTAAACGTTGATGCCACTTCACGTTCATTCCGAAACGGCTTCCTGGAATTTTCCGGTTCCGCTGGCGCTCGCATTGCTATTTGCGGGATGGTTGTATTTGCGCGGATGGATTTTTATTCATCTGAATTCCGCGAACGTCATTCCCATATGGCGGGCCGTTAGCTATTTTCTGGGGCTCCTGTTGGTCGCGACGGCGCTGGCATCGCCACTCGCGAGCTACGACCACAACCTGCTGACCTTCCACATGATCAAACATCTTTTGCTGATGACGTTCGCTCCGGCGTTGATTCTTTTAGGTGAACCTGTACGAGTTTTCTGGATCGGGATGCCGCCGTTCGCGCGGCGTTCCCTCCGTCGAGCTTTTCGGCAATCGCCTTTACCCCGATTTGCTCGGATGGTGACAAAACCGGTGCTGTGCTGGACCGTTTCTGCGTTCACTCTCGTGGTATGGCATATCCCCGCGTTGTTTACACTAAGCGTCCGGTCTGCGACCTGGCACACGGTCGAACAAGCAATGTTTTTTGGCGCGGGACTCTTGTTCTGGTGGCCTGTTATCGAACCTTGGCCAAGCGCTTCGACTGGGCCGCGATGGTCGCTGCTTCTGTACCTTTTTCTGGCGACTCTACCGTGCGACATACTTTCCGGATTTCTTGTCTTCTGTGACCGCGTCGCGTACCCGGTGTACTTTTCTACTCCACGATTGTTTGGTTTTTCCGTTCTAGAAGATCAGCAGTGTGCAGCCGCACTGATGTGGACGTGCGTCACGATCATCTATATTGTGCCGGCGGCGATTATCTCTTCAAAGCTGCTGGCCCCTCGGGCCTCGCACGAACGCGATTCACAACAGCCGCAATTGCGCGGCAGTGTTCCGCGAAACGCTCCTCGAAGCCTGGGGGTTCTCTAGCAATGGCAACGGAGCCAATTCTGGCGGCGCTTGACACTGCTGCAGATCGGCGCCGTCACGGTTTTGTTCGTTCCGGCGTTCTGTCCGGCTATTGGTCGCTAACCAAGCCGGAAGTGAATTTTCTTATTGCGATCACCGCCGCTGCCGGGTTCTGGATAGGTGCACCTGCATCGTCTGCACATTTCCCCTGGATTTCTCTCCTTCACACACTCATTGGCACGATACTCGTCGCCGGCGGCGCCGCGACTCTCAACCAGGTGATCGAGCTGCGATCCGATGCACAAATGCGACGAACCGCTCGCCGGCCGCTGGTATCCGGAAGAATCGAGCCATCTCACGCTTTGTGGTTTGGAATTTCACTCTCCGTTCTTGGCGCGATCTACCTGGCTGTTAGCACCAATGCACTCGCGTCCTTGCTGTCGATCATTACCCTACTGGGCTATCTGTTCTTGTACACCCCACTCAAGCGGAGGACTCCTCTGTGCACGTTGATTGGCGCGCTTCCAGGCGCCACGCCACCGTTGATTGGCTGCGCCGCCGCTTGCGGACGGCTCAACGGCAATGCCTGGCTGCTTTTTGCCATCGTATTTCTCTGGCAGTTTCCGCACTTTATGGCTATCGCGTGGATGTATCGCGAAGACTACGCGCGTGCCGGCTACTTGGTGCTACCTGCAGGCAAGTCCAGGGACCGCTTCGTCGCCTGGCAAACTTTACTTCCTTCCCTGGCACTTTTCGCAGCAGTACTCGCCCCTGCAATTCGGGGTGAGTCTGGAATTGTTTATTTTGCTGGCGTGGTGGTTCTTGGAAGTGCCTTTCTTCTCTACTGCTCACACTTCGCCTTGCGGATGTCCACTGTTTCCGCACGACAGTTGCTTTTTGCTTCCATCGTCTTTCTTCCGGTGTTGTTTGCTTTGCTAGCGTTGGACAGGAAATGAATATGAAGGTGATGCCCACAACAATGCAGGTTAGAATTTGGTTCCCGAAGTTGTTGCCTGTTCTGCTCTTACTTTCCCTGGTCCCGCTTCGTCCCTCGCATGCGCAAAACATTGAACCATTCAAGTTTTTCCGCAACTATGCTGGGCTGAAAGAAGATCAGATTGCGGCGACCCGCAACGGAAAAGCGATTGCCAAAGTCATAGATTCCCGAACTCCGGATGAGGTCTTTGTATTCGGTTCCGTATATGTGCATTCGACTCCTGAGAAATATCTCAAGTTCGCCTCCGACATTGAAGCGCTTCGCAAACTTCCCAGCTATCTCGCAATTAGTAAAATCAGCGATCCGCCACAACTTTCCGACTTTGACGGCTTCACTCTGGAGGCCGATGACATTGAGCAACTGAAAAACTGTGAGCCGGGCAAATGCGATGTCCAGTTGCCCGGGGAGGCGATGGATGCGTTCAAGCATTCCGTGAATTGGTCCGCGCCCGATGCGGCAAGTCAAGCGAACCAGCTTGCACAGAAGATGGCGCTCGAAGCGATCCTCGGGTACATCCATGGAGGGAACGCGGCCTTGGGAACCTACATGGACAAGCATCACCCAACTGCCGTGGGAGGAACGTTTTCGTCCCTGCTCAGCCGCTCGAAGGCCCTTCCCGCTTATTTGCCCGAACTCGATCGCTATCTGCTCGAGTATCCGAGTGCAAAATCAGAAAACATTCAGTCCGAATTCTATTGGGAGAAAGTAAATTTTGGACTCAAGCCCACGCTTCGGATGGTACAGGCCATCGTTTACCGGGGCCCAAGTTCCACGGGTCCGGTCTATGCCGTTGCGGTGAAGCAACTTTATGCCAGCCATTACTTCGAAACGGCTTTGGACTTGACCGTTTGCGTGCGCGACCAGGAGAATCTCGATCGCGGCTTCTATCTCATCACTCTCAAAGGTTCACAGCAGGCCGGGTTAACGGGCTTTAAGGGCGGAATCGTAAGAAAAGTTGCCGTGGACAAAACCCGCTCCTCCCTCGAACGAGCTCTTGCTGCGATTAAGCAAAAGCTGGAAAGCCGGACGGATTGATCCGTTTGTCTGTGGGGACTGATGGTTTTTCCTGATCGCAAAACCGCCAGCGCGTTACTGACAATTCTGCTCTTCGCGATTGTGCTTGGCGTCGTCTACGTCGCGCGCTCTGTCATCGTCATTTTTGCCTTTTCGATCTTGTTCGCGTATTTGATCAATCCGGTGGTGCGATTCCTCCAGCGGCACTCTCTCTTTTTCAAAAATCTGCGAGGCCCGCACGTCCTGGAAGCCTATCTCGCGCTGATCATCTTCGCCGTACTTCTCTCCCACGGTCTCTTTCCTGAATTTCGCAAGAACGCGGCTCGGTTTCTCGCAACAGTTCCCACGCTGACCTACCAAGTGTCTTCCGGAGACATTGCCGGCAACCTGGGTTGGGCCGATGAGCAGGCGGATCAGATCCGAACCTTTTTTCAGCGCCATCGCTCGGATATCGAGCGCTCGGTGGGAGAAATAGGACGGTCCGCGCCCGCTGTATTCGCGGAACTTTTGGTGATTCCGATTCTGGCAATCTTTTTCCTGAGCGACGGAGAGAATCTCGCCAACCAGGTAATTCATCTCGTGTCCACGAGAGAAAATCACACGGCCATGCGATCACTGGCCGACGAATTGCACGTGATGCTGCAACGCTACATCCGGGCAAAAGTAATCCTTGGGGGGCTCTCGCTCACATATTGTTCTGTGGCGATGCTCCTGTTGCGCTTTCCAAACGCGATAGTTCTGGGCGTTCTTGCCGGGATACTGGAATTCATTCCCGTGGCGGGCTGGATGACCGCAGCGGTAGTGATTGTCACGGCGGGAGCACTCAGTCACGCGCACTGGATATGGATGCTGGCCTTGCTCATTGTGTGGCGCATTCTGATGGACTACGCCATTGCACCGCGGGTCATGGGGCACGAGCTCGAAATTCACCCTCTACTCGCAATCTTTACGCTCATGGTGGGCGGCGCGGTCGGCGGAATCGTGGGAATCTATCTTTCAGTACCTCTCGTTGCCACCTTGCGGGTGGTCTACCGGAGATTCGCATCGCCCGCATCGCCTCCAGTGGGTGTAACAGTCCCGGACAATATTGTTAACAGCCCGGAACCACGAAGCTCGAGCTCCGTGACGGCCTGATGCCGCGTCGAGACTAAGATGGTTATGTAAACAGTCGCGCTGCAGCATGTGGCCATGCGCGCAGTTCTGACCCTCCCCAGTCATCGAAACCTTGTGTCTGTAATTCAACAACATGCTTACCCGATAGAAATTCGCTCGCACTTCCTTGATTGATTTTGAATTCTCCTCCTCCGTCAAAACCTCGGCAATTCCGTGAATGTTTTGACAGCGGTTCTGTTGCGCGAAATCATTTCGCAAGAGTAACGCTCCTCTTTTCAGCGACCTGAATCAAAAAACATCTTTGGCCGACGGAATGCTTTTGGTAGTCGCGCATTCTTAAACACGCAACGCAAAAGGAACGACAGGAATATTCATGGCGACTCCATCAAAAGAAATCAAAAAAGCACTGCCCCCGCCCAATTCTGACTTTTATCAACTCATGGAAACTTTGCCCGCCGATGAGCTTGCGGTTCTGAAACAGGTGCGCGCGTTCATGGAAACTAAGGTTGCGCCCATCATCACGAAATATTGGGTCGAGGATTCGTTTCCATTTGAATTGTTGCCGGCGATCAAGGAACTCAATATCGGCGGCGTGGCCATGAACGGTTACGGCTGCCGAGGCGGAAGTGTGCAGCTATTCGGCTTGATCGCCATGGAAATGGCGCGCGTGGATTCCTCCATCGCTACATTCTTCGGCGTGCACAACGGCCTGGCCATGGGGTCCATCTATCTCGGCGGTTCCGAGGAGCAGAAGAAGAAATGGCTCCCGCCAATGGCCCGCTGGGAAAAAATTGGCTGCTTCGGCTTGACCGAGCCGCTGGTCGGCTCGGGAGCCTCCGGCGGCCTTACCACTACGGCCAAGCGTGACGGGGAAACCTGGATACTCAACGGCCAGAAGAAATGGATCGGCAATTCTCCGTGGTGCGACATCTCGATCATCTGGGCGCGCGATCTCGCCGACAACCAGGTCAAGGCGTTTATTGTCGAGAACAAGACCACCCCCGGCTTCAAGGTGGAAAAAATCCAGAACAAGATCGCCCTCAAGGTGGTGCAGAACGGTTTGATCACCATGGAGAATTGCCGTATTCCGGAGGAAAACCGCCTGCAAAACGACCAATCATTCCGCGACACGGCCCGCGTTCTGAAGATGACGCGGTTCATGGTCGGCTGGGAGGCGACGGGTTGCGCCATGGGCGCTTACGAAAACGCGCTCAAGTATTGCCAGGAGCGTTTGCAATTCGGCAAGCCGATCGGCTCCTTCCAGATGGTCCAAGACCTCCTGGCCAGGATGCTCGCTAACATCACCGCTTCGCAGTGCCTGCTCGTGCGCATGTCCCAGTTGCAAGCCGAAGGCAAGATGACCGACGCGCACGCCTCGCTGGCCAAGGCCTTCACCACAGCCAAGTGCCGCGAGACGGTCGCGTGGGCCCGTGAACTGCTTGGCGGCAACGGCATCGCCGCTGAATACAACGTCGGGCGCTTCTTCGTCGATTCAGAAGCGCTGTACTCCTACGAGGGTACCTTCCAGATGCAGAACCTGATTCTGGGTAAGACCATAACTGGACTGAGCGCTTTCCTTTAGTGGAAACGTACGACTCTGCGACCGGTATCCACAAATCTGCGTGCAAAAACGCAAGACTACAAAAGGAGCGAAGAAAGTTATGTCTCTGGAAGCATCCAAGTTGAAAGTTGCCAAGCCAACACCAAAGGGTATAGCGGGCCGCTTGTTTTTTCTAAGTGCCAGCAGCGGTCAAGTCTTGTCTGCAAATCCTGACGGCTCCGACCTGAAGGTCATTGTGAGCGAGGGAAGGCGAATCCCCGACGGTATCGTTGTGGACAAAGAAGCGGGTCATCTCTACTGGACCAACATGGGCAATCCCAACGCCAATGACGGTTCTATCGAGCGTGCAGATTTTGACGGAAGCAATGCCAGCCACATCGTTTCTAACGGCGGCACCTTCACTCCCAAACAACTGCAACTCGATAGAAAAAACCGGAAGCTTTACTGGTCGGATCGCGAGGGCATGCGGATCATGCGTGCGAACTTGGATGGCTCCAAAATCGAAACGCTGGTCGACACCAGCGAGGGCGACGCGCGTCCCGGCAAGGACGCGAAGAAATGGTGTGTTGGCATCGCGCTCGACGTGGAACGCAGAAAAGTTTACTGGACCCAGAAGGGGCCCGAAAAAGCGGGGCAGGGCCGCATCTTCCGCGCAAATCTGGAGATCCCAAGGGGTCAGACTCCGGCCAACCGCCAGGACATTGAAGTTCTCTACAACAACTTGCCAGAACCCATTGATCTCGATCTCGATCTGGATAACCGAACGATGTACTGGACCGATCGTGGAGATCCGCCGCGCGGCAATACCGTGAATCGAGCTCCGATGGATGCGGCGCCCGGGGCTCGCAAAGAATCGGAGATTGTCTTCAATCACCTGATGGAAGGAATCGGACTGGCGCTGGATCTGGAAAACAAGCGCATGTTTGTGACCGACCTCGCAGGCTCTGTCTACAGCGCCAATCTCGATGGATCGAATAAGAAAGCTGTGATCTTTGCGCAAGGAAACCTGACTGGCATCGCATACGCGGATCTTCCCGCCAGTTCGTAGTGCAATTCAGATCAGTCTCACAATTACGAGGAGAGAAATCATGAGTTCACCGGCGTCTGCTTTGAAACTTGAGAACGTGCTGTACGAGAAAAAGGGCCCGATCGCCTATGTGACCATCAACCGGCCCACCGTACTGAACGCTTTGAACGCGAAAACCATTTCCGAATTGCGCTCGGCGTTCGAAGAGGCCCGCGACGATTCCGAGGTGCGCGGAGTCGTTTTCACCGGCGCGGGCGACAAGTCGTTTGCGGCCGGAGCGGACATCAGCGAAATGGCCAACGATACTCCCCTCTCGGCGCAAGAAAAAACGCGAGCCGGCCAGGCGCTCACGGACCTCATTGAAAACCTGGGCAAGCCAGTCATCGCTGCGGTAAATGGCTTCGCGCTCGGCGGCGGCTGTGAACTGGCGATGGCCAGCACCCTTCGAATCGCTGCTGAAACTGCGAAGTTCGGTCAGCCTGAAGTGAAGATCGGAGTGATGCCGGGCTATGGCGGAACGCAGCGTCTCCAGACTGGTCTCGGCAGGGGCCGCGCATTGCAACTCATTCTTTCGGGCGAAGTCATCAACGCCCAGGAAGCCTATCGCATTGGCCTGGTGAATGAAGTTGTACCAGCCGGCAACCTGGTCGCACGGGTTGAAGCCGTACTCAAACAGATCATTTCCAACGCCCCGGTCGGCGTCAAGTACTCCATCGAGGCGGTAAACAAAGGACTGGATACCAGCCTCGCGGAAGGCTTCCTGCTGGAAGCTTCGCTGTTCGCGATTTGCGCCGGGACCGAAGACAAGAAAGAAGGAACATCCGCCTTCCTTGCGAAGCGCGCTCCAAAGTTCCAGGGACGCTAACGAGCAGCGGGCTTCCACTTTGTTTTGAATATCTGATTAGAAAAGGAAGGAAGAAAAAGTCATGGCAGACGAAAACATATTCTCAGGATTAAAAGTCGTGGACCTCGCGAGCTTCATCGCTGGTCCTGGGGCCGCGACGATCCTGTCCGACTTCGGCGCGGACGTCATCAAAGTCGAGCCGCCCGAGGGAGAGCTGTGGAGAAGCGGGCAGAAGATCCCGCCACAGCCGCATTCGGAAGAGCCTTATCCCTTCCAATTGTCTAATCGAAACAAGCGTGGCGCAGCGCTCAATCTGAAAGCTGCCAGCGCGCCGCAGGTTCTCGAGCGCTTAGCAAAATGGGCGGACGTGTTCATCGTGAACACACCGCATGCCGCGCGCAAAAAATTGAAGCTCGAATATGACGATGTCGCGCAGTGGAATCCGCGCCTGATCTATGCCGATCTCACCGGCTTCGGCGAGAAAGGTCCCGACGCTGCTCTTCCCGGATTCGATCTCACGGCCTTCTGGGCGCGCAGCGGCTTGTTATACATGACCCGCGATGCTGGAGAGCCGCCGACCTGGCCGGTGGCGGGTAGCGGCGACAATGCAACTGCAGTCTGCATTTATGCCGCGATTCTCACCGCGCTTTATCGTCGCGAACGCACTGGTAAAGGATCCTACGTCACAACCTCGCTGCTCGCGGCGGGTGTCTGGTCGGCCAGCGTCTTTATCCAGGCCGCCTTGTGCGGTGCGAGTTTTTATGGGCTGCACGATCGAACACATCCCGCGAATGCCGCTTTGAACACCTATCGCTCTTCCGATGGCACCTGGTTCGTTCTGGTAGCTACTCCGGACAAAGTACCCGCAGTTCTAAAAGCACTAGGTCGTGAGGATATCCTTAAGGATCCACGATTCTCGAATCCAGCCCAACTAGAGCAGAACCGGCCGCAACTGACGGCCATGCTCGACTCGATCTTTGGTTCGCAGCCGATGGCCCATTGGTATGAAGTCTTCAACGAAATTCATGTCCCATTCGGGGCCGTCCGTGAGCCGCAGGAAGTCGTTAATGATCCGCAGTTACGAGCAAATGACATTGTCGTTCCGCTCGAAGGAGCTGGCGAGAAATTGACCTCCACCATCAGCAGCCCCATTCAAGTACGCGGTGTTGCCAAAGTACCTGCCAGGCGCGCGCCGCGAATCGGCGAGCATAACGACGAGGTGTTGAAAGAGCTTGGTTTCACTACTGCCGAGATCGACGGTTTGCGCGCGAGCGGTGCTGTGCCGCAAGCCCGGCATTTAGAATCGTCGGCCGGAGGCGGGCGATGACCGACATTGTGACCGAACGTACCGGAAGTATCCTGCGAGTCCAGCTCAATCGGCCGGCCAAGAAGAACGCCATGACTTTTGCGATGTACAACACCATGGCCGATCTGTTCAACAGGACAGCCAACGACGATAGCGTTCGTGTTGTGCTATGGCACGGAGCAGGAGACTCGTTCTGCGCCGGCAATGACCTGGAAGATTTTCTTAAGAATCCCATTGGACCGGGTGATAGTCCCCAATCCCGATTGATCAATGCGCTAATCCATTTCGATAAGCCCATTGTCGCGGCCGTAAACGGCGCCGCCATCGGCGGCGGGACGACCATGTTGACGCACTGCGATTTTGTTTATGCAGGCGAGAGCGCGAAGTTCCAGATGCCCTTCATCAATCTGGCCTTGGTGCCGGAATTTGGAACGAGCTACTCGATCCCCGCACGCATCGGGTATCTCCGGGCGGCCGAGTTGATTCAGTTGGGAAAGGCGTTCGATGCGCAGCGCGCAGCAGAGCTCGGGCTCGTTACTCGTGTTGTGCCGGACCAGATACTGCTGGCAACGGCAACCGAGACGGCGCAAAAGTTGGCTGAGAAACCCGCCGGCGCGCTTCAGTCCTGCAAAAGACTTATGAGGCAGCCTGTCCGTGCTCAGCTTGAGCAAGCAGCGAATCTGGAGAACGAGGAGTACTCGGTGCGACTCCGCTCCGCGGACACCAAGGAAGCGATTTCTGCATTCTTCGAGAAACGCCCACCTGACTTCACCTCGCCGAGAAAGGCCGCGGTCGCCTAGGTCTGCCATGGCTCAACCAAGGGTCGTCATTGTCGGAGCAGGGTTTGGAGGGCTGGCAGCGGCCAAGGCGCTGCGAAATACTCCGGCGGGTGTTGTCGTGATCGACCGCACCAATCACCACCTGTTTGAGCCGCTCCTCTATCAGGTCGCAACATCGGTCCTGGCACCGGGTCAAATCGCGGCTCCGATACGAGGCATTCTGGGAAGGCACAAAAACACCACAGTCATTCTTGGCGAGGTCACGGGAGTCGACAAAGACAAAAAGTGCGTCTTCTCCAGTGATGCCGACCGCGAAAATGTTCCCGTTCCGTACGACTACCTGGTGCTTGCCACGGGAGTTAGCCAGAGCTATTTCGGGCACAACGAGTTCGCCCAATATGCACCGGGCCTGAAAACTCTTGTGGATGCTGTTGCAGTTCGCAACAAAGTTCTCCAGGCGTTCGAACAAGCCGAAGCCGAGGAAGATCCCAGCCGCCACCGCGATCTCCTCACTTTCATCTTGGTGGGCGCCGGCCCGACGGGAGTGGAGATGGCCGCCGCTCTCGCCGTTCTCGTGCGCAGCAGCCTTAAGTCGGATTTCCGCCGGATCGATCCGACATCCGCCCGAATCCTGCTCGTCGACATGGCGCCACGGGTCCTGGCGACTTTTTCAGAGGATCTCTCCAAAGCTGCGAGCAAACGGCTTCAGGACCTGGGCGTTGAAATTCGCCTCGGTCGCAGCGTTGACCACATAGATGCCGACGGCGTTGTCGTCGCGGGCGAACGTATCGTCAGCAAAACGGTTATCTGGACCGCGGGCGTTGCACCTTCACCAGCAGGTAAGTGGCTCAACGTGGAAACCGATCGGGCAGGACGCGTACGCGTGCAGCCTGACCTCAGCGTTCCAGGACACCCGGAAATTTTTGTGGTTGGCGACACAGCCTCGCTCGACGAGCACGGCAAACCGTTGCCGGGGGTCGCTCAAGTGGCTATTCAGCAAGGCAGGTATGCAGGCAAGCTGATTCACAAACGCATTGCGAGCCATCCGGCGCCGAAACCATTCAAGTATTTCGATAAGGGCAACATGGCGGTGGTGGGTAAAGGCTTCGCCGTTTTGCAAACTGGAAAAATCCATCTGAGCGGCTTCACCGCCTGGCTTGCGTGGGCGGCCGTGCACCTGCAGTTCCTGGCAACGTCCAGTCTTCGTGCGAGCGTGTTCGTTCAGTGGGTGTGGACTTACATCACGGGGCAAAGGGGATCGCGCCTGATCGTAAACCATCGCGGACCCGACAAGGAAACACGCTCGGCACAGGCTCCTCTCGGGGCTGCGGCAGCGAGCAAGTGAGTTCACAAAATTTGGAAATACTTAGTTCTAACAAGGAGAAATGTATGGCCAAGAGCGGCGATATTCGCAACGTAGCAATTGTAGGCACTGGAGTCATCGGCGCGAGCTGGGCGGCACTGTACCTGGCGCGTGGTCTCAACGTCACCGCAACGGACCCGGCGCCCGACGCCGAAGCCAACTTGCGCCGCTACATTGACGCCGCCTGGAAAGACCTCACCATCATCGGCCTTTCCCCCAACGCGTCGCGCGATCATCTGAAATTTACAAAGGATTTGAAAGCAGCGCTTGCGGATGCCGACCTGGTGCAGGAGAACGGACCCGAACGGAAGGATTTCAAGATCAAGCTATTCGGCGACATGGATGCGGCGACCCGGCCGGACACCATCATCGCCTCGAGTTCCTCGGGACTGACCATGAGCACGATGCAGTCTGCGTGCAAGCATCCTGAACGTTGCGTCATCGGCCATCCTTTCAATCCTCCGCATATCGTACCGCTCGTCGAAGTAGTCGCAGGCGAAAAGACCTCGCCAGAAACTGTGCAGCGTGCCATCTCTTTTTATGAATCCATTGGCAAGAAGCCGATTCATGTGCGCAAAGAGGTTGTCGGTCACGTGGCCAACCGTCTTCAAGCTGCGCTGTACCGCGAGGTCGTCTATCTCATCGAGCAGGGCGTGCTGGATGTGGCCGACTCGGATGCGGCCGTGTGCTGGGGACCGGGACTGCGTTGGGGAGTGATGGGGCCAAACCTTCTCTTTCATCTCGCCGGTGGCGAGGGCGGAATTCACCACTTCATGGACCACCTCGCCGGTCCGGTGGCCTCGTGGTGGAAAGACCTCGGGACGATCACCGAATTCAGTCCTCAGGTTAAGCAAACCATCATTGACGGTGTGCAAAAAGAAGCAGCCAACCGCTCGGTTGATGAACTCAACCGTGAACGCGATGCCATGCTATTGGAACTCCTCGCTACTCGCGCCAAGGGCGAAGACGCGGCGCAAGCAGCCACCGCTGGAGGCCGCGGCGACTAGCTTCCATCTGTGAGCTGCGCTGATTGACGCTTCGCGACTCCAGGCGCTCGTTCATTGGATAGCACACGATGATTCACTTTCATTCGCTCGGCCGGGCATTTCGGTATTACTCGCAACGCGCGGCGCTGCTTGTCAACGGCGCCGGCTTTTCTTTCCAGGCGCTGCACGAGCGCGTCCAGAACATTGCGGCTACGCTCGCCGCCAACGGCTTTGTGGCCGGCGATCGCCTCGCGCTTCTGTTGCCGAATTCTCCTGAGTACATCGAGTTGGTCTACGCTTGCAGCTGGCTCGGCGTTACTGCGGTCCCAATAAACTCGCGACTCTCCGCCACTGAAATCGATCAAGTTCTGCTTGATGCCAAACCGAGTGGGCTGGTGCGGCACTCCTCGCTTCCGAAGCCTGCCGTACAGCTTCCGTGGCAAATTGTGCTGGATGAAAAACCCTTCGACGTGCAAAACAAGTCCTGCCCAGATCCCGTTTATGATCCGGAAGCGATTCTGGCTCTCATCTATACCAGCGGCACGACGGGCCGGCCTAAGGGTGTGGTGGTGACCCATGCCAACATCCTCGCCAACGTTGACCACCTCAGCTACTGGATGGGCTACCACGAAGGTGGCGTCTACCTGCATGCGGCGCCGATTTTTCACATCGCTGATTTTCCCGCCATGTTTGCCGCACCGGCTTTCGGTGCACGCCAGGTCACCATTGCGAAGTTCAACCCCCAGGATTTCTGCGAGTTAGTCCAGCGCGAACGTGTGACTCACACCGTGCTCGTGCCCACCATGCTAAACCTGCTTACCCAGATGCCCGAGGCCAAACCGTACGATTTGACTAGCCTCCAGGTTCTGGCTTATGGCGGTTCTCCCGTGGCGCCAGAACTTGTGCGTCGCACCAGAAAATTTCTGCCCAACGTGAAACTTCTCCAGTGCTATGGACTCAGCGAAACCGGCTTCCTCTCAGGTCTCGAAGATCAGGAACATGTCGAAGGCAAACTCCTTTCTTGTGGTCGGCCCTGCCCAGGAATTGATCTGCGAATCGAAAACGAAACCGGAAAGCAAGTGGAAGTCGGCCAGCACGGGGAACTAGTCGCCCGGGGCGCCAACGTCATGCGCGGCTATTGGAACGATCCGCAAGACAGCGCTCTCGCATTTCGAAACGGAATGTTTCGCACCGGCGATATCGGCTACCAGGATGCGGACGGCTATTTCTACATTCTTGACCGCCGGAAAGACATGATCGTCACCGGCGGTGAAAATGTTTATTCCGGCGAAGTCGAAGCGGTTATCTACAAACATCCCGCGATTCGGGAAGTGGCAGTATTCGGAATCCCCGATCCCCAATGGGGAGAACTCGTAACGGCTTGCGTCGTGTTGAAGCCAGGAATGACTCTGACTACGAACGCCCTCACGCTCTATTGCAAGCAATTCCTGGCGAATTACAAAGTCCCCCGCCGCGTCGAGTTTTCAGATTCCGAATTACCTAAAAATGGTTCCGGCAAAATCCTCAAGAGAAATCTGCGTGAAAGATTTTGGGCTCATCAGGAACGGGCCGTAAGTTAGCCGCGGACTGCCCGCTTAACAGTCGGTTGAGTCACATCAGTTTTTGGCGAGGAGTGAACAATGGAAGATTATCAAATTATCGCCGCGATCCTCACCGTGGCGCTTTGCTCGACTAAGCCGCGCACAACTTCGCAGAGGCTGGCTGCCGATCAGTGGCGAAGTGTCTGGCGCGAGTACAACAGGTTCCTCAAGGAGCTCGAAAAAACGGACAAGTCCATTGACCGGCGCGGAATCAATCCAGATTAATTTTCGGAACGGCATTCGCTACCCGAAAGTTATTCCTTCGGAACTTCCCTTTCAGACTTTCTAGAGGATTCTTCGCGGACGGTTTTGTGCTCACGAAGAGCGAGGCGTAAGCCAGGAGACAAGAATGTGTTTAATTGCCCGTAGGAAGTTCATGTGCGCGTTGCTGAACGTGATGCTGTCCGGAAGCATCTTCACTCACGTGGCATTCGCGGACGATGAACCCAAAACAATTGCGACACGAGAAGCGCAGCCCAATACTTTTGAGGCGGCTAAACCAGAAAGTGTAGGGCAATCTGATTCAGAGGGCACTCAGACGTCTGAGCCTGAGGAGCCCAAACGTCGTGCTCTTCCTTCGCCGCTCGACCCGTTATTCCCTGGCTCAGAATATCTTGGGCCGACTCCACTCATCGGCGTACCCGATACGGATCCCGAATATCCGCTGGAGAGGGCTATGTGGTCCGTATTTCCAGCGCTCAAGACCCGCAGGATCAAAGTGTATGGCTGGGTGAATGCTGGATTCGACTTCAGCACGTCCAATAAGTCAAATATTCCGGAGTCCTACGCGATCGTTCCGAACAAACTTGAACTCGATCAGGTCGTGGTGCGCGTCGAGCGCCTCCCGGACACCGTGCAACGGGATCACGTGGACTGGGGATTCCGGCTCACCCCGATGTACGGCATCGATTATCGATGGACGACGGCGCAAGGTTGGTTCAGCGGACAACTCCTGAACCACAATCGCCTGTACGGATTCGATCCAGTGGAAGTTTATGGGCTGATTTACATTCCGAACGTAGCGCAAGGAATGGTCATCAAATTTGGACGCTACATTTCTCCGCCGGACATCGAGGCGCAACTCGCTCCCGACAATTACCTGTATACGCACTCGCTAATGTTCACGTTCGATTGTTACACGCAGACAGGCATCAACGCGGCCATAAAGCTAGACGATCGATCCTATTCGGGATACACGCTGGCGACGACATTGCACCTTGGAACGGTGGAGCGCACCCAACGGCGATGGGGATGGTTCGGTGGACTTCCAAAACCAACAACGACTCCCTTTGGGGTGGCATCGATTCGTTGAACGGGGGCAATTTCAAGAATGGTCACGATAACCTGCAACAATTCAATCTGACCTGGACTCACCGGTTTAACGAAGCCGGGACGCTGGTGACCTCGACAGAAGCGTATTACATCTTTCAGACGCATGCGCTCGTGGGCGGGACAGTGAACAACGGTCCTCCTCATTCCTGGTTTCAAAACGTGGGTCCCGGCGCGCTGATTCCCGGGAATGCCCCTGCGTTCGGCATTGTTAACTACACCGAATGGAAGTTCGCAAAAAAGGACTTTCTCACGCTCCGCCCGATCGATTACATCGTGGATTTCAAAGGAGAGCGGTCCGGATTTGCGACGACGATGGCGAGTTGGACTGTCGGCGTAACTCACCGGTTCAATGATTTAGTCTCTGTCCGCCCAGAGGTACGATATGAGTACGCGTTCAGTCGGCGACCCTGGGATAACGGCACGCGAAAGGGGCAGTTAATGTTCGCAATGGATGCACTCATGCGCTTTTAGAGTCGGCTACGGTGGAGAATTCTGTTTGAGGCTGGCCGCAGACTTTTTCAAGTCAAAAGCGTGTCATATAAGTCTCGTACGGATGTTGATTTTCGAAGTAAGCGTGCGATGCACCGGGCACTTGTCGGCAATTTCCAGGAGCCGCGACTGCTGTTTTGCGTTTAAGGGTCCCTCAAATCGCACATCCCGCTCGATACTGTCGAGCAGGCCTTCGCTCGTTTCGCATTCTGAGCAGTCTGCGGCGTATATCCTGGAATGTCGAAGCCAAACTGTGACCCGTTCCAGCGGCCAATTCTTTTTTCGCGCATACATCCCAACTGTCATCGAAGTGCACGAACCCAGAGCTGCGAGCAACAAATCGTAAGGGGATGGTCCGCTATCAGTGCCTCCAGCGCCATCCGGCTCATCGCTACTAAGTCGATGTCTGCCGGCCGCAATCTGTTGTGCGAACGTGCCTCCTTCGCCCCAAACAATAACTTCCCCTGGCGTAATTCCTTCAGGAACAGTGCTCATATTTCCACCTCTCGGTCGCCAAATCATGAGCACGCGCTTCTCCACGAAATCAACCCATGGACTGCGCGGGCAGGCTACGTTCACACAACATGAGAACTCAAAAGGCAGTGACAATCTCGACGTTATCGTCAAATCCCTGGCATTGAATACCTACGAGTAGACCTCTTCATTCTGAACCTGAATTGCCTTTTCCATTGAAAACAAAAAGGATTCCCGGTTCTGACGCGGCGTGCGGCGTTGGGCACGTTCTTGCTTCCCTCATAGCGCGAATTTCGAAGTCGAGATTGAAAGGAGAATCTGAATCTTATGGCTCAACAATCATCAAACGGAAACGGCAATCGTCCAAAACTGAGTGAGAAGGGACTCTTGACGCCGGACAATTGCGTCCTGGCGCTGATCGACCACCAGGGCCAAATGTTGTTTGGAACAAGTAATTTTGACCGCCAGGGAATTATCAACAACACGGCGGCGCTGGGAAAAGCTGCAAGAGTGTTCGATGTGCCCGTGGTTTTGACAACTGTAGAGACCAAGTCCTTCAGCGGGAACATGTGGCCGCAACTACGCGCCGTATTCCCGGGACAGGAACCCATCGAGCGTTCGTCCATGAATTCTTGGGACGACCAAAACTTTGTCGCCGCGATCGAAAAAAGCGGACGCAAAAAGATTCTCATTGCCGGCCTTTGGACCGAAACCTGTGTTGCGCTGCCGACAGTTCAGGCGATTCATGACGGCTACGAAGTCTACGTCGTGGAGGATTGCTGCGGCGATGTCAGCCAACTTGCTCACGACAATGCAATGAAGCGCGTGATCCAGGCGGGCGCAAAACCAGTGACGTCGCTTTCTACCATGCTCGAATGGCAGCGCGATTGGGCTCACCGCGGAACCTACGATGCTGTCATGGACATCGTGAAAAACCACTACGGCGCCTACGGGATCGGCGTCGAATACGCGTACACGATGGTGCATGGCGCTCCGGCCACGAAATTTCCCGAGTACGCGGTTGCAGCACTGGCCGCAGCTCACAAGTAGAACCGAAGGGCGGAATCACTTCGCCCTTCCAATCCAAACAACAAATTCGAAACGGAGACTGCTGTGTCTGCTGATGTCATTTTGCACAACGCCAAGATTGCCACGAACGGGGTTCCCTCATTTGTTGAAGCGATCGCCATAACGGCCGGAAGAATAACTGTTGTCGGCAACGATAACGACATCCTTCGTCTGCGCGGCCCGCAAACGCGCGTGGTGGACGGGCGCCGGCGAACCGTCATTCCTGGTCTAAACGATTCACACATGCATCCGATCCGTGGCGGCCTCAACTACAACCTGGAATTGCGGTGGGATGGTGTCCCTTCGCTTGCCGATGCCTTGCGCATGCTGACGGAACAAGCTGCTCGAACTCCCGCGCCTCAATGGGTACGGGTGATTGGAGGCTGGACCGAATTCCAGTTTGCCGAACGCTGCATGCCCACGCTCGATGAGATCAACGCAGCAGCGCCGGACACGCCTGTGTTCGTGATGCATTTGTATGACCGCGCCTTATTGAACGCAGCCGCTTTGCGGGCGGTGGGCTATGACAAGAACGCTCCGAATTTCCCGGCTGGTGAAATTCAGCGCGATCGCCACGGAAATGCCACCGGTCTGCTTATCGCCAAGCCCAACGCCAACATTCTCTATTCCACGCTCGCCAAGGGACCCAAGCTTTCGCGCCAAGATCAGCTCAATTCTTCCCGGCTCTTCTTCCGCGAGCTCAATCGTTTCGGCATCACCAGCGTAATCGACGCGGGCGGCGGATTTCAGAATTATCCCGACGATTATGGCGTGGTGGACGAACTCCATCGCAATGGCGAGCTGTCCATTCGCCTCGCCTACAACCTCTTTACCCAGAAACCGAAACAAGAAATATCGGACTTCCGCAGCTGGACCAGGATGACCAAACCCGATATTTCTTGTTTCGGTTTCTGCGTCAACGGCGCGGGAGAAATGCTGGTTTTCTCCGCCGCGGACTTCGAAGATTTTCTCGTGCCGCGTCCCGACATGCTCCCCGTCATGGAAAGTGAGCTAAAAGCGGTGATTCGCCATCTCGTGGAGAATCGCTGGCCATTTCGCTTGCACGCGACCTATAACGAGACCATCGAGCAGGCACTGAATGTCTATGAAGAAGTGAACCGGGAAATCCCGTTTGACGGCTTGCATTGGTTCTTCGATCATTGCGAAACAATTTCCGACCGTAACATCGAGCGCGTAAAGGCGCTCGGCGGCGGCATCGCTGTGCAGAACCGCATGGCCTTCCAAGGAGAATATTTCGTCGCGCGATACGGTGCGCAGCAAGCCAGGCGCACTCCGCCGATCCGCCGCATGCTGGAGATGGGTGTTCCGGTCGGCGCCGGAACCGATGCGACCCGGGTTTCAAGCTACAACCCTTACCTTTCCCTCTACTGGCTTATCACTGGCAAAACCGTCGGTGGGCTCAGTCTTTATCCGCAGGAGAACCGATTGGATCGCGAGGAAGCGCTCAAGCTCTACACCATGGGCAGCAGCTGGTTTTCCACCGAAGACGGAAAAAAGGGAGCCCTTGCTCCTGGCCAACTGGCCGACCTGGCGGTTCTCTCGGGCGATTATTTTTCTATTCCGGAAGAGGAGATCAAGCATCTCGAATCGGTACTTACAATCGTGGGCGGAAACATCGTCTATGCAACTGAAGAGTTCTCAAAACTCGTGCCGCCACCGCTGCCAGTGAGCCCGGACTGGTCTCCCGTCAAAGAATATGGAGGTTACGCGAAAGCGCCGAACCAAACTGTTGGCGCATCGCACTCCGCTGCCTGTTCGCATGTTGCGGGGCCGTCAGATGGCGGGACGCGATCGCATCTTCAGGTGCTGGGTGAATTTGGCCTATGGCTATTGGGTTGTGACTGCTTCGCGTTCTGATTCACGCGTCGCTGGAGGAATCGAAATGAAGATGTTGTTTTTATCGTTCATCGCTGGTCTCGGAGTCGGTGCCCTCTACGGACTCATCCGGGTGAAGAGTCCGGCACCGCCCATCGTCGCCTTGCTCGGCCTCCTGGGAATGGTGCTTGGCGAACAGTTGGGCACTTGGATTCATGCGAAGAAGCTTGACGTTTCGCATGCCGCGTCCGTATGCCTTGTCGGTGATCGCTATGACCGTTCGCTTTACAATCCTGCCTCACACAATACGCGTTACGAATCAAGTTCCATCTTTGCCGGGCACATTGCCAGGACCGGCGACGTGGATACCACCGAGGTACACCGCAGGTGATTTTCTTCACGACCTGGCTGGGCACGGAACTAGTTTCGTAACGGTGAAATAAATCGGCGATACGGAGAATCGAATGCGCTTGAAAAAGATCCTTGCAGGAATTGCTGCTATCTTTCTGACGATTGCCTTCACCTGCGAATCGCGATACTTCAGCACATTTGCTCAAGCTGTCCAGACAACCCCATCACCGAGCGTGGCTGTTGCCCCGCAATACGACACCACACATGTCTACGTTGCTCCGCAGGATTTTGACCGTTTCGTCGCAAGTTTGATCGCGACATTCGGCGGCACAACCACCAGGCAGGGCGTTTTCACCGTGACTCCGACACCCAGCAGCACCATGTCGCAACTGGTCATGACTCCTGCGGGCACCGTATCCGTATTCGGATTCAAGACGCCGGTTCCGTATCCGTTCGGGTCGGAGCGCACCGGCTATCTGGTCACCGATGTGGACACAGCGATCCGCGCCGCCAAGGCCACCGGCGCGGATGTGTTAGTCGCTCCCTTCGCCGATCCGATTGGCCGGGACGCAATCATTCAGTGGCCTGGCGGCGTAAACACTCAACTGTATTGGCACACCACCGCGCCTTCTTATGCACCACTGCAAACTGTTCCGGAGAATCGTGTGTATGTCTCGCCGGAGCGAGTGGATGCGTTTGTGTCCAGTTTTCTCGCGTTTTCGCACGGAAGTCTCACCTCTGATGAAGCGCGCGCTCCGGGCGTCGAAATCGGCAGGCCCGCGGAAACCTATCGGCGGGTAAGGATCGAATCGAAATTCGGCAAGCTGACCGCGTTCGTTACCGAAGGTCATCTTCCGTATCCGTACGGACGGGAAATGACCGGATATGAAGTGGCGAATCTATCGGGCACGCTCACCAAGGCAAAAGCCAGCGGCGTCGAGGTGCTTGTACCTCTATATAAGACTGACGAACGAGAGTCCGCTGTCGTGCAGTTCCCGGGAGGATACATCGCGGAAATCCACTCGCCAGTCCAAAAGTAGAATGCGAGCAAGTGACTTCAGATGAGGATGGGCAAAAAAACGCCGCGCTTAGAGATACATGCGAACGATGGTCATTTTGATGTTTATGTCTTTTGCGAGCCCACTGGCGTCGCAAGCCCAATCGGTTTCTACCCCCGAATCTCCAGCACCAGCACGAATGTATCATTTGCTACGCGAGGAAGATGACTGGAGTTTTCTCGTGGATCCGGCCATGCGAAAGGATTTTTGGGATCCCATCAAATACATCCGTCTGCGATCCGGTCGGAACGACTGGTTCCTATCCATCGGCGGTGAAGTTCGCGAAGTCTGGGAGCAGATCGGAAACGACAACTGGGGCCAACAGCCTTTCATGAACGCCTATCTCAACGAACGCTACATGCTTTATTTCGACGTTCATTACGGCAAGCACGTTCGGTCCTTGGTCGAGTTCAAAAGCGGTTTGAATTCTACCAAGGACGGTGGTCCGCGGCCAATCGACAAAAAGAAGCTCGATTTCCAAACCGCATTTCTCGAAGTTGGAACGGGGGATGAACACAACTGGATCAAGTTCAGAGCCGGCCGCCATGAGATGGAGTACGGCTCCGGACGACTGATCGATGTTCGCGAAGGCCCCAACGTGCGGTTGAGCTTTGACGGGTTAAAAGTAAAGGCAGGCATCGGTTCCTGGCAGATTGACGGCTTCGCCATGCGCCCCGACTTGGACAAGCCAGGATTTTTTGACAATGCACCTAATCACGCTATCGGATTTTGGGGCGTTTACGGCGTCCGGCCGTTGGCGAAGACAATCACGCTGGACGCTTACTACCTTGGCCTTGATCGGAAAACAGTTGCATTCAACCGCGGTGTTGGCCACGAAATGCGGCACAGTATCGGTGCGCGTCTTTCTCGCCCGGTAGCACAAACGAAACCAGCCTGGGATTTCGACTACGAAGCGCTTTGGCAATTCGGAAGTTTCGGGTCCGCAAATATTCGAGCGTGGACGGTAGCTTCGGAAACCGGTTACAGGTTCGCGACTATTCCACTGAAACCGCGATTCAGCGCCAAGGCGGACATCTCGAGCGGCGATGATCCAAGGACGAACACCCTCGGCACATTCAATCCGCTCTTCCCCAAGGGCAATTATTTTGGCGTTCTCGCTACGGCCGGCCCCGGTCCCATCAACTTTATTGACCTACACCCTCGCGCTGAAGCAACTCTGCCGCACAACGTGACCGCCTCCGTCGATTGGATTTTTCAATGGCGGGAAAGCCTGCGAGACGGAGTGTACGCCGTCCCCGGATTTCTGACCATTCCGGCGGGAAAAAGTAATGCGCGTTTCGTCGGACACCGCCCAGGCACGGAAGTGCGCTGGCAGGTGAATCAGCACCTGTGGTTTCAAGCCGACTACGGAATTTTTTACGCGGGGAGATTCGTCAAGGAGAGTCAGCCGGCCGGCAACCTAAATTACTGGGCATTATGGACTGGATACAAATTCTAGAGCATTTGAATGATTGCATCGAGTGGAAGTGCCGACAATGAGCAATAATCAATGCACACAGTCGGCTAATTATTCGTGATCAATCTAACCACTGAAAAAACCACAACGTTCACTCTGCTCGGATTGACGGTGGTCACTGGCCTCGTTGACGCAGTCAGTTTCCTCTCGCTCGGGCGCGTCTTTACGGCGAACATGACCGGCAACGTGGTGATTCTGGCGTTTGCGACAGCTCGTGTACCTGGACTGTCCATTGCGCGCTCGTTAACGGCGCTTTTATCATTCCTTATAGGCGCGATTATAGGCGGCCGAATCATGGCCCGGTGCAGCGCCGACTCACAGACTAGGTTCGCGGCACAAGCATTCTTGCTGGAAGTAAGCTTTCTGATTGCCGCAGCATTTTGCGCCATTGGATACAAAAGCAACTTGCTGGAACATTCTTTTCAACCGTTTGTTCTGATCGCTTTGACAGCGCTGGCGATGGGTACACGGAACGCCGCTGTCCGGAAGCTGGCAATCCCCGATCTGACGACAACAGTCTTGACACTAACAATCACGGGCATCGGCGCGGACTCTTCGCTCGCGAAGGGCAACAACCCGAGGTTGTCGAGAAGAGTTACGTCGGTCGCTGCAATGTTTCTGGGTGCAGCGTTAGGCGCGGTCATCCTACGTTACTCCATCTCAGCGGCACTGATGCTCGCGACCGCAACTTCCGTCGTGTGCAGTGCAGCGCTGTTTCGCTCATTTCGCCCTCCGATAATCAGTCGATAATTGGTCGCTTCTTAGGCGGAGCGTTTTGCCCACCAACAAACCATTGCAGCTGTGCCCAGTTTTGTGCCCACCACCGAACCCTACCCATTGCTACCGAGTGATGGTTAAATTGGATAAGAGCGCGCGATACATGCACTTGTAGCAATTCATGGCATTCATGACCGTCGCATCCGAAATTACTCCTTGGCTTCAGTCTCGACGTGCCCATCCAAATAGTGTATGGCAGATTGTTTCGCGGCTGACCGAACATGGCTGTAGTGTTCAAGCATTCGGCGACTTACGTGGCCAGCCAAACTTTTGGCCGTGTCTTCCGATACGTTTGGGTTTTCAAGCAGGCGGGAAATAAAACTGTGACGGAGGTCATGCCACCGGTACCGGACAGGACGCTATCAATCATTGGAGTAAAAGCATAAACCTCTCATCATTCCCACGCGTGCTGGACATGGCCAAACGATGCGCGTTGTTGCTTGCGGTCTCCCAGCGCCAAAAAAATATTGATGGCGATACTATGTCCCGTGCTCTAAAGTTCGCCGACTATCAGATCGGCTTGCATCAAAAGCTCATGCCACCGGACTCGTCGGGGTGCGTGCAGGCATTCGAAAACCGCATTATCAGCTATTTTAAGCGGCCTAAGAAAGCCAGCGGGCGGGACTTGCGACGGTCAATTTCGCCTGAAAAGTTCCCCGGCGGATATGGAGCATTCGCCCAGGCCTACAAGAACCTACAGAAGACCCAAAAACTGGTCGAAGTCGGGAAGACAAACAAGAATCAGCCGATTTGGACGCTCGATTGAAAATCGTCGGAAGAACCGTGGGAATTGAATTCACTCGTTTTGACTTCGGCTCGGCGCATTTTGACGATTCTTACCAGCAACTGCTTTATCTTCATCGGTTGGGAATCGGCGGAACGTCGGAACAGGACCTACACAGGAGCAGAAAAAAGTAGTTCTTCATACTGGCATTCCGACGCTTAGTTCTCAGCATCGGTACAACTTGTTGGCCAAAGCTAGTTGCCGAATTCACTCGACCAAGCCCGAGTGGGCACCAGATGTGCTCGAAAACTCAGCTTGGTTACCCGAGAAATGCCGTCGCTCACCTCGGCGGGTGCCTCGCAGGTACTCCGGCGCGTCTCTCGAATGCGCGTCACGGCGACGGCGCTCGCGGGCCTGCCAAGAGGCTTTTTTTACGGAGCGCGTTGCGCCGGTCGCTCGGGCGTTTCGAGAATGCGAATTCGGTGCTTTCTGCTGTTCCTCGTGGTGCCGTTGCTTCTAGCTCGGCCGTAATTCTGTGCTACTTGCTGGTGTAATACCATCCAGCTAGTTGATCCAGAATACTTTTCCCACAAGAACCGAACTGTCCGGCGCACTCAGTCAGAACTAGACACGGCAGTGGTCCTTTTGATCAACCCTCGCGAACGATTTTAGGGCCTTGACCGCTGCAAGTAGACTTCGAGTTAGTGTTGCGTTGACCTGTTGAGGCCGCCGCGCCAAATAGGTAACGAATCGCTGTGACGACCGGACATTGAGCAACCATGCGAATCAGCCCCGTGAACGGAGCAGATCTTTGTGTCGTCAGAGTCCAATAGGCTGACAGTGTCCAGCCAATTCGACAGGTGATCCCCGCATCGACGGTGTGAATCTGCCCGTTTGCCCCAAATATTCGCCCTGTTACGAATATCTTGGACGAATATCCAGTTCCATTCGCGAAACGGTAAAGCGCGTGCATCCGACCAAGTGAATCTTGAAATCGGAACGCGGCGAAGGGGGCTTCAACATGAAAGCAATGACAGCAGAGAATAGTAAGCTTGGATTCATTGGAATCGGCTACATGGGCCGACCGATTGCCCAGAGGTTGTTGGAATCCGGTTTCAAGGTTAAAGCTTACGACCGGGATCGCAGTAAAGCGGAGCGGTTACTTCCGTACGGTGGAAAGATCGCGGAAAGCGTTGCGGAGCTTTCTTCCAGTTGCGATGTCATTCTGTCGTGTCTCGCGAGCGATGAAGCGGTCCTTAGCGTCTATGGCGGACCAGATGGCGCGTTCGCCAACGCGCATCGCGGGTCAATAGTCCTCGACATGAGTACCGTTTATCCGGAGACCTCCCAACAACTGGCGAGACTGGGTTCCGAGCTCGGAGTAAATCTCCTCGACGTGACCATATCGGGCAGTACTCCAGCGGCGGAAAAGGGATTGCTCACTCTGTTCGGGGGCGGAGACCAGGGATGCTTCGACGCTGCCGAGGCCATTTTTCGGGTGATCGCGCGAAAGTATTTTTTTCTGGGTGTCAGCGGGTCCGGAGCGACGATGAAACTTGTCGTGAACACCCTGCTCGGAATTGGAATGCAGGCCATTGCCGAGGCCATTGCGCTGGGCGAGAAGGCTGGCCTAGATCGCAACCGTTTGCTGGACGTGCTTTCAGAAACCGCGGTGATCGCACCAGCCCATGTGGGCAAACTGGAAAGAGCCAGGAAGAACGATTACAGCCCGCAGTTTCCTCTGCGGTTGATGAACAAGGATTTCGGACTGATTTTCAACCTGGCGGCTGCCGTTGGCGCGCGAATGCCCGCAACTGAAGCTGCTTTTGAAGTTAACGCAAGGCAATTGGAGCAGGGGAACGAGGAAGATTTCTCGGCTGTGATTCTACAGATGGAAAAGCGCTCCCATGTACTCGACACATTGGGGAATCTTCAGACGGCGTTCGCTTCGCTGGAGAGTCCAGTTCGCAACCAAATCTAAAGAGAAAGATTTCGGAGAATGGATATGAACAAAGTTGCAGCAACACCAACCGCCGCTGCCGGCGGAAACATTTCACTGGGTAATGAACTTTCCGTGCATCGTCTGGGCTTCGGCGCCATGCGTATTACAGGTGACGGAGTCTGGGGACCACCAAGAGATCCCGCTTCGGCGATTGCCGTCCTTCGCCGCTCGATGGAGCTGGGTGTCAATTTTATTGACACCGCGGATTCGTATGGTCCGTACGTCAGTGAAGAATTGATTGCTAAAGCGCTTGTCCCTTATCCCAAAGATCTGGTGATTGCCACCAAAGGCGGATGGAATCGCCCAGGGCCTGCTCAATGGACCCACGATGCCAGCCCGATGCATTTGCGTAAGGCCGTGGAAGGCAGCCTGAGGAGATTGCGCATTGATCGGGTCGACGTCTATCAACTACACACTCCCGATCCTGCGGTGTCGTTCGATGCGTCAGTGGAAGCACTGGCCGCGTTGCGAGCGGAAGGAAAGATTCGCTTGATCGGACTATCCAACGTGACCCGAGAGCACATCGAGCGCGCCCGGAAGATTGTGCCCATCGTCTCGGTGCAGAATCGCTATAGCTTTGCGGATCGCGAGTGGGACTACGTTGTCGATTATTGCGAGCGGAATTCGATAGCGTTCATCCCGTGGTTTCCACTTGCCGCCGGCAAGGTGGCTGGCACGCTACTCGATACCATTGGGAAGGCTCATAATAAAACGCCCAAACAGGTTGCACTGGCATGGTTGCTGAAACGTTCAGCGATCATGCTGCCCATTCCCGGGACCTCATCGCTTGAGCACCTTGAGGAAAACGTGGAGGCGGCTTCCTTGAGATTGAGTGATGCGGAGTACGCGCAACTCGCCACTGTCGCGGAGTAAGGTGTCTTGATTTAGCGCGGTATTCTGCAACAGAATTTCGTTGCGCCACTTGAGGGCGGAGGTCCGTCAATGAATAATAATCGGGAAAATTTACCCGGCGCTTGTCTCGCGTCAGCGTCAAGAAATCACGACGGTGCGGACTCCAACATTTCCCGGCGTGAATTCCTTGGGATCGCCACGGCCTCGATTTTCCTGGCACAGGGCGGCCAACAGATCATGAAATCGGAATCCAGGAATGGCATTCCGTATCGAACGCTGGGGCGCAGCGGGGAGAAAGTCTCACTGGTCGGGCTCGGCGGCTACCATCTCGGCAAACAGGCAGATCCGCAAGAGAGCATTCGCATTATTCGCACCGGTCTCGATGAGGGAATCAATTTTCTCGACAACTGCTGGGACTACAACGGTGGCGAGAGTGAAATCCGCATGGGCAACGCGTTGCGCGACGGCTACCGCCAGAAAGCATTTCTAATGTCCAAGATCGATGGACGCAATCAAGCCACCGCTGCCAGCCAAATCAATGAGTCTTTGCGCCGCCTGCAGACTGACCGAATCGATCTGCTGCAATTTCACGAGGTGATTCGCGACACCGATGCGGATCGCATTTTTGCTGAAAACGGAGCGATGAAGGCCGTGCTGGAGGCCCGGAAGGCCGGCAAGATTCGCTACATCGGCTTCACGGGCCATAAGAGTCCCGACGTTCATTTGAAAATGCTGGATACGGCCGCAAAACACGGCTTCACGTTCGATACTGTTCAGATGCCGCTCAACGTGATGGACGCGCACTTCGATAGTTTCGAAAAGAAAGTTTTGTCTGTGTTATTGAACCACGATATCGGTGTGTTGGGTATGAAGCCCATGGGTGATCACGTTATTCTCGAGAGCAAGACGGCCACACCCGTGGAGTGCCTGCACTATGCCATGAATCTTCCTACCAGCGTCGTGATCACTGGCTGCGATTCCCTTCCGATTCTTCAGCAAGCTCTTGAAGCTGCCCGCAGTTTTCAACCGATGAGTTCTTCTCAAGTTGATGTTCTTCTCGCAAAGACCGCAAGAGCTGCGGAGGTAGGTCAGTTCGAACTATATAAGACTACCCACCGGTTCGACGGCACCGTCGCCAATCCGCAGTGGCTTGGCTAAGCTACAACGCTAACGCTGACTGTTGGCGGCTATATCTCTTGAAATTTAAGAATTTGTAAAAGACCGGAACCATCACGTCGCGAAACTTGCGACTTGTGGTGACACTAACGTTGCGCTTTTCCCTGACCTGTCGAGCGGACGCCCCATATGAGCTGGGGATTCATGCTTCCACGTAGTTTCCGGCGCGCATGAAACAGACGTGCTTTTACGGCGGCCTTCGAAGCGCCTAGAATTTGAGCCGTTTCTTCCATGGAGCGTTCCTCAATGGCCTGGAGCAGGACTGCACTGCGAGTGTTTGGGGCCAGACGATCAATCGCTTTCGTCAAGATCTCGGTGCGCTCTCGCAGCCAGCAGGACTGTTCGGGGCTGGGGCGCTGATCGACGAATTTCGCCGAGAAAGAATCGGCACCATCGTCTGCGCCCTCCGGCAAGACGTCGAAAACCCCTCGCCTTCGACGCAGCAACATGAAGGCTTGGTTCATGACAATGCGTGTCAGCCAAGTCGAGAAGCGTGATTTTTCCTGAAAGCTGTGGAGATGAAGAAAAGCCTTGTGAAAACTCTCCTGCGCAACATCCTCGGCATCTTCCCTGTTATTTGTTAGCCGTTTCGCCACGGCCACAACTTTCTGCCTGTGACGAAGAACCAATTCATCGAACGCCCGCGCGTCTCCGCGCTTTGTGGCAGCCACTAGCGCTTCGTCAGAATGTTTGCTTGTACCGCTGGTATAAGACATTTTCATGAATCCGATCCTCCACCGCCGCTGCGACAAAAAGTAAGAGAAACCAACTAACGCACCAGCCAAGCCGCATGTCGAATGGACTGAAGTATCGTCCAGTGGTGATGGCCGCGCAGAATGCGATACCAGCCGAGAATTGATAGAGTTCTCATGGTTGTACTCCTTTACCCGTTCCTGCTTCCTGGTGACATAGCGCGTTGACGCTGGCTCCTTGCGAATGCCATTCGCCAAGAAAATGCTAGACGCCACTCAAAAAGCAATCGGCATGCCAGAGACTGCGATTGACGGATACAACTTGGAAATTGCAGACAGAGTGGGAGATGCGCGTATTTTCGTGCGCCGTTACGATGTCAGTGGGTACGCAAACCTGTCAGAGTGTTGGCATTCGTCCAGTGGGCTGGAGGAACTGAAGGTCGCTGCTTCGTGCGCGACATTCCCGACCTGGCCGGAACCAGACACTGTCTGGTGCTAAGATTTCGACTGTACAGCGCGAAAACCTGCTTTGCCGGAGCAGAAGTATGCGGAGGTTAAATCCCCTTCTGTGGCCCAAGCCGCCCGTCATTTGGGCCTACGGAATTGCCGTTCTCTCGGTGGCCGCAGCTATGATCGCTTTACGGTGGCCGCCACTTCATTTGCAACAAGCCCCCGCATCCCTTTTTCTTTGTGCAATTTTATTGAGTGCATGGTTCGGTGGAACCAAGCCAGGATTGCTCGCGACGGCCCTTTCGGCTCTCGCCTATTATTACTTTCTCCCTCCAACCGATTCGTTGGGTCCAAAGCCCACAGAAATACCACGTCTTGTCGTATTTGCGGCGACCGCTGTGTTTGTCTGGTCGCTTAGCGCAGCCCAAAGGAGCGCCACAGAATCGCTTCGCCGCGCGCGCGACGAACTGAAAGTAACAGTTCAAGAGCTCCAGAATGCCAACGAGACGTTGCAAACAGAGAGCCGCGAACGGTTGCAAGTGGAGAATCGATTGCGGCGCAGCGAGGGCTATTTAGCAGAGGCGCAAAGACTGACCCATACCGGCAGCTTTGGGTGGAGTGTTCAGAGCGGAGAAATCCGTTGGTCCGCTGAAACGTTTCGAATCTTCGAATGCGGCCCAAATATAACACCCACGCTGGAAGTCATATGGCAACGGACTCATCCAGAAGATATTGCCTTTGTGAATCAGTCCATCGAGCATGCCTCGCAGAAACAGGCGGACTTTGATTTTGAACATCGATTGTTGATGCAGGACGGTTCTATCAAATACGTAAGAGTCGTAGGTCATCCGGTGAAAGATGAATCGGGCGAGATCGAATTTGTCGGAGCGCTGATGGACATAACGCACGCAAAGGAGGCGGAAGACCGGACTCGTCTAATTATCGACACCGTGCCGGCTCAACTCTGGACGGAGAGTCCGGAGGGCGTGGTCGATTTTGTGAATCGGCGCTGGGTGGATTACACGGGCATGACGCTGGAACAAGCGGTTGGATCGGGCTGGAATCGAATGGTGCATTCCGGTGATATCGACCGAGTGCTGAGCAAGTGGCGAACACTGATATCGGAGGGCAAGCCTCGCGAGATAGAGTCGCGTCTCAGAAGGTCCGACGGGACGTACCGTTGGTTCCTCAGCCGCTGCTGTCCGTTGGTTGACCGCTCGGGACACATCCTCGGATGGTACGGCTGTGATACGGATATCCATGACCGGAAAGAGGCGGAAGAAACGCTTCGGCGAAGCGAGGGTTATCTGGCGGAAGCGCAGAGGCTCAGCCACACGGGCAGTTGGGCATCCCTACCTGCCAGCGGTGAGAACAGCTACTGGTCGGAAGAATGCTACCGCTTGATGGGTTTTGATCCCCATGGTGGACTACCGGGATACGAAACGGTGCTTCAGCGCTTCCATCCGGATGATCAAGCCAGAGTCAGGGAAGCGGTCGAGACAGCAGGGCGTGAGAAAGCAGAGTTCGAGCTGGATTACCGAATCATTCATCCCGGCGGCGAGATCAGAGACATCCACGTGGTAGGTCATCCCGTTCTGAGCCCATCCGGAGATCTCGTTGAATTCGTCGGCAGTGTGATCGATATAACCGACCGCAAGCGGGCGGAGCAAGAGCGCGAGAGATTGCGCCAGGCACAAGCTGATCTCGCACACGTCAACCGCGTAACCACTATGGGGGAGTTGACTGCCTCTCTAGCGCACGAAGTGAATCAACCGATTGCCGCCGCTGTCACCAATGCCAAGACCTGCTTGCGCTGGCTGACGCGTGATCAACCAAATCTGGAGGAGGCCCGTGCGGCCGCCATGAGAATCGTCAACGACGGAACGCGGGCGGCAGAAATCATCAAGCGTATCCGCCTGCTATTTAAAAAGAGTGCTTCAGAACGGGAGTTGGTAGATATAAGCGAAGTTATTCAGGAGATGATCGTGCTTTTGCGCGGCGAAGCGACAAGATACTTCATTGTCGTGGGGACCGAACTGGAAACAAACACTCCGCCGGTCATGGCCGACCGCGTGCAGTTGCAGCAGGTGCTGATGAACCTCATGCTCAATGGCATCGATGCGATGAAGACTACGAATGGAACGAGGGAACTCGTTGTCAAGTCAGCGGCAGCGGAAAACGACCAGGTTCTGGTGTCTGTCAGCGATACCGGTGTGGGATTGCCCCCACAGCACGCCGATCAGATATTCAAGGCGTTCTTTACGACTAAGGCTGAAGGGACCGGTATGGGTTTGTCCATCAGCCGCTCCATCGTGGAATCCCATGGCGGTCGCTTGTGGGCCGCCGCCAACTTACCGCGCGGCACAAGTTTTTATTTCACCGTACCCAGGCGAGCCGAAGGTCATGAATAAGGCCGCAGGCTCTCCTGTCGCGAGAAAATTGGCCTGGACGAATCTCTTGGCCATAACGAGCTTTCAGAACTTGCGCGGATTCTGGCGTGTTGCCGCTCAAACTCTGTCTGGCAGTCTTTCTCTCGCATTTGTGACTTTCGTCTGCCTCCTATTTCGGTTCAATCTCGCTACGACGGTATGTCTTTACCTCTTGATTGTCGTTCTGCTATCCATCCAGGGGAGTTTCCTGTCATCGGCCATTGTTTCTCTGATCGCAGTCGGGTGCCTGGCATACTACTTTGCGCCCCCGGATTTCTCTTTTCGGGTAAGCGATACCTTCGAGATCGTGGCCATTATTGTTTTCTTCGCGACGTCGGCAGTAATCACCCAGTTGGTGTCCAAAGTACGTAAGTCGACCGAGGAAGCCCTGTCCGCTGAAAAGGCGTTGCGCCAGACGCAGGTGGATCTCGCACACGTTAATCGTGTGAACACCATGGGAGAGCTGACTGCCTCACTCGCGCACGAGGTAAATCAACCCATTACCGCCGCCATCACCAACGCCAATACCTGCTTGCGCTGGCTCTCCGGCGACTCTCCAAATCTGGAAGAAGCACGCGCGGCCGCAATGAGAATCGTGAAAGACGGTGCGCGCGCGGCAGACATCGTCAGCCGAACGCGCCTGCTCTTTAAGAAGAGTGAGCCAGTACGGGAGCTTGTACAGATAAACGAAGTCGTTCGAGAAATGGTTGTCCTCTTGAGCAGCGAGGCGGCACGAGGCAACGTTTCCATCCGGACACAGTTAGGTGCCAATCTTCCGCAGCTCACGGCAGATCGCGTGCAATTGCAGCAAGTTTTGATGAACCTCATGGCGAATGGCATCGATGCGATGAAGAATGTGGATGGAACTCGGGAGCTCACCATCAGGTCAGAACGATCGGAAAACGACCAAGTCCTGGTGTCCGTCAGCGATACCGGTGTGGGCCTGCCGCCACAAACAGCCGATCAGATTTTCAATGCATTCTTCACAACTAAACCTCACGGCACGGGGATGGGTTTGTCGATCAGCCGCTCGATCGTTGAATCACATGGCGGGCGCCTGTGGACTACTGGCAACTCACCACGTGGTGCAAATTTCCATTTCTCATTACCGGTCAGAGTCGAGACCGCGGAATGACGTCCGGCGACACGCCAACAGTGTTCGTCATTGACGACGATCCCTCTATGCGAGCCGCTATTCAAGGACTGCTGAACTCGGCCAATTTTCGGTCCGAGTTGTTTGAAACGGCAGAAGAGTTTCTGCGCACTAAGCGTCGGGAGGGGCCAAGTTGCCTTGTTCTGGACATAAACCTCCCTGGAGTGAATGGCTTGGACTTTCAGCGTGAACTTGCTGATGCCGGATTTCAGATCCCGATCATCTTCATCACGGGTCATGGAGATATTCCGATGACGGTAAGGGCCATGAAATCCGGTGCTGTGGAATTTCTGACCAAGCCTTTCGTGATCGAGGATTTGCTGAATGCGATACATCAGGCCTTGGATCGTGATCGGGCAGTGCGTCAACAACAGGACAATCTTGCCGGGTTGCGGGGGTGCTACAAGACGGTGACGAGTCGCGAACGGGAGGTTATGGCCCTGGTGGTTTCGGGCATGCTGAATAAGCAAATCGCTTTTGAACTGGGAATCAGTGAGATCACCGTAAAGGTCCACCGCGGTCAGGTAATGCGCAAGATGAGGGCGGAATCGCTAGCAGACCTGGTTCGAATGGCCGGAAATCTGGGCCTCCCGTCCGGCAAAAAGTAGCTATCCCAATTTATTCCCGCAAGAACTCCTGTTCAAACTATCGCGTTCTCAAGAGTCTTGCTAACCCCGATCCGGGCCAGGTCAACGCCTCATACGTAAGTATAATTGCGCGTTTCAGCCCTACCGGTTAGATTCGGGGCATGGTCAACGAGCAAAAAACTCGAATGGTATCGATTGTCGACGATGACGATTCTATGCGTAGTGCCCTAGAAGGCGTAATGAAGTGCGCCGGATTGCCCGCCCAAACCTTTGCGTCGGCTGAAGAATTCCTGAGGTCCGGTCAGCAGCACGAAACTGCATGTCTGATTGCGGATATCCGCATGCCGGGAATGTCTGGACTCGAACTCCAGAGCAGGTTGAACGCCGAGCGCTGCAGGATTCCCACCATATTCATCACCGCGCATGGCGACGAAAAAATGCGAATGCAGGCATTAAGAGCCGGCGCGGTGGAGTTCCTGGCAAAACCGTTCGACGATGAGGCCCTGCTGGAAAGTGTTAGGGCGGCTCTGGAGAGTTAGCGGGCAAGCGGGAGCATGCGCCTGTGAGCGCAAGGAGGTCTTCTATGGCGTCTGTCGCAAGATTCGGTCGCGGCGAACAAGTGCGAGACGAGCGCAGGTTCGAACAGCTGGTAGGCAACAGTCCAGCTCTCGAATCCGTGCTCGAACAAGTCGAGCAGGTTGCGCCAACCGACGCCACAGTTCTTATCCAGGGAGAAACCGGCACCGGCAAGGAGCTGATTGCCCACGCGGTTCACAACATCAGTTCGCGGTGCGGCCGCCCGTTCGTAAAGTTGAACTGCGCTGCGATTCCGTTCGATCTACTCGAGAGTGAACTCTTTGGTCATGAGAAGGGTGCTTTTACTGGCGCCATCGCTCAAAAAATTGGCCGCTTCGAGCTGGCCGACAAAGGGACACTCTTCCTGGACGAGGTGGGTGACATCCCGCCGGCATTGCAGCCCAAACTTCTACGTGTCTTGCAGGAACAGGAATTCGAGCGATTGGGCAGCACAAGGACTCACCAGGTCGACGTTCGCCTGGTGGCCGCGACCAACCGAAATTTGCTGGAGATGGTCAAGCGCAACGAATTTCGGAGAGACCTCTACTATCGTCTGAATGTGTTTCCTGTTCCGTTGCCACCCTTGCGCGAGCGGCGCGAAGATATTCCGACGTTAGTGGCACATTTTGTCGAAACATATAGCCGCCGAATGGGGAAGCAAATTGACGAAGTGCCCGCCGAAGTCCTGCGGGTCTTTGTGGGCTACTCCTGGCCGGGAAATATTCGCGAGTTGCAGAATTTTATCGAGCGCAGCGTCATCCTGAGCACTGGGACCGTACTCCGACCTCCTCTCGAGGAGCTGGACCGTTGCCCTGACCGCGAATTGATGGGAGCCATAACACTGGAAGAAGCTGAACGCGATCATATCCGCAAGACTTTAGAACATGTTGGTTGGGTTGTTGCTGGCCCTAATGGCGCAGCTGCCCGGCTTGGAATCAAGCGTTCCACTCTCTACTTCCGCATGCAAAAGCTCGGCATCTCACGTTCCCGCAAAGAACCGCTTCCCGCATAGTGAAATTCACAATATTTTTGTAACGATCCATTGATCGATTGACTCGTTCAAGCGTTCGACGCCAGGCGAGCGCGCATTCATAACTCAGCACGACTAATAGCGAAACGATTCTCCATCCATTTAACAAGGTCACTAAGTCTGTCGGCATTTGGACGTTGTGTTTAGCAGGCTGGCATCGGGCATTGCGCCGCCCTGCCGCCGGCCTGTACTTTCTGTCACTTACACCCCCAATCTTTGGCAGTCCTGTTGCATTTTCCATTGAGTCGCTCGACGCACCAAAGCTTTTCGTGGCGACAGAAAAGAGGGAAATTACATGTCCACTCAACCGACCCACAACGGCGACGCAAGTCACAGGGCGACCCGAAAACACCAGTTGTTCTCGTTGTTCTTCGCTTTGCTTTTTGTATTAACGATTTATCCGACCACAGCACGAGCGCAGATCGATGGAGAACTTGAAGTGAACATCCCATTTCAGTTCCATGCTGGGAACGCCAAGCTCCCGGCTGGCACGTATCGCATCCATATGCTCTCGGATTCCGACTCGAACGTCATGGAGATCACCAGCGCTGACGGCACTACTTCGGCTGTCTTCGAAGTACAGCAGGAAGATCCCGACTCTATACCGGCCAAGGGCGAGCTGATCTTCAACAAGTACGGAGATCACTACTTCCTTGCGAAGGTCTTCGAGGGAGGCAACCCCATCGGGCGCACGTTGATCGAATCGCGCTACGAAAAGGGGCTCGGCCAAGCGAACGCGGAGCCGCAGGCACACGTGCCGGCACATCACCGCGGACAACAAGGAAATTAGTGTTCGCCGTTAACAGCAACTACCCGAGCGCGAGCGGGCAATGGTATCTCGCGCAGGAAGTTCTATCGCGAAATGCGAAAAAGGAGAAAGTCATGAAATTGCAAAAAGTTTTGTTCACTTTGATTGGGATGATGTCTTTATTTGCAGGGAACTCTTCAGCGCAGCAGGTGAAAACCGATTACGACCGTAGTGCAGACTTCGGCCAATACAAAACCTACTCCTGGGAGCGGGTTAATACGCGAGACCCGTTATTTGTCGATCGAATCAAGAATTCCGTCAACGCTGCCTTGGCGGCAAAAGGCTTGACCCAGGTGGATTCGGGTGGCGATGTTGCCATCGTGGCCGTGGAGATCACCCGCAACCAACAAACCCTGAACACTTTCTATGACGGGCTTGGTGGAGGCTGGGGTTGGAGGCGATTTGGAGGGGGAGGATTCGGAGAGGCCACCACTACCACTGAGACGTATAAGGTCGGCACGCTGGTCATCGATTTGTTCGACACCAAGACCAAAAAGCTTTTGTGGAGAGGTACGTCCAGCGACACGCTATCCAACAACTCCGAGAAGAACATCAAGAATCTCGATAAGGGCGTGGAGAAGATGTTCAAGCAGTTTCCTCCAGGCACTTCGAAGAAGTAGCGGCCCAGATGACTCGAGGCACCCAATTGAATCTCAAAGTTGTACTGGAGACCTTGCCATGAACATGTCCAAGCAGATGTTGATCTTGGTTCTCACCTTTTCGCTTGCGGGGTTCAATACGCAAGCCGAGTCTTTCGGGCCGGCCGGCCAATCGAGCGATCAAACACCGGCACCCCCCGTGCAGCAGTCCACGCAAGAGTTACAGCAACTGGTCGCACCGATTGCCTTGTACCCGGACGCCCTGATTGCGCAGATTCTCGCGGCCTCCACATATCCAACGGAAATCGTTGAGGCCGACCGCTGGATGCAAATTTATCCCGGCCTTGCCGGGGAAGAGCTGGCCAAAGAGGTCGACCAACAGCCCTGGGACCCCAGCGTGAAGGCCCTGACGCAATTTCCCTCTGTGCTTGAAAATATGGACAAGAATCTGTCCTGGACATCGTCGCTTGGCGAAGCCTACGCGAACCAACAGCAGGATGTGGCGGCTGCGGTGCAGGCATTACGGCGGCAGGCTCGCAAAGCCGGTCATCTGAGCAGCAACGATCAAGAACAGGTAACGACACAAGATAACGCCGTCGTTATCGAACCTGTGAACCCGGACATAGTCTACGTGCCTGCGTATGATCCCTGGCTTGTCTACGGTTTCCCAATCGTGGCGTACCCCGGCTGGTATCCGGTCCAGGGGATTTTCTTCGATGGCCCCGAAATCTCTTTCGGCCTTGGATTTGGAATCGGCTTCTTCGGTGGATATGGGTGGGGCTGGCATAACTGGGGATATGACTGGCACGGCCGCTCGGTGATGTTCAATCGCAACACCTACATCTCGCACAGCCGCACCATCGTCAATCGCAACAACTTCAGCCGCAGCAATTTCAACCAGCGGCCCGGCAGCTTCAATCACGGCAACACACTTCACGGAGGTGTAACCGCGAGAGGAAATTCGGCAGTCCGCGGGGCTGGGTTGTCTCGCGGTCAACAGGGAACACGCTCAGGTGCGTTCAGTGGCTTCGATCACGGCGGTAATGTCCGAGGCCTTTCTTCCCGCGGGCGATCGAGCTTCGGCGGCTTCAATGCCAGCGGTTCCCATGGAGGTGGTTTCCATGGGGGCGGCGGACGGCACCGGTGATGCGATGCACGAAATTGTTGGTCTATTAGAGATATCAAGAATAGGGAGGAATACCATGCTGCAGAATATTTCGATTCTTGTTCAACCTAAATGGAAAGGCTTCGTACGATTCGCCGCAACGATTTTGTTCCTGCTTTCGTTGGGATGCTCGCTGGTCCCGGCGTTCGGGCAGCAGAAAGGTCAGCGGACCTTTACTTCCGCCGAAGACGCCAGCCGGGATTTTTTCGCTGCCATGCAAGCACAGGACGACCAAACTCCCCTGAGTATCCTCGGGCCAGACGGAAAGGATGTGCTGTCGTCCGGCGATTCACTGGAGGATGCTGACGCTCGCGTCAGCTTTGTCGTCAAATACCAGGAGATGCATCGATTCGTCACAGAGCCGGACGGTACTGTAACTCTAGTTCTGGGCGCAGAGAATTGGCCGTTTCCAATTCCGCTGGTGAATCGCCACGGATCGTGGTATTTCGATACGGCCGCGGGCAAAAATGAAATTGTATTCCGCCGCATAGGCAAGAATGAGCTTGCCACTATAGATGCTTGCCGTGATTTGGTGGAAGCGCAACAGCAATATTTTGCGCGCCCGCCAGCTAACCTGCCCAAGCAATTCGCCCAGAAACTGGTCAGCGATGAAGGCCAGCACAATGGTCTCTACTGGCAGGGCGCCAGCGATGAGTTTGCTAGCCCGATTAACCCGCTGATCGCCTACGCGCGCCAAAATCTATCCAACAACCAGGCTGACGCGTCTGTTCCGTTCAATGGCTACTATTTCCGGATACTTACTCGTCAAGGACCGCATTCGCCGGGCGGAGCGAAGAACTATGTAGTAGACGGGAAGATGAGCGCAGGATTCGCCTTCGTCGCTTACCCTGCGGAGTATCGTTCTTCGGGCGTGATGACTTTCATCGTCAACGAATCGGGAGACATCTACGAAACGGACCTTGGTCCCGATACCACAAGACTTGCGGCAGGGATGATCACGTTTGACCCGGACTCAACCTGGCACAAACCGCAATGAGCGAAGGTTACAGGGCCGCTGATGGCAGACATCGAAGGCGTTCGAGCCGTGAGGAGCCACGTAGTGGAGGCATTGCGCTTTGCTGAGTTCGGGCCGCCTTCGGTGTTGCGAATCGAACAAGTCGCGATTCCCGAGCCAGGCGAAGGCGAAGTACTCATTCGCGTGGCTGCCGCGGCGATCAATCCCAGCGACATCGCGGATGTCGCTGGACGCTTCAAGAACACAACTCTGCCGCGAATCCCAGGCCGGGATTTTGCGGGCGTGGTCGTAAAGGGAAAGCAGCACGAAGGCGAAGAAGTCTGGGGCAGCTCCCCGAATCTGGGTATCACCCACGATGGATCTCACGCGGAATACGTCACTGTCCCAGTAGAGACGCTGTCGCCAAAACCGAAGTCGTTGAGCATGGCCCAGGCTGCGGCGATCGGGATTCCGTTCATTACGGCCTGGGCAGCTGTCGTGAGTGCAGCTCAAATTCAACCCAACGAGACTATTCTCATCCTCGGAGCTGCGGGCGCGGTAGGGCAAGCAGCCACACAGATCGCAAACTGGAAGCAGGCGCGCGTTCTTGGTGCGGACACTACAGCGGGTCCGATTCCCGGTGCCGAATCGTGCATCAACATGAAGACCGAAGATCTTCGTGCGAGGGTTCTCGAGCTGACTACGGGAAAAGGAGTCGATGTGGTCTTTGATACCGTAGGCGGCCCGATGTTCGAGCCGGCGGTGCGATCTCTCGCGTTCGGGGGACGTCAGGTGGCTATCTCAAGTGCTGGAGAGCCACGCGTCAGTTTCAATCTCATGGACTTCTATCACAACTTCTCACGGCTACTTGGAGTAGACAGTTACGGACTGACGCCGCGACAGATTGGGAAAATCGAGAACGAACTCCTCGCCGGTTTTGAAACGGGAGTTTTGAAACCGCCGAGAATCGAGATCGTTCCGTTTTAAAAAGCTGTGGAGGCGTACAGCCGAGTGGCTGCCAGACAGGCGAAAGCGAAGCAAGTGCTAAGTTTCGGATACGGGGGAGTCTGAAAATGAAAGGGCTGTTCATTCATTCGTGCGAAGAGTCTGATCAACGGCCGCCCGATGGCTGACAGTGTCTAACCCGTCGGCATCGCTCGCCCGATGCTCCTCTTCTCGACGACTTGAACATTTCTCGCAAAGGCTTTTTTTGCCAATACCTTGCAGCAAGCTCAAGTAGCTAACTCAACGCGGCACCGTACGTGCATTGTTCTCTATCGTCGGATGCTTTGGACCAATACAACCATTGTAACGACACATTTTGATAGATGCCGGAGAAACATGCTTAAGACGAATGCAATTCAATTGGATGTGCGTGAAAGTATTGCCCTGGAAACGCCAACCGATCTCGATCGAAAGGGCGTCGCCGAAATAACGAACAGCCTGCGCCAATTGCTCGCCGACGCTTTTGCGCTCTATGTGAAGACCAAAAATTTCCACTGGCACATGAGCGGCCGTCACTTTCGCGATTACCACCTGCTGCTCGATGAACAATCTGAACAGATATTCGCCATGACTGACGAGATAGCGGAGCGTGCGCGCAAGATTGGCGGAACTACAATCCGTTCCATCGGCGACATTGCCCGGCACCAGCGTTTAAAGGACAATGCCGAGGAATTCGTCGCGCCGGACCACATGTTAGCGGAGCTTTGCGATGACAAGCAGCAGTGGACACGATTCCTGTGCTCCACCCACGAACTTTGCGATCCTCACAACGACGTCGCTACCGCCAGTTTGATAGAAGTCTGGATTGACCAAGCCGAGCGCCGGACCTGGTTCCTTTCAGAAATCGTGCGCGCAAGCTGAACGAACACGTTAGCGTCACACCGATCAAGGAAGTCTCCGTCTCTTACTGCTATCTTGTTGACCACGAGGACAACGGAATGATGGCCAAAATTCTTATGGGAATGAATATCTAGTGAACGCCGCCATACTAAACTCGATACTTGCTAAGTCACGCGACTCGCGCGGCACAAGAATCCTTCAGCCACTCCTGCGGCCGGATGTAGGTTCAGCCGGGCCCAGGTGGCTGCCGCTTGTGCTGGTCCTCGGGTCCATTGCCGCCGTGGCTTACGCAGATTACGTGGCGTTGTCCATCTCACTCGGGTACCTATATATCCTGCCTCTCGGATTCGGAGCGATGTTTCTCCGCAGCGAACTCAGCTACGGCCTGATCGTTGTTTGCACCTTTCTGCATGATCTTTTCGCCCCTCCATACGTCAATTGGGCGAATCGAATCGCGCACAATCTTTCCGCGGCGCTGGCTTTCATCTTTGTTGTGTACATCATCCAGAGGTACATGAAACAGAGAGAGCAGCTGACGAAATCGGTGAGACAACAGCGAGACAATCTTCTTCAGGATCTCGAATTGGCCGCGGAGGTCCAGCGGATGTTCCTTCCGTTGGGTAAGCCGGCCATCGCCGGCCTTCAAATCGCGGGCATGATGCATCCCGCAAAGGGTATCGGAGGAGATTATTACGACTACATCCCAATCGACGAACACAGCATTCAGCTGGTGATTGCGGACGTCGCCGGAAAGGGTGTGGCTGCGGCGTTGTTGATGTCGGCAACAGCCGCAGCCGTACAGCTGGAGGTAGATAAGCGGCGCGACATGTTGCAGGTGGTGAGCCGTTTGAACACCAGCATTCATGCGGTGTCTTCGGACGGCGAACGCTACGTCACTTTGGTGATGGCGGAAGTCGATGCAAAAAACCGGAAACTACAGTATGTGAACTGCGGACACAATCCAGCGCTTCTCTTTCGAGCCGGCACCGGCAAAATCACGCGCATGAACTCCTCGTGCGCCCCCATCGGGATGATTCTAGGAGATCCTTGTGAGCTGGTTTCGGTAGATCTCTTTCCCGGCGACGTCCTGGTTTTCTATACCGATGGCGTTACAGAGGCCGAGAATCGTCTCGAGGAAGAATTCGGGACGGAGCGGCTTTCTACTGTGCTGGAACGCGGCGCGTCACTATCCGCCGAGAACCTCATGACCGATATCTATGGCGCCGCAGCAGATTTTTGCGCCGATAACTTCAGCGACGATGTCACCATCCTCGTGGTCAAATGCGATTTTGATACTGTCAGTCTTTAACTTCTTAATTCACGCTGCGAAATAGGGTTCGATTTTCTCTCCGGCGCTGTCAGTGTGTTGACAACCATTCAATCCGTTGGATGCTTTTAAACTTCATCGCTGCCCGGCACATTTCAGAACCTCATGCCTAACACCTCTGTTTTGAAGTACTTGCTGAATTTATCCCCGTCTCTCTACATTGGCATTCGCGCTGCATCGTCAAGGGTCTGAGACCAGACAAAATTCACTTAGCAAGCAATGCAGTCCGCCTTACACCGGCGGAAAAATGGAGAAGTGATTCATGTGGATTGTCAGACTAGCCCTGAGACAGCCGTACACGATGGCGGTATTAGCTATCCTGATTTTTATTCTCGGGGGGCTGGCGATCGTTCGCACGCCGACCGACATTTTTCCCAACATCGACATTCCTGTCGTCAGCATCATCTGGAACTATACCGGCCTCGTACCGGACGATATGAGCGACCGCATAGTCAGCGTCACTGAGCGAGCGCTAACCACCACCGTCGACAACATCGAGCACATCGAATCCCAGTCGCTTTACGGAGTCGCCGTCGTCAAAGTGTTTCTGCAGCCGAACGCGAACATTCAACAGGGCATCGCGCAGATTACCGCCATTTCTCAGACCCAGCTCAGGCAGTTGCCCGCGGGAACGACGCCGCCGCTCATTCTCGCCTATAGCGCATCCAGTGTGCCCGTCGTTCAGCTGGCCCTCTCGGGGAAAAATCTTTCCGAGCAAGAGCTCAACGATTATGGCCTGAATTCCATTCGAACCCAGCTCATCACAGTTCCTGGTGCATCTGTGCCGTATCCCTACGGCGGTAAACAGCGTCAGGTGCAGGTGGACCTGAATACCACCGCGTTGCAGTCGAAGGGCTTGTCGGCGCTGGATGTAGTCAACGCCATCAGCGTTCAAAATCTGATCCTGCCGACCGGAACGTCAAAAATCGGCTCGAGGGAATACGACGTTTCCATTCCCAATGCCGCACCCCAGACGATTGCAGATCTGAACCGAATTCCGATCAAGACCATCGGCGACACTACGATCTACGTCAAAGATGTTGCCTGGGTGCGCGATGGATTTCCCCCACAGACAAATATCGTTCGCGTTGACGGGCAGCGCTCTGTGTTGCTGACCATCCAGAAGGCGGGCAATGCGTCCACCTTGAACGTAATCTCCGGCATCAAGGGTCTTCTGCCGCAAATCAAAACTACGATTCCAACTCAACTGGAGATATCACCGCTGGCTGATCAGTCGATTTTTGTTCGTGGCGCGATCAGCGGGGTGGTGAGAGAAACGCTGATTGCCGCGTGCCTGACCGCTTTTATGATCCTCGCCTTTCTAGGCAGCTGGCGAAGCACACTGATCATCGCGACCTCAATTCCTCTGGCGATTCTGACTTCCATAGTTGTGCTCAGCGCGCTCGGACAAACGATAAATATCATGACCCTCGGCGGACTCGCCCTGGCGGTGGGCATCCTGGTTGACGATGCCACTGTCGAGGTCGAAAACATCAATCGAAATCGCGCGGCGGAGCCAGAGAAGGATTTGGACGGAGTTGTATTGGACAGTGCGTCGCAGATAGCGACACCGGCCTTCGTGTCCACACTTTCGATCTGTATTGTGTTTGCTCCGATGTTCCTGCTTTCCGGCGTGGCGAGGTACCTTTTTGTACCCCTTGCCGAAGCGGTAGTTTTTGCCATGCTGGCGTCCTATGTGCTTTCCCGGACCATCGTCCCGACCATGGCCAAGTATTTGTTGCGGGGAGAGAAAGAGGGCGCCAAGAATGCTGCTGTCACTAATCCGCTGGTACGACTACAGAAGGGTTTTGAGGAGGCCTTCGAGAAATTTCGTGGAAGTTACCGGCGGGTGCTGGAGCTTTGTCTTCATCACCGGGGGATCTTCCTGGTGCTGTTCTTCGCGAGTTGCCTCGGCTCTTTAGCAATTCTGATCCCCTGGCTAGGCCGGGACTTCTTCCCCAGCGTTGACAGCGGCTCCTTCAAACTTCATCTTCGCGCTCCCACCGGAATGCGCATTGAAGAAACAGCCAATCTTTGCGATCAGGTCGAGCAGGCAATTCGACAGCAAATTCCGGCAAACGAGGTACACAACGTCATCGATAACATTGGCTTGCCCTACAGCGGTATCAATCTTTCCTACAGTAACTCGGCGCCGGTTGGATCGTCGGACGCCGATATTCTCGTGACGCTGTCCGGCAATCACCATCCAACGGATAAATACATCCAGCAGCTTCGCCTGGCGCTCCCCAAACAGTTTCCCGGTGTAACCTTTGCTTTCTTGCCGGCCGATATGGTCAGTCAAATTCTTAATTTTGGCTTGCCGGCTCCGATCGATGTCCAGGTGGTAGGAAATGATCTGGAAGGAAACCGGCAATACGCGAATGCCCTGCTTGAGAAAATGAGGAACGTTTCAGGAACCGCGGATATGCGGATCCAACAACTCTTCGATGAGCCCTATCTTCGTCTAGGGATCGAACGCACTAAAGCAGAAGAACTTGGATTTACAGCCCACGATATTGCCCAGAACCTTCTGGTATCACTCAGCGGGAGTTTCCAGACCTCGCCGACATTCTGGGTTGACCCGAAGTCTCGTGTCAGCTATCAAATCGCGGCTCAGAGTCCGCAATACCGCACGGACTCGTTGCAAGAACTGGTAAATATTCCAGTAACGGGATCCAACCCGTCTTCTCCTCCATCGCTTATGGCCAGCCTGGTATCCGTACAACGAGGATCGGGAATGGCAGTGGTTTCTCACTACAACGTAGCGCCAGTGATTGACATTTTTGGCGCTGCCTCGGGGCGTGACCTGGGCAGCGTCGCGGGCGACCTTAACAAGATCATTGATTCGACGCGCCAGGAATTACCGCGCGGGTCTCGAGTTGTGGTCCGTGGCCAGATCCAGACGATGCGCTCGTCCTACATAGGACTTCTGAGCGGTCTGGCGTTCTCGATCGTCCTGGTGTACTTGCTGATCGTCGTCAACTTTCAATCTTGGATTGATCCTTTCATTATGATTTCCGCGCTGCCCGCAGCTCTTGCCGGCATTGCGTGGTTCCTGTTCATAACCCACACGACTCTAAGCGTACCGGCACTGATGGGCGCCATCATGTGCATGGGCGTAGCAACGTCCAACAGCATCCTGGTGGTGAGCTTCGCAACGGAAAAAATGGCGGAGGGAAGTGATTCCAGCAGCGCTGCACTGGAAGCAGGCTTCACACGTTTTCGCCCTGTGTTGATGACCGCTCTGGCAATGATCATCGGCATGGTGCCGATGGCCCTCGGACTGGGCGATGGGGGAGAACAAAATGCTCCGCTCGGCCGGGCTGTTATCGGGGGGCTGCTTTTCGCTACGGTTTCGACGCTGTTGTTTGTTCCAGCATTTTTCAGTGTTCTGCAAGGTTCGCGCCCGGCATCCAGCGTTAACGGAAATGCAGCGCCGAACACAATTCTATGAGGAGTTGTGATGCTGTCTCAAAACGAAGGTAGTGCCCAAATCGGCGGGCAAACATTCCCGTTGAATGGAGTGGCACAAACGCGGCTCAGCGCCAAGAAATGGTTGGGTGTGGCCACTGCGTTGATGCTGATCGCCGCACTGTTGGCGTCCGGCATCTGGTCTCGCGTCCGCGCCCGCAAGACCCTGAATGCGGAAACGGCCCAAGTGGCTGTCACGGCAGTGTCAGTTGTATCGCCAAAAAAAACCGCGCCCGCTGAAGAGATTATCCTTCCTGGAAATGTACAACCGTTCATCTCTTCCCCGATCTACGCCCGTACGAACGGATATGTAAGAAAGTGGTACGTCGACATTGGAGCGCACGTCAAAAAAGGCCAACTGCTCATTGTCATTGAAGCCCCCGAAATCGACCAGCAATTGCAGCAGTCGCTCAGCAACCTGAACACCGCAAAGGCCAACCTCGCGCTCGCCGAGACCACCAGGAACCGCTACCAGGACATGATTCGGAGCAATGCCGTTTCGCAACAGGACCTCGACAACGCCATGGGCACGTACAACGCCAACAAGGCAATCGTTGAAGCCAATCAGGCAAACGTCAAGCAGCTCGAAGCCCTGCAGTCGTTTGAAAGGGTCTATGCCCCGTTCGATGGCGTCGTTACCGTCCGAAACACCGATATTGGTGACCTGATTAATTCCGGGAGCGCCGGGGGAGCGCGAACGGATCTCTTTCACATTGCGCAACCCGGTACGCTGCGTGTGTACGTGAATGTTCCGGAGAATTATTCGCAAGGGGTCAAAACCGGCATGACCGCAGATCTCAGTCTGGCTGAATTTCCCGGGCGCACGTTTCAGGGAAAGCTGGTGCGTACCGCCGAAGCCATCAATATGACAACCCGCACCTTGCTGATCGA
>Ga0193726_1000148_pt1 | contig 98279 bp, 79 predicted proteins | sample H2c1metaG_FD_144928 | JGI IMG/M metagenome (GOLD analysis project Ga0193726, IMG submission 144928) | Soil microbial communities from a riparian zone of the East river system, Colorado, United States - H2c1 | ecosystem: Environmental > Terrestrial > Soil > Riparian zone | place: USA: East River...
TAAGGCCGTTGCTTTGGGTACTGCAGGTCGTTGGTTCGAATCCAGCTGCCCCGACCAAAAACGCCGTTGAATCCCTTAGGTTTTTCCCTCGCGATTCCGAGTGATTCTGACCCGCGCTTCTTGCGCTGTCCCGTCGTCATTTGCTGCGTCGCGCCCGTTATCCTTCAAAGGGTAGCGAAGGCTGAACCTCTGTCCAGTCGATGACCTCGAAAACCATTCCGCGCCTGTGCATCTCCGCTTCGAGATCGGCGGCATGCACCTTCCACTCAGGCGTCTCCCGAACCCGAAACCTGGATTCCTTGCCCAGCTCGCTCAACGCATCGTCAGCCGCGAGCGCTCCACGGACGCCCTGATACATCATGGTGAGGCTGTCGTTCGTGAACGCTTGATAATTCATCAGGTCCCCGCTGTGAAAGAGCCGCCGCTGGGACGATTCAGCCACGGCTCCTGAACCGGATGCTCAGCGACCACCAGAACGTCACGCAAATGCAGCAAAAGAACGGTTGCCCCCTTTAGGGAGAGGCGCAGGACCGGGCCTCATGGTCCGGACCGCTGATCGCGGTTGCGTGAATCCGTTTCGTCGGCCTGCCGCTACGAAACAATTGGGCGGGTCCGGCGAAGCCATTTTCACGGCTCGGCGAAGACGTCCTGAAACCGAGATGCCTCATAAGAGGCCTCGATCAAACAACGAGGTTCGGTCATGTTGTCATTCATCCTCAGCTTTTTTTACCGCCGGTCTTGCAAGAAATATCTGGCCGGGATGCGATATGCGGGCGTGTAAGGCAGCGGAGGCGTTTGATCATATTTGCGCGCTGATGCCGGCGGCAATTTTCATGGTGGAGCGATCGCCGAGCTGGCCCTCTTTGGACCTAAAAGTGAACCGGCGCGCCTGCACGCTTTAATGGCAGCTTAGTGGCGGCGTGGTATCGCGTTGAGCTTGAAGTGACGCCTGATCAACGTCATTCTCCCGCAGCTCAAACGGACATCCCGATGATATCAAAATCTGTTGTCTTTCTATTCAGCGCGATCGCGCTCGGCGGTTGCTGCATATCGGGAAATGGCTGCTACGCGCCGATGGCGGGGGCGGGAGCGCCGATCGCGTGGGACGGTCTCGGCTCCCCCCCGACGGACGTGGCTGAGATTTCTGAAGATCAACCGAAGAAAAAGAAAACCCGTCCGAGGCGAGAAATTATCGTCGGACCGCTCGGCGACGTTGCTGCGGCGCCAAATTCCAGATCTCAAGCCAGCGAATCGTGGGCGCAGCAAGAGGCCGCCGATCAAGCGGACGAGATCAGGCTGAAAAATAAGCTGAGGATTTGCAGCAACTGCATGACGGCGCCGGCCCGCGATGACGCGAACGACAGTATGACGCGCTGATAGCGCCTGGCGCGCGTAGCGGCCTACAGCCTTTTCCGCTTCAATAGAATCGAAACGGGGCTTCAGATTCCTGATTTGACGCGTTTTCTTGACGCGAACCGGCGTCCACCGGGGACCAAGTCCGGGGCAGGCTTCCGCCTGAAAACGCTCTAATACCCCAGAAGCGCCAAGCCGACCCAGCTAAACGCGAAAACCGCCACGCTCGAAATGGCAATGGTCCCAATTGGGATCGAAAGTCTGATGATCTCTCTACTCATACCGACCACCTGCAACGCGGGGCCGGTGGCACGACGCCGCCGGCCGACAAGTACACGGGAACGCAGCTCCTATTTGCGTTGGTCGCTGGAATGCGCGGCAGGTTCAACCGGCGCGCCATCGGTAAGAAATTTTTAAGGTTTGCACGTTTGCGCGCGGTGCGTGGGTACTCCGCCGGTGCGGGGTAGTCTCCGTCCATCGCCGCGGTCAGGCGGTCAAGAGCCTTGCGATCGACGACCGGCAATCTCCATCCAGCGCCAGTGTTCGGATCGCGGTCGCGGCCGCGGGACCGTGAAAAGCTGACCGTCGATAACGGCCAATGCGATCTGAAAAATCCGCGAAGGGCGACGCTCCAGAGAGCCGCCATTTGCGGAATGGCGCATGACTTGATACCGCAACAGCCGCTTGCCGCGTTTGATTCTCATGCAAAGTGAGATTCGCCAACCCAAAATTTTTGAGTATGGCTTTAACGGCCCATTGACACTTCGCGGCGAATACTACCACATATAGGCGCCACGGTTCTGCTGGATCGCAAGATTTGGTAGCTAAGAGGGAAGTCGGTGGTTCGCGCGTCTTGCGTGGGATTCCGGCGCTGCCCCCGCAACTGTAAGCAGCGAGTTGCTCCCGATTCTACGTCACTGATGCCTTGGCATTGGGAAGACCGGAAGCAGTTACGACCTGCGAGCCAGGAGACCTGCCGCGACAGCGAAAAAACGTCCACGGGCGGGGTGTCCGGCGGTCGCTTGCATTGTCGTGCCGGCGTTTGCCGTCGGCTCGGCCTGCTGCGCCCTCCCGGCCTCCCAGCCCCCAAGAAATTGCAACACGCATCACACGGGGTCTGCCGATGTCACTTTCTCTCGATCGCGAAGCCGCCAAAGCCGCGCCTTTCATTCAGCTGCGTCCGGAATCCCTGGCGGCAGCGCTGGCTGAACCCCCGCTGCAGGTGATCAGGCGCAACGGCACGGTGTCTCCGTTCGATTCCGGCAAGATTTCGGTGGCGATGACCAAGGCATTTCTTGCGGTCGAGGGACACACCGCGGCAGCTTCGCGCCGGGTGCACGAGTCCGTTGAAAAACTCACCGGAGACGTCGTTGGCGCGCTGACACGACGGATAGGCGATGGCCGTACATTTCACATCGAAGACGTGCAGGACCAGGTCGAACTGGCGCTGATGCGCAGCGAACATCACAAGGTCGCGCGCGCCTATGTGCTTTATCGGGAGGAACGGACAAAGCAGCGCGCCGAGGCGGAGGCCGCCAAAGCAACAAAGCCGTCCGTAGAGCCTTCGCTGCAGGTCACACTGGCCAATGGAACGCGTGTTCCGCTCGACCATGCGCGCGTGACCCTGATCGTTCAGGAAGCCTGCGCCGGCCTCGACGGTGTCGATGCGGGGCCGGTGCTGACCGAAACCTACCGCAACCTCTATGATGGCATCAGCCAGGACGAACTGGCGCTGGCCGGCATCATGGCGGCGCGCACGCTGGTGGAGCAGGAGCCGAACTACACCTATGTCAGCGCGCGGCTGCTGCTCGACAAGCTGCGAGCCGAAGTCCTGTCGTTCGTGCATTCCGCGCCAACCAACGCTTCGCAAGCCGACATGGCGACTCGCTATGCCGATTACTTTCCGCTCTATGTAAAAGCCGGCATCAAGGCCGAATTGCTCGATCCGGACCTTGCCCGCTACGACCTGAAGAAACTTGCTGCCGCCATCAAGCCGGAACGCGATCTCGCGTTTCAGTTTCTCGGCCTGCAGACACTCTATGACCGCTATTTCCTTCACACCAAGGGCAACCGCATCGAACTGCCGCAGGCGTTCTTCATGCGCGTCGCGATGGGGCTTGCGATCCGGGAGATCGACCGCGAGGCCCGCGCCATCGAGTTTTACGACCTGCTGTCATCGTTCGATTTCATGGCCTCGACGCCGACGCTGTTCAATTCGGGCACGCTGCGGCCGCAACTGTCATCCTGCTTCCTCACTACCGTCGCGGACGATCTCGACGGCATTTTCAAATCGGTCAAGGACAACGCGCTGCTGGCGAAATATTCGGGCGGACTCGGCAATGACTGGAGCCGCGTGCGCGGCCTCGGCGCCCACATCAAGGGCACCAATGGCGAAAGCCAGGGCGTGGTGCCGTTTCTCAAAGTGGCCAACGATACCGCCATCGCCGTCAATCAGGGCGGCAAGCGCAAGGGCGCGGTCTGCGCCTATCTCGAGACCTGGCATATCGACATCGAGGAATTTCTCGACCTGCGCAAGAACACCGGCGACGACCGCCGCCGCACCCACGACATGAATACTGCCAATTGGGTGCCCGACCTGTTCATGCAGCGCGTCGAAGCCGACGGGGAGTGGACCCTGTTCTCGCCGGACGAGACGCCCGATCTGCACGATCTCTACGGCAAGGCGTTCACCGAGCGCTACGCCTTTTATGAGGCCAAGGCTGTGCGCGGCGAAATCCGCGTGTTCAAGCAGGTCCGCGCCACGGATCTGTGGCGCAAGATGCTGACCATGCTGTTCGAGACCGGCCATCCCTGGATCACGTTCAAGGACCCCTGCAACCTGCGCTCGCCGCAGCAACATGCCGGCGTCATTCACTCCTCCAACCTCTGCACCGAGATCACGCTCAACACATCCGACGACGAGGTGGCCGTCTGCAATCTCGGATCGGTCAATCTGCTCAACCATATCCGGGATGGCGGGCTGGACCACGCACGGTTGAAGCGCACCGTGACGACGGCGATGCGGATGCTCGACAACGTCATCGACATCAATTTCTACACCATCCCCGAAGCGCGTCGTTCCAACCTGCAACATCGTCCGGTGGGACTTGGGCTGATGGGATTTCAGGATGCGCTGCAGGTGCAAGGAATCGCGTTTGCCTCGGATGCCGCTGTTGCCTTCGCCGACACCAGCATGGAGACGCTCGCGTTCCATGCGATTTCGGCGTCGGTCGATCTCGCCGCGGAGCGCGGCCGGTATCCGTCGTTCAACGGCTCGCTCTGGAGCCAGGGCATCCTGCCGATCGATTCGATCGAGATCCTGGCGGAGGCGAGGGGCGGCCTTGCGATGGATCGCTCATCGACGCTCGATTGGGCAAGCCTGCGCAACCGGGTCAGGACGACAGGCATCCGAAATTCGAATGTGATGGCGATTGCCCCGACGGCGACGATCTCGAACATCTGCGGTGTCGCGCAATCGATCGAGCCCGCCTACCAGAACCTTTATGTCAAATCCAACATGTCGGGCGATTTCACGGTCGTGAACGAGTTCCTGGTGCGCGACCTCAAGGCGCGCGGACTGTGGGATGAAGTCATGGTCAATGATCTGAAATATTTCGACGGCAGCATCGGCTCGATCGACCGCATTCCGGGCGATCTCAAGGCCCTCTATGCCACCGCCTTCGAGATCGACAGCGTGTGGCTGATCGAGGCGGCGTCGCGCCGGCAGAAATGGATCGACCAGTCGCAGTCGCTCAACCTCTACATCGCCAATCCCTCCGGCAAGAAGCTTGACGCGCTCTATCGTCTCGCTTGGTCGCGCGGATTGAAGACGACCTATTACCTGCGCTCGCGCAGCGCGACCCATGTCGAGAAATCCACGCTGAAGGGCACGGATGGCAAGCTCAACAGCGTCGCGTCCATGACCATGATGTCGGCAAGCGCCCCCATCACGGTCCCCGAGACCGCCACCGCCCCTGATCTATCCGGTGCGATCGCGTGCTCCATCGACAATCCCGAATGTGAAGCCTGCCAGTAAGCGGCACCGACAAGGAATAACAATCATGCTCGACTGGTCCGACACATCGGCCGCGGCTGCGCGTGCCGTCCCGGCGCCGCTGATCCTGACGCCCGACAACGCCCCCGATCAGACCGGATTAGGGGTGATCGACCGCCGCGGCGGCAGGGTTTCGGTCGACGAAAAGCGGATGATCAACTGCCGCGCCGACGTCAATCAGCTGCTGCCGCTGAAGTACAAATGGGCGTGGGAGAAATATCTCGCCGGCTGCAACAATCACTGGATGCCGACCGAAGTGTCGATGCAGGCCGACATCGCGCTGTGGAAATCACGCGACGGTCTCACCGAAGACGAGCGCCGCGCGATCAAGCGCAACCTCGGATTCTTCGCGGCGTCCGAAAGCCTCGTCGCCAACAACATTGTGCTGGCGATCTACCGCCATCTCACCAATCCGGAGTGCCGTCAGTATCTGCTGCGGCAAAGCTTCGAAGAGGCGGTTCATACCCATACGTTTCAGTACATCGTCGAAAGCCTCGGGCTTGATGAAGGCGAGCTGTTCAACATGTACCGCGAGGTGCCCTCGATCACCGACAAGGCGGCGTGGGCGCTCAAGCATACCCAGCATCTCGACGACCCCGACTTCAAGACCGGTACGCCCGAGGCCGATCAGGCGTTCCTGCGCGATCTCGTCGCCTTTTACGTCATCTTCGAAGGCATGTGGTTCTATACCGGCTTCGCGCAAATCCTGTCGCTCGGCCGCCGCAACAAGATGGTCGGCATTGCCGAACAGTATCAGTACATCCTGCGCGACGAATCGATTCACCTGAACTTCGGCATCGACGTCATCAACCAGATCAGGATCGAAAATCCGGAGCTGTGGACGAAGGCGTTCCAGGAGGAAGTCCGGGCCATGGTCCGCGCCGCGGCAGAACTGGAAGCAGCCTATGGACGGGACACCATGCCGCGCGGCTTTCTTGGGCTGAACGCCGCGCTGTGCGAGACCTACATGCGCTTCATCGCCAATCGTCGCTGTGCGCAGCTGGGATTGGCGGGGGTGTTCGATGAAACGGAAAATCCGTTCCCCTGGATGTCGGAAGCGATGGACCTCAAAAAGGAAAAGAATTTTTTCGAAACCCGCGTCATCGAATACCAGAACGGCGGCGCGCTTAATTGGGAGTGAGCAGGGCAGTTGTATTGGCGGTTTCGGCCTGGTGGCTGCCATAGGCCAATAAACGATACCTCGAACTGTGATATTCACCACACATTGAGCGATAGCACCGTGCCATCTTGTTCCCGAAACAAGAGGGCGATCCCATGTACGTCATCTACGGTGTTCTCGTCATTGCGATGCTCTTCATCTTCTTCCTGCCGATAACCGACTACAAGACGGTGCGGATGAAGTTGTGCGTCCTATGCGCCCTCGCGCTGGTCCTCGCCGTGTCGGTCTCGACAACTCGCGTAACTGAACCGAGAGTCGCCAGCCTGATGCGCTGAAACCGGCGCTTGCGCCTTCCGGCGCTCGGTGCTGTGACTGTTGTTGGCGGAATTCGCGAAATCGGTCGGGATCGATTTTGAAATGCTGCTTGGCTTAGGCCACGCTGGCTATCCACCCATCACAATGAGATTGTGCTCGCGCACGCGCGAGATGCTTTGATCTATCTCATGCGTCGTACCGATCTTCAAAATGTATTGGAGCGCCTTGAATAGTTTTAAGAAGATTCAAGTTGGCCGCGACAATTGCGAATGATCGGCGAAAAAGAGCGGGAAAAGCGCCGCAAGGCAGATGGTTTCCAAAACGAAATCAGGTGCGTCGGCCGACCGACGCACCTGATTTTTCTGTCTGTCCTGATCGTGCGTAACGATTCCGCCGATTTAACCTGGATCAGTACGGGCAGATGTAGCGGCCCCAGCGGTAGCTGAAGTAGCATCCGCCGCCATAGCCGCCATAGATGCCGATGCCCCTGCCGCGACCCCAGCCTCCTCTGCCGCGACCCCAGCCGCCGCCACGGCCCCAACCGCCGCCGCGACCGCCGCCGCCACGGCCTCGGGCCTGTGCCGATGTAGTGGTCGCACCGACAAGGACAGCAGACGTGCTGACAACGTAGACGAACATCAAAGCCAACGCCGCCAGACAGCGCGTGAGAATAGTATAGCGTGCGGTAGCAGTATTCTTAGCCATTTCAGGATCTCCCGGTAGTTCCAATCACCAAAACTTCCAAACTTGCCTCATCCGAACTTGTAAGGCCTGCCTTCCGTTCCAGCGCATGCTAAGATCGTTTGCAATATAGTGTTCTTGATAGTGATCTTACGGCTTTTTTGGGATGCTATGGGCAAGCGCAAGCGAGGTCAAGTTACAGTCGTTGCCGCTAGAAAGTGAAGGAGTGTTCAAGCATCGCAGCAGTGCTTGCTGATATTGTGCATCGCGCAATTTTGGCCTCGATGAATGAACGCAAGATGAATGAACGCAATCCGCCAAAAATGTGACTCGGTAAATGTGACTCCGTAATGTGACTGGCAAATGTGCGTTGGCAGAGACTAGTCCAACTTCGCAGCCCGACAATCACCTCGATCATCCCCTCCGCCAATCCCTCCCAAGAGTGCCGATGTCAAAACAACACACCTACGTTCTCGGCTTGAATACCTATGACCATGACGTGAGCGCCTGCCTGTTGCGCGACGGCGCTATCGCATTTGCCATCGCCAAGGAGCGAATCACGCGCGAAAAGCACGCCACTGGCTTCTACAAGGAGGTGATCGATTATTGCCTGAACGCCGAGGGCATCACGCTTGAGGATGTCGATCTGATCGTTCGCAATTGCTACATCCTTCCGGTTGCCGAAATGGAAGAGCGGCTGGTCTATCAGGACATGCCGGGGTTCCTTCCCGAATATGAACGGGCTGAGGCTGCCAAACATCCGCTGTATCTGACGGGTTCCGACAAGGTCGTGTCGATATCCCACCATCTGGCGCACGCCTACAGCGCGTTTGCCGTGTCGCCTTTTGAAGATGGCGCTGTGATGATTGTCGACGGCGTCGGCAGCTATCGATCTGACGCCGTGGAACCCTATCCATCAACCGATGCCGCTACGCCTCTCGCCCGCGAGTCCGAGAGCTATTACAAATTCAGCGGTGCAAAGCTCGAATGTCTGAAAAAGGTATGGATGGAACCCGACCGTGGCTTCCTGAGCGATGAATTTTACAACATGCCTGGACTTGGCGCGCTCTACAGCCGCGCCTCGACCTACATTTTCGGCGACTGGAACAAATGCGGCGAGCTGATGGGGCTGGCGCCTTATGGCCGCCGCGAACAGGTCAAACATCTGCTCGAGCTCAACGACGGCACATTGCATGTTCCGCATTGGACGACTGACTTCAAACAGCCCTACGTGATGGACAGCGGCAGTTGGGAGGCCAGTCCATCGATGCGGCATTGGGAGGATCTTGCCTGGCGGGTTCAGGACGATACCGAAAATGTATTGTTGGCCCGCGCCCGGTGGCTACGCGAAACCACCGGCGCAAAAAATCTGTGCATCGCCGGCGGCGTCGCGCTGAATTGCGTGGCCAACGGGCGGGTTGCCCGGGAGTCCGGATTCGAGAATGTCTGGATACAGCCCGCAGCCGGTGACGACGGCATAGCGATCGGTTGCGCCTATTACGGTTATCTCGAGATTCTCAAGCAGCGCCGCTCGTTTGTCATGGACCACTCCTATGCCGGCAAGCGCTACAGCGATCAGGACATTGACAACGCCACCGGGAAATTTCTCGTTCGCATTCAGACGTCAGCAGTTCGCAGCGAGAATATCTGCCGCGAGACGGCAAAATTGCTCGCTGAACAGCGCGTAATTGGCTGGTTCCAGGGCGGTTCGGAGTTCGGACCGCGCGCGCTCGGCAATCGCAGCCTGCTTGCGGACCCTCGCAAGCCCGAGATGAAGGATATCCTGAACAGCCGCGTCAAGCACCGGCAGGCGTTTCGGCCGTTTGCACCGATCGTGCTGGCTGAACGGGCAAAGGAAGTGTTCGAAGGCGAGGAGGATTCGCCGTTCATGCTGATCGCGAAGAATGTGCGCCCCAAATGGCGGGACAGGATTCCGGCGATTGTCCATGTCGACGGAACGGCGCGGGTTCAGACCGTTCGTGAAGAGACCAATCCGATCCTGTATCGCCTGCTGAATGAGTTCGAGACGTTGACCGGTGTTCCCGTGCTGATCAATACGTCGTTCAACGTCAAGGGCGAACCGATTGTGGAGACGCCGCGCGACGCGGTCATCTGCTTCCTGACCACCGGGATCGACAATCTGGTGCTGCACGACACGCTGATTTCGAAGAACGCGCTCCATAAAATCATCGGACCGCTGGTCGGCATCTATACCGACGTCGCGACCATGGTGATGACGGGCACGCGGCCTGCGTGAATCGACGGGATGCGGCTGACCGCGACGCGGAATCAGCCGACCTTGGCGGCAGCCGGCTTGGGAAGCGGCTTATCCTGCCGCTTCGACCAGGAGATGTAATAGGCGACGATCGTCATGATCGCTATGCCGGTCACGCTGACAAAAATCTGCGCCAGCAGCGAACCGGAACTCATCATCAGCTCGAAATGCCCGACGAAGGAGAGGAAGACGCCAACGCAGAACACCGCGAGTGATTGCTGGCCGCAGACGACGAGGGGATCGAATACCCGCCATTCCAGCCCCGGCCAGTCCTTGGGCACAAACCGGATCACCAAAATCACGATCACCACGAAGTGCAGGAAGCGATAGGGAGCGAGATTGGTCTTGTCGTTGGGATTGAAGGTTTCATAGAGCCAGTGCGGGAACAGCGCGCCGAAATCCGGAAATTTGCCGGCCATCGTCATCACCAGCGCCAGGACGAGATACGCAAGGCAAAAGTAAAGCGTGATGGGGGCGTTGATGATCGCGATATTCTTTCTGGCCCCGCCGAGCGCGCACCAGGAACCGAACACAAACAGCACCTGCCAGCAGTACGGGTTGAAGTACCAGGTACCGGCGGGATAGGCCGACAGATTCCAGCCGAACTGGCGGGCGCCGAGCCAGAGCGCAAGCGATGCCAGCATCGTCAGGCCGGGCTGGCGCAGCATCATCCACAGCACCGGCGGGAAAAGACCCATCAGCGCGATGTAAAGCGGGAGCACGTCGAGATTGACGGGCTTGAATTTCAGCAGCAATCCCTGACGCAGCGTTTCGATCGGGTTTTCAACGAGACCGGCCACATTGAATTCGTTGATGATCTCCGGATCGCTGTAACGCTGCGCGACATAACCGATCGAGACGATATAGATGACGAACAGGATCACGTGCGCAACGTAGAGCTGCCACACGCGCTTGGTCAGGCGGGTGGCGCCGACGATAAAGCCGCGATCGATCATCATCCGGGCGTAGACAAAGGACGCAGTATACCCCGAGATAAAAACAAAGAGATCCGCGGCATCGCTGAAGCCATAGTTTCTGGTAGTGATCCAGTTCACGACGTTGTCGGGAATGTGATCCAGAAAAATCGCCCAGTTTGCGACCCCGCGAAACAAATCGAGCCGCAGGTCGCGTCCTTTTTCAGGGAGGGTTGCGTTGATCTTCATGGGTGCCGTTTCGAAGGGATGCTTTCGAGAGGATCGAGCAGCAGGCGAGGGAGCAGCCGCGCGACCGGCCAAGATTGTCACAGCGCAGCATAATGACTATACCGGTCACGAAAGCCTAACATCCAGCCGCAGGAATCACCGGTCATTCCTGAAAGGTGATTCTATACTATACTAGACGCTTCCACCACGCGCTTCCATGTCGCATATCTCACGGGGCCCCGACTTCCATGACCGCACGTATCTTTAAGCCCGCCAAAAACGCGATGCAATCGGGGAGGGCCAAGACCAGGGAATGGCAGCTCGATTATGAGCCCGAGCAGCCGCGGGCGATCGAGCCCCTGATGGGCTGGACCTCGTCCGGCGACATGAAGCAGCAACTCACCCTTCGCTTCGACACCAAGGAAGGCGCCGTGGCCTATTGCGAGCGCGAGGGCATTCCCTATCAGGTGATTGAGCCGAAGGAGCCCGCGCGCCGGCAGGCCGCCTATGCCGACAATTTTGCATTCCGGCGCGGCGAACCCTGGACCCACTAGGGGCGCGATCGGCGAAGGCAGATCCCAGGGCTATTCCCGCGGGATCGAAAGTTCCGGGTTGCCTAAGGCGGCAGCGCAATGACACCATGATGCGAGCCCCAATGCCCAGATTGCGGCGCACCATAAACCGCTGAAGGCCATGCCGCTTCATTCCACGACCGACCCCACCTCATCCGACTTTGCACGCAATGCCGAGGCCATGCGGGCGCTGGTCGCCGAACTCCGCGAGAGGCTGGATCAGGTCGCCGGCGGCGGCGGCGAGACCTCGCGCGCCCGGCATACCTCGCGCGGCAAGATGCTGGCGCGGCAGCGCGTCGACCTCCTGGTCGATCCGGGCACGGCGTTCCTCGAATTGTCACCGCTTGCGGCCTACGGCCTCTACGGTGGCGACGTCCATTCCGCCAGCATCATTACCGGGGTGGGGCGGATATCCGGCCGCGAATGCATGATCGTCGCCAATGACGCGACCATCAAGGGCGGCACCTATTATCCGATGACGGTGAAGAAGCATCTTCGCGCCCAGGACATCGCGCGACAGAACAATCTGCCCTGCGTCTACATGGTCGATTCAGGCGGTGCGTTTCTGCCGCAGCAGGACGAAATTTTCCCGGACGAACGGCATTTTGGCCGAATCTTCTACAATCAGGCGCAGATGTCGGCCCAAGGCATTCCGCAAATCGCGATCGTGATGGGCTCCTGCACGGCCGGCGGTGCCTATGTCCCGGCGATGTCGGATGAAAGCATTATCGTCCGTAACCAGGGCACGATCTTTCTGGGCGGACCACCGCTGGTGAAGGCGGCCACAGGAGAGGTTGTTACCGCGGAAGAGCTGGGCGGAGCCGACGTGCATTCAAGGCAGTCCGGCGTCACTGATCACTATGCGCAGAACGACAGCCATGCGATCGGCATCGCACGCCGCATCGTCGCCACGCTGAAGCAGCCGGCACGCGCCAACCTGAACATGCGCGAGCCGCGCGAGCCGTTGTTTGCGCCGGAGGAAATCTACGGCGTGGTCTCCGCCGACGGCCGCAAACCGTTCGACGTGCACGACATCATCGCGCGCCTGGTTGATGGTTCGGAATTCGACGAATTCAAGAAACTGTACGGCCAGACCCTGATCTGCGGTTTCGCCCATATCTGGGGCTATCCGGTCGGCGTCATCGCCAACAACGGGATCCTGTTCAGCGAGAGTTCGCTGAAGGGCGCGCATTTCATCGAGCTGTGCTGCCAGCGCAATATCCCGCTGGTGTTCCTGCAGAACATCACCGGCTTCATGGTCGGCAAGAAATACGAAGCCGGCGGCATCGCGCGCGACGGCGCCAAGCTGGTGACGGCGGTGGCGACCGCAGCGGTACCGAAATTCACTGTCGTGATCGGCGGCTCCTACGGGGCCGGCAATTACGGAATGTGCGGCCGCGCCTACGGCCCGCGTTTCCTCTGGATGTGGCCGAACGCCCGGATCTCGGTGATGGGCGGCGAGCAGGCGGCGATGGTGCTGAGCCAGTTGCGGCGCGACAATATCGAGGCCAAGGGCGGCACCTGGTCGATCGAGGAAGAGAACGAATTTCGCGCGCCGACGCGGGCGCAATTCGAAAGCCAGGGCAATCCGTATTATGCCACCGCCCGGCTATGGGATGACGGCGTGATCGATCCCGCCGATACAAGGCTGGTGCTCGGTCTTGGTCTGTCGGCCGCAACCAACGCGCCGATCGAGCCCACTCGTTTTGGCCTGTTCAGGATGTGACGATGGATCGGTCCAAACAGTACCGGCGGTTTCGCACATTGCTGATCGCCAATCGCGGCGAGATCGCCTGCCGCGTGATCCGCACCGCAGGGGCGATGGGGCTGCGCACGGTTGCGGTCTATTCCGAGGCCGACCGTGGCGCGATGCACGTTGCGATGGCCGATGAGGCAGTGCTGCTCGGGCCGGCGCGGGCGCGCGACAGCTATCTCAACATCGAACGCGTGATCGATGCGGCGCGCCTGAGCGGCGCCGAAGCCGTGCATCCCGGCTACGGTTTTCTGTCCGAGAGCGCCGAATTCGCGCAGGCCTGCCTCGACGCAAGATTAGTATTCGTCGGTCCGACCGCCGGCATGATCAGGGCGATGGGCTCGAAGTCCGGCTCGAAAATGCTGATGGAGAAGGCCGGCGTGCCGCTGGTGCCGGGCTATCACGGCGAAGCCCAGGACGAAACGACGCTCGCGAAGGCCGCCGGCAAAATCGGCTTTCCGGTTCTGGTCAAGGCCTCGGCGGGTGGCGGCGGCCGCGGCATGCGCATCGTGCGCTCGGGCGGCGAACTTGCAGCCGCAATCGTCAGCGCCAAACGCGAGGCCAAGGCCGCGTTCGGCGACGATCGCATGCTGATCGAGAAATTCGTCGACAATCCCCGCCATATCGAGGTGCAGATCGTCGGTGACAGCCACGGCAATCTGCTGTCGCTGTTTGAGCGCGAATGCACGTTGCAGCGTCGGCATCAGAAAGTGATCGAGGAAGCGCCATCGCCGACACTCAACGCCACGCAGCGCGAGGCGGTGTGCGCCGCCGCCCGCAAGGCGGCTGCCGCGGTGGATTATGTCGGTGCCGGCACCATCGAGTTCGTCTCTGACGGCAAGGACGTCTTCTTCATTGAAATGAATACACGGCTGCAGGTCGAGCATCCCGTGACCGAGCTGATCACGGGCATTGATCTCGTGGAATGGCAGCTGCGCGTGGCGTTCGGCGAAAAGCTGCCGCTGACTCAGGACCAGATTACGCTGAGCGGTCACGCGATCGAAGCGCGGGTCTACGCCGAGAATCCACACAAGAATTTCATGCCGTCGGTCGGCAGGATACGGACCTGGCGCACGCCGGAGCCGTTGAACGGCCTGCGCATCGATGCCGGATATCGGGAGGGCGATGCGGTCTCGCCGCACTACGACGCCATGCTGGCCAAGGTGATCGCGTGGGCACCGACCCGCGATGCTGCGATCGAGAGGCTTAATCGCGGGCTCGAGGACACGGACGTGCGTGGCATCGTCACCAACATTCCCTTCCTTTCGGCGCTGGTGACGCACCCGCACGTTCGCGCCAACGCCATCGACACCGGCTTCATCGAGCGTGAATTGAAGAACCTGACGCCGCCGCCTGCGGCATCGGGCGATCTCGAGCTTTGCGCAGCCGTCGCGGCAATCCTGGACGACGAGCAGCAAGCCGCGCGCGCGGAGGCGCATTCGCCGTGGCGCACCTCCGGCTGGATGCCGGTGGGCCGGCGGCAGCGGGTGTTTACGTTCCGGCACGCGCACGAGGCCGAGCAGGAGATATGCCTGCAATATGGCAACGGCCCCGCGACGCTGTCGATCGGCGAGCGCGAATTTGCCTTCGCGTCTTCGCCCCGGGACGGCGGCGGGTTCGATCTGGTGCTCGACCGTATGAAATCCCGCGTCGTCGCCGTTATCGAAGGCCATGAACTATATTTGCGAACGCGTAACGGCCGCTTCGATCTGCATTGGGTCGATCCGTTCGGTGGCGACGACGAAGAGCACGTCGGCGAGGACAAAATCGTGGCGCCGCTGCCCGGAACCGTGGTGGCGTTGCTGGCTGAAGTGGGCGCGACGCTGGAGAAGGGCGCGGCTATTCTCACGCTTGAAGTGATGAAGATGGAGCAGACCCTGCGTGCTCCCTTCGCAGGCGTGCTGAAAGTGATAAAATGCAAGGTCGGCGATATCGTGCAGGAAGGCGTCGAACTCGCCGAAATCGAGCCGGCCGCTTCGTGAGCGGCCTCGCGAGATCATCATGAGCGATTTGGTACGCATCGTTGAAGTCGGCCCGCGCGACGGCCTGCAAAACGAGAAGACGCCCGTCAGCGTCGCGGCCCGCATCGCCTTTATCGAGGCGCTGATCGGCGCCGGGCTGCACACCGTCGAAGTCGGAGCGTTCGTATCGCCGAAGGCGATCCCGCAGATGGTGAATTCGGATCAGGTCTTGCGTGGCGTCAGTCACCATCCAGACAGCGAATTCCACGTGCTGGTGCCGAACGAAAAGGGCTACGACGCCGCGCGCGCGGCCGGCGCCCAGGTGATCGCGGTATTTGCCTCGGCCTCGGAGGGTTTTTCGCGGGCCAATATCAATTGCTCGGTCGCCGAGTCCATCGAGCGCTTCAAGCCTGTCGTCATCAGAGCCAAAGCTGACGGAATCGAGGTGCGCGGCTATATCTCCTGCGTGCTCGGTTGCCCCTATGACGGCGAGGTGAAGCCGCAGGCCGTGGTGGACGTCGCAAAGCTGTTGTGGGATCTCGGCTGCTACGAAGTCTCGCTCGGCGATACCATCGGCGTCGGAACGCCGCTCAAGGCGCGGCATCTGTTGCGCGCCGTGGCCGGCGTGGTGCCGATGGCTCATCTCGGGATGCATTTCCACGACACCTATGGCCAGGCGCTGGCCAATCTCTATGCGGGGATGGAGGAGGGCGCGCGCGTGATCGATTCCGCGGCCGGCGGTCTCGGCGGCTGCCCCTATGCGCCGGGTGCGACCGGCAACGTCGCGACCGAGGACGTGATCTATATGCTTGAGGGCATGGGGATTGCGACCGGGGTCGATATGCCAAGACTGGTGGCGGCCACCAATGAGATCAGCCGCCTGATCGGCCGACCACCGGTGAGCCGGGTCGCGGCGGCGATCAATGCAAAGCGGGTGAAGTAACTCCTCATGGTGAGGAGGCGCTCTTGCGCCGTCTCGAACCATGAGGCCGATAATGCCTCATCCTTCGAGACGCGCGCGAAGAGCGCGCTCCTCAGGATGAGGCATCCTCACCGTCCGCCGTCAGGTCCCATCACCAGATCGGGCAGGAACGTTGAAATCTGAGGCACGAAGCACAGCACCACCACAGCCAGCATCATCAGCAGTACGAACGGCAGCGTGCCCCAGATCACTTCGCTTAAGGGGATATCGGGTGCGACGTTGCGAATGACAAAAATATTCAGGCCCACCGGCGGATGAATCAGCCCCATCTCCATCACGATGGTCATGACGACGCCGAACCAGATGATGTCGAAATTGGCCGCGCGCAGCGGCGGCAGGATGATCGGCGCGGTCATCAGGATGATCGACACCGGCGGCAGAAAAAACCCGAGCACGACGACCATGACAAGGATCGCCGCCAGCAATTCCCATCGCGGCAGATGCATCGCGACAATCGATTCCGCGACCGATTGCGAGATGTGCAGGTAGCTCATGACGTAGGAATACAATAGCGACATGCCGATGATCATCATCAGCATGGTCGACTCCCGGATCGTCGATTTCAGGATAGGCGCCAGATCGGAAGGCCGCCACACGCTGTAGATCAGCGCGATCAGCACCAGCGCGAGCAGCCCGCCGAGCCCGGCGGTTTCCGAAGGCGTCGCGTAGCCGCCATAGAGCGCAATCATCACCCCGGTCAGCAACAGCACGAACGGCAGTACCCGCGGCAGCACGTTGAAGCGCTCCGCCATGGTGAAATCGTCGCGCGCGAGAATGGCCGAGGTCACGCCGGTTTTGGCGTAGATGGCGCTCGCTGCGGCAAATTCCTTGCGAAAGTGGATCACCGCGTAAACGCCGAACAAGGAGACCAGCAGCAGGCCGGGTCCGATGCCGGCGAGGAACAGCCGCCCCAGCGACTTTTCCGCCGCAACCGCGAACAGGATCATTGTGATTGAAGGCGGCAGCAGAATGCCGAGCGTGCCGCCGGCGGCGATAATGCCGGCGGCGAATCCGCCGGAATAACCGCGCTTGCGCATTTCGGGTATGCCAGCGGAGCCGATGGCCGAGCAGGTGGCCGGCGACGATCCGGCCATGGCTGCGAACAACGCGCAGGCGAACACGTTGGCGACGCCGAGCCCGCCGGGCACGCGATGCAGCCAGGCGTGCAGTGCCGAATACAAATCCTGACCAGCGCGGGATTTGCCGATAGCTGCGCCCTTGAGGATGAAAAGCGGGATCGACAACAGCGTGATCGACGCCATTTCCTCGTAAACGTTCTGCGTCACGGTATCGAGCGACGCCGCGGGCATGTAGATGCTCATGAACACCACCGCGACCGCGCCCAGCGCGAACGCGATCGGCATTCCCGAAAACATCGCAAACAGGGTCGCGACGCCGTAACTGATTCCAATTCCTACTACGGTCATCGGGGTGCCGGCCTGTTGAAGAGGGGAATCGCGATCTGGAGCAGGATCTGCACGCAAAGCAGGGTCATGCCCGACGCCATCAAGACATAGGGAATCGCCAGCGGGGGCGACCACATCGAGTTGGAAACCTGGCCGTCGATCCAGGCTTCATGCGCGAGCGTCCACGATTTCCAGGCAAAGAACGCGCAGAACAGGAAGCTCGCGACATCGACCAGCCACAGCCTGATACGGTTGACCATCGGCGACAGCAGCCCGACAAACGCCTCGATGCCGATATGGCCACGTTGTCCCTGCACATAGGCCGCCGTCATGAAGGTGGCGCCGACCAGCAGAAACACCGCCGCCTCGTCCTGCCAATAGTTCGGGCTGTGGAACAGGGCGCGGGTCAGGACGCTGTGGCTGAGGACAACGCAGGCCGCGATCAGCGCGACGGCCGCGAAGACGACGATGACGTTGTTGCAAAAATCGAGAGCGCGTTCGAGCGCCGCCACGAGCGTATTGCCCGCGGCGGCGTTCGTACGGTCATTTTGATCCCTGACTGGGCCATGCATCATGCGGATACGTCGGACGCGAGCTTCAACAGGTTGGCCGCGGTCGCAGTTTTCGCGCCGTAGTCTTTCCACGCGGTATCCCGCGCGATGTCGCGCCATTTGCCGACGGTAGCGATGTCAAGCGGGCTGACCTTCGCGCCGGCCTTTTCATAGACTTTGGCGACTTCGATATCATCGTCCTGCGCACCCTTCTTTCCGAAGGCCTCCAACTCGGAGCCGACGGCCAGAATGATATCCTGCTGCTTTTTCGGCAACCCGTCGAAAATGGATTTCGACATCAAAAGCGGCTCCAGCATGAACCAGTAGGACGCACCGGCGCCCGAGGTCAGGGCTTTCGCTACTTCCTCGAGCCGGAATGAAATCAGGCTGGTGGAGGAGGTGAGGCCGGCATCGCAGGCTCCGGTCTGCATCGCCGCATAGAGTTCGTTGGACGGCAACGACAGCACCGCAGCACCTGCTGTCTGCAGCACCATATCCATCTCGCGTGAGCCGCCGCGAATCTTGAGGCCCTTGGCGTCTTCCGGGGCGACGACCGGGCGCGAACGACTGGCGACGCCGCCGGCCTGCCAGATCCAGGTCAAGATAATGATGCCCTTGTCGGCAAGGAAATCCGTCAACGCCTTGCCAACCGGCTCCTTCTTCCAGCGCAGGCCCTGGTCATAGGTGGAGACCAGTCCGGGCATCAGGCCGATATTGGTTTCCGGCAATTCGCCGCCCGCATAGGGAAGGGGATACAGGCTGATGTCGAGCGCGCCTTTACGCATCGCCGAGAATTGCGCATTGGTCTTGATCAGCGACGAGTTCGGATAGATTTCGGCGGCGATCTCGCCGCCACTTCGTTTGGCCACCTCGGCAGCGAACACCCGCGTCAACCGGTCGCGGAAGTCACCCTTGTCGACAGTGCCGCCGGGAAACTGGTGCGATATTTTCAAGGTCGTTGCGGCATGGGCTGTTCCGGTTCCGAAACGTAGGATAGCGGGCGCGGCGAGCGCGGATGCGAGGACATAGCGGCGTGTCAGCATGGATATCTCCCGGGTTGTATTGTGCATGAAATGCTCGAGCCGACGTTGAGGGGATATTAGCCCGTCTCCGCCCGAATTTTCTCTAGTCGGATAGTCGGGACCGAATTCGGCGGGGCGCCGATCTTGGTGCGGCGCACACTTGCGGGAAGATTCGGCAGAAACAAGACCGACCACCGATTTAGCGTACGAATTATACCGAAGGTTGAGGGCGCTTCCAAAGCTTTTTCTGAGAGATTTTTCAAGCCGGAAAATTTTTCGAGCGATAGGTAACAAACTCTATCGCGGGATCGTTTTGAAGGTAGCGGCATCAGCCGCCTTCAAAACCGGTTTTCAAAGGAATGACCATCAAATGACCATTAGCACCCGCATCGCGCTCGGAATTTCGGCAGCCGCTCTTTCGCTCAGCCTGGCGCTGGCCCCCGCCGCCTTCGCCCAGGACAAGATGGGCAAGGACGACGGCATGAAGAAAGATTCCATGTCCAAGGACACGATGAAGAAGGACACCATGTCCAAGGACAGCATGAAAAAGGACGACGGAATGAAGAAGGACGGCATGATGAAGAAAGACGACGGAATGAAGAAGTAAGCTTCGTTACCTCGTTTTCCGGCAGGCTCGCCTTGAGGGGCGGGCCTGCGTGGCCCGGGAGCAATGCTTCCCGAAATCGTCGGCTATTTCCGCTTCTTGCGGGCAGCATAGCGCGCGTCGCGGGCGGCCTTGCGCTCGGCTTCAAGAGCCAGTTCTCGGGCTGCGGCCTCTTCCTTTTCGCGTGCGAGTTGTGCTGCGGCTTCCGCCGCGGCCTCGGCCTCGCGGGCCTTCTTCTCGGCCTTGGCGGTCTCGCGGGCTGACCTCGCCTTGGCCCGGTCGGCGGCCTGCGCCTCGCGCTCAGCCTGCCGCTGCCTGACGGCGGGATCGTCGAGACCGGGCTTGGCGCGAAACTTGTTCAGGATGCTCTGCCTGGCTTCCTGCGCCGCCTTCTGCCGGTCTGCGAAGCTGGGTTCCTTGAATCCACTCATTGAACGGGCCTTGTCGCTTTCATGGTTTGGTGTGGGACGTTTGGTGTGGGACGAATGGTCGCATCGGCGCCGAACAAAGGCGCCTCCTTGATCTGGAGCGGTGTACAGCCGCCCGGGCCGGGAAGCCAACAATTAATCGGTTAACGACCCCCATCCGAAACAAGAAAAATGCGGTTTATACCCCCAATTCAGCTCCATCCATCTTGCGATCTCGTCGATTTGCTGCGGCTGCTTCGCGACGCCGGGGGAAGGCGATGCGCGCGAATTATCGGCACGCTGAGTGATTCTTCGGTCATGGCCTGCATCGCACAGAGCGACGGGAGCGATATGGGAGCCGAAGCGGTCCGCTGGACGCTCGACGACAGCGAAGTTGTCTATATTGGCATTCTGCCAACGCCGCTCCACGAAGATGGCAGCCGGATCCGCGATATCATGCTGCGTTTGAACGTGACGGAGGTCGCGGCGCGATGAGATTGTGGATGATGTCGCTGCGGCGCTGCGTCTCCTGTGCCGCCAGCCTGTCCCTGGCACGCTCGTCGATCAGCAATTTGATCAGCGCCAGCCGCTTCGGTTCGTCGACCGCTTCGGCGAGCAGTTTTCGATAACGCGGGTGATCGAATCCCGAATCCATAGCCGCGCCCCACACTTGCATTCCCCAATCGGACTGTTTCGGAACGCCAGCGGTCGCGCAATATGATTCAGGTTTGCCCCGCGCGCTATCCACCGATCAATGGTCGACGACGGGCCAAGCGAGAAGAGCCAAGGGAGCTGCCGGCGTAGCCGGCGCACACGGCGGGGTGTCATCGCGGGGGGAGTGGCGCTCCTATCGATCGACGCCGTCCGGCACCCACGCGCTACGCCAATACGGGCGCTTGCCTGTGCGGCCTGACCGCACCATCAAAATTCCGCCCGGCCGCGATCCCGGCCGGGGCTGGCAGGAAAGACGGCGCTCGCTGAGCAACGCCACAGCGATATCGACCATGGATTTGGCGGCTACAGTCCACCAATTCCCGCCAGCGGCAGAACCCGCTGAAGGATAGCCGCGAGACAGATCAGCACCACGAGCAGCTTGAGAAGATTTGCAAGTCGTCCATCGCGGACAAACTTGTCGATGGCCCAGAAGCAAATCGCGCCGACGACGCAAATAATCAGAATACCGATCAGAAGTGAAATCATAGCCATCCCCTTGTTGCCCGGGCCTGGGCCCCGCCAAGCTAACGTAACGATCTCGAAGTGTAAAATAATGAGCGGGCCTCGGAACGGTCATCAGCCTTGACAGTTCACTGAATGTCGCGCCTGTCGCGACACTCAAGCCCCGACGGCCTCAGTTTGCCCCCCGCGCTGGGGCCGTCACTTTGCTGTGCCGATCTCACTTGCCCGTTCGGCTGCTGGGCATGTGCAATCCCAATGTGTTTCAAACAAAGGCCGACAACCAATATTGTTCCATTCCGAAAATGGCTGATGCGCGACACCGGATGCACACGGATTCAAGGCGGCAGTTCTCGCACGTTTGAATCGGTCATTCGAAACGCGCCAAATCCAGATTCGCGAGACATGATTTTGAGGCGGATGGAAGTATTCCGCGCCGTGGCTGCGAACTGAATCTGGCCTTTCGTAAACCCAAAGCCTTGCGTATCGTACCGGCGATGGAAGGTGCGCAGGCGGTGCCCAAGGTCCGCAGGGTCTTCAAGGCGCTCCCGACGGAAAGCGCGTGGAACGTGACCATGAGCGAACGGCGAGCGTGAAGCAGGATCTCAAACTGGGCATGCATGCAGGCGACCGTTATCGAACGGTTTCGGAAGCCAGCATTCTCGATATGTGCCATCTCGCAGGCTGGGCCTGCGAGAGCGGCGAGGGATCGCCGGGAAGAGCGCGGACGCGCGAGGCGTTGGAGCACTGGATCGCATTGGGCTTGGGGGTCCGGCGCGACGCCGACGGCGGACGCTACTTCGATCCATGCGAAGTGCTCAATTTTCTCAAGCAAGCCGGGTTAGACGGCCGCGATGCGTTTTGGAGCGAGCGGGTGGTCGGCACCGCCCGGCAACTCGTGGTCGACATGCGCAACGATGATCCGCGTAAATTCACGGTCGAACTGCGGCGCACTTTCAATACGCAGTCTCTGCCAGCCGGTACCGCTCTGCGCCTGCGCATGCCGTTGCCGCTGACATCAGACCATCTCGGCGACCTCGAGCTCCATCCGCATGCCGTTGCCGCCGGGGCGCATGTTGCCGTGAGCCGCGGGCGCCTCGAAGTCCGCACCCAGGCGTCCGATTCGGGTGAAGTCACCATCGGCGCGACAACGACCTTCACCGCCTGTCCAAGGGAACTGAATAGAGAGCGATCTCAGCCGGACCTCGGCGCCCCAGACTTGCGATATCTGCGGCCGCGCGAAGGCCTGATCGTCGTTTCGGACCGTGTGGCCGCGCTCGCCAGTTCTCTGGTCGGTGCTGATGCCGATCCACTGATGGCCGTGCGCGCTTTCTGGAATTACTGTATCGACCACTTTTCGCAGGGCGCCGTGCACTACGATCAAGTCGACATGGAGGCGTCCGGCGACTGGCTGCTCGATTCCGGTTGGGGCGACTGTCAGCTCGTTAGCGCGCTATTCGCATCGATGTGTCGGGCGCGCGGCATTCCGGCCCGGATTCTCGGCGGTTTTTATCTTTATCGGACGTTTTCCACCAATCATTATTGGGCCGAAGCGTGGATCGACGGTCAGGGTTGGATGCCGTTCGATTTTTCCTGTTGGGAATTGTCGCGCGGCGGCCAGGATCCGGCATGGCACGATTATTTTTTCGGGCGCATCGACTGCCGCTTGACCAATCAGTGTCTGCCGCTCGATTTCACCGGTGCGGTCGGGGTGAAGATTCCGGCGGCGTGGCACATCCAGCAATCGGCACAACCAGTTGGCGTGGCCGTCGGTTTGTTCGATGTCGAGGGAAAACTTGTGTATCGCGATTTCGTTGCAGTCGTCGGTTAGAAAGATGTTTGCAAATTTCCAGAGCGCGAAAGGCCTGGCTGTTGCGGCCGAACACGGAGGCCGCCGTTAATCACAACAATCAAAGTTATCTTCGCCAGGGTTTGTCGGCCGAAGTCGTCGATACTTGGTGGTCAACCTCGGTCCTTCGGCAGCGGCAAGGTGACCATTAGGCAACCAATTGAAGTTCCGCTATTGCCTCTGCAGTATCGTTCAAGGCCGCGTCTCGCTAAAAAAAGGATACGGTCGTCGTTCGTTCATAATGCGATAAAATGATGCAACAACAACTGCTTAATTATTGCTAGTTTGCCTGTGAAAATTGGGATTTGGAATGATTTACGCTTTCAGACTACCCACGATCAATCCGCATATGTCTGGTGCTCGCATTGAATGCGTGTATGCCGAACCGGGGAGCGCCCTGAAAAACGGGTCGAAGCTTTTCGACCTCGGTGTCGATCTGAGCAGTGCCTTCGCCCAGGAGTGTCCGCCGGTTTCGTTTTTTCGCGTTGTGCTGCGCGAGCCGGTTTTTTTGCGGAAGCTCAACATGGACCGCGGTCAACTTTGCGAACTTGGCGAACTGGTTGCGCTGTTCAGCAACCAAGTCGACGAGCCCCTTAGCGCTGCGCCGGTGCGCGATATCCGCTTCGCGGTGGCGGGTATCCTCCACCACGACGGCCTGTGGACGGGGAACGTAGCTTGATCGAGCTTCCTCTGCGTCTCGGGCCGTTATGTGCGGACGGTTATGGCGTCTCCCGCTCCGGCATACGTTGGCTGATCCAACCCGGGCAATATTGCCGCGCCAACCAGATCTTCGCGTATTGCAATATCAGCCTGGAGGCCACCGGCATACGCATGAGCGGTGCGCCGCCGTTCGCCGAGGAAATGGAGCTGCAGGTCGCCTTTGCGCCGCGGACCGCCGGCAGGATATCAGGCGGCGCCGGTGCGGAACCTGGTGGCTACCTTAGTATTCGCGGCGTCGATGTTTGGGACGCCGGTGCGGTCATCGCGCATATTGAAGTCGAGGCGGAGCCAGATGTGGACGTTGAAAGATTGCGTCTCCTGATGCTGGCAGGGCGGCGCATGACCGGCCTGGCCGACGTCCACACCGGCCTGCTGCCGGGGTGGCATGGCCGCACCCGCGGCTGGTGGTGCGACGAAGGTGAGATGCCGGTGTCGCTGCTCAGCCTCGGCATTTGTGACGCCACCGGCGTGGTCATTGGTGAGCAATGCGCCTTTGCGGAGATGTTTGAAGCCGCGACCGTGCCGACGCAAATGGTGTTTGTGCCCGATCACCCGTTGGCGCCGGCGGCACCGGTCCTGCTCGATCAGCTCGAGCGCAAGCCTGCTCAGTTCCAGGCGATCGCGGCTGATTTGCATCGATTCCTGTCGGATTCGACGCTGACTCCAACCGCCGACGATTGGATGTTCTCGGGTGCCCTGCTGTCGGTTCTGCAACGCTCGCCGATTCAGGATGCTTATAGCCTGCTGACCCCTTCGGGGACGGTGCGGACGGAACCCGCCGATGCTGTGTTGCTCTCGCTGAGTTCCGAGCCGCAATCGATCTTGCGGCATAAGTCGCTCGGTTACCACGTGCAGATCATGCGGCACCATCAGGCCGCCGCCGGCCCCGTATTCCGCGCGTGGCTGGGAAGTGCGTTCGAGACGGTGAAGCGCTCGATCGATGACATTCGCAGCGATTATGAGCGGCTGCTCGATGCCATGAGGACGGCGACGGGCGCGCGGGCGCTCGTGATCAATCGGATGTCGAGTTCGGGCTATGAAGACATTTCAAACTACTCGTCGTTTGACGCGCCGATGAGCGGCACGCTGTCGAGCATCGCCGCCAAAGAACTCAATCTCATGCTTCACGACATCGCCGGGGATCGCGATCTGGTCATCATTGATGTCGATGCGATAGCGGCCGATCTGGGTGGCGCCGAACATCTGCCTGATGGCATTCACCAGAGCGGGCCGATTCAAGCAGCATTGCGCGTCGAAATCCTGCATGCCCTGGAGGATCTGCGACCCGAGGCGCAGATCAAGTGATCTCGAACTCCACTTTTAGATCGGGCGCACCATCACCTGCCGGGATAGCTTCATCCGCCAGATCGCTGAACACCGCCAGCGCCAGGCCGATGCCGCGCCAATCGCCCGGCTCGGCCAGTAGCTGGCGCAAGACTCCCGATTGACCCGCACGCACTTCCACGACGGCCTTGTGCGTCTCCAACTCGACGATCAGATCGCCAGTTTCAAAAACGGTGCCCGGTGCTCCCTGCCATTCGAGGATTCGGATTTCGTCTACTCCTGGCACGGCGGCGGGAACGGAAAGTTGGTAAATCACGGAAAAGCACTCCAGCTGGATCGGTAAACAAAAAAACGCATGCCATTATTGGCGTAAAAGAAAATGTATGGCACTGACTACACGACTCGCGTTTGGAATGCAGGCCGCCTCGAACACCGGGTTTGACGACACCGGCGCGGGCAGGGCGCCGATGCGCGCCCACGGCCGCATCCCGATGCACTCGTAAAGGCGCGCCGCCACCTCGGCGCCGACGCCGCATGTCGTCTGGCCCTCTTCCAGGGTCACCAAGGCGCCGGTTTTGCTGACCGATTGCACCACCGTATTCATATCGAGCGGCGCCAGGCTGCGCAGGTCGATAACCTCGGTGGAAACGCCTTCGTTCTCCAGTATCTGAGCCGCTTCGAGTGCAACCCGCACCATGAAGCCGTGCGTCGCGAGCGTCACGTCGGACCCTGTTTTCCGCACCAGCGCCTGACCGAACGGAATGAAGGTTTCGGCATCGGGCACCTCGCCCGGAATGGGAAACAGCCGCTTGTGATCGACAAAGACGACCGGCCCATCGCTACGCAAGGCGGTTTTCATCAGGCCATAGGCATCGGCGGGTGTCGACGGCGCCACAATTTTTAGTCCCGGCACGCTCATCAGCCAGGCCTCGAGGCACTGCGAATGCGCAACGCCCTGGCCCAACGCGCCCGCTGTGGTCTTGATCACAACCGGGGCCGTCAGCAGCCCGCCGGTTTTGTAGCGCAGTTTGGCGGCGTAATTGATGAGGGGATCGAAGCCCAGCATCAGGAAATCCATATAGGTGATGCTGACCAGCGGGCGAAAGCCCGCTGCGGCCGCGCCGACCCCGATGCCCACGCTTGCTGCTTCGGCGACAGGCGTATCACGTACACGCTCGGCGCCGAATTCCTGATAAAGACCGTCGAATTCGCGATAGGAGCCGCCGAACGCGCCGACGTCCTGACCCAGGATCAGCACGCGTGGGTTTTGGCGCATCTCCTCGCGCAAGGCGCGGATATTGGCCTCACGAAAATAGATCTTGGTGCAGGTTGCCGCGGGCTCAGCCGACATGGTCGAGCACCTCGGACGCGTCGGGATAGGGCGAGGCGTCGGCAAATGCCATCGCCTCCGCGACGCGGTCGGCGGCTTCACGTTCCATGGCCTCCGCCTGCGCCATTTCGAGGGAGCCCGAATTCTGCAAGTATGCGACCTGACGGCGGATCGGGCACAGGGTACGTAACTCAGTCAAAGTCGCGCGGCTGCGCGTTTCGCGCGCCGTCGTCGAATGCGACAATAGTCGCAGCGAAACGCATTCGAGAAAGGCCGGGCCATGGCCTTCACGCACGTGCTGGGCGGCCTCTGTTGCGGCAGCCGCGACGGAAGACACATCCAACCCGTCGACGGTGCGCGCCCACATCCCGAAGGCCGCACCAATGTCCGATAATTTGGCCGGGGCCAGCGCTGCCGTGCGCGCCGTCGAAACCGATAGCTGGTTATTGTTGCAAATGAAGAGCAGCGGAAGTCGCCAACATGCCGAAATATTCAGCGTCTCGTGCAGCACGCCGGCACCGCAGGCCCCGTCGCCGAACAGGACAGCGACAATGCCACCATCGCCGGCCATCTGCTTTGCGAGCGCAACCCCGGCCGCTATGCTGATATTGCCGCCGACCACGGCATGCGAGCCGAAAAAGCCCGCCTCCGGGTCCGCCATGTGGCCGCGCCCGCCACGTCCGCGATTGAGCCCGGCAACCCTGCCGAGCAGTTCGGCCATCACGGCGCCAGGCTCAGCGCCGCGCGCCAGCGCCGGGCCGATCGAGCGCCCGCCGGTCAGCAACTGGTCCTTGCTGGTCAACGCTGCGCTCAAGCCAACCGCGACCGCTTCCTCACCGGACGACAGCAACTGAAAACCATGGTCGGGACGTTTTGTCAGTGCCGTTTCAAACGCGCGGATCAGCATCATGCGCCGCAGAGATTCGATTGAGTCCATCTTATCGCTGCTTCATGTTCGCTTGCCGATCAGCCGGACGACACCCGATGCCAGCACGGCGAGGCTTTCCTTGGCGCCACGCCGCCGGACCGCCTGCAGGAGCTTGTTGGACGCCTCCAAAGGGGTAATCTGGCGCCTTAGCACTTGCTGGATCAGCCAGCCGACATGCGCTTCCTGATCGGTGTCAATGATGGCGGTCACGATTTGCTTGCGCCGGCCTTGGCCCATCGACATCAGGTTGTTGGGCCTGATCTCCGGCAGGGCGACGGCGGATTTGTATTCCGCCAGTACGGCCCGGGCGCGATCCTGCACGTCGACGCTGGCAAGGGTATCTAATCCGTTGAGGATAATTTCCATGGCGATGGTGTTGCCCGCTACATCGGCCGCCGCTGCACCCTGCAGCCTGTAGTCGGTCCCAAGCCGCCGCGCCCCGACATCGGCAAGCTGGCGGTCGATGTCGATGACAAACGCGCCGTGCTCGCGCGAAATTTCTGCCGCCAACAAGTTGAGCCGCCGGATGCGAATTCGGCGGCGCGAGGCGTCTGGTTCACCGGCGCCGGTATGGCGCAACACGGTGCAGATAAATACGGGATCTCCACGAGCGCAGAGCCCGGCGTAGATCCCGCGCAGGCGTTGCTCGACGTCTGTCCATGGCTCGGGCGCATCGACTTCCAAAACCAGGGAACTGACAAGGATCGACCCGATGTGGGCGTTTTGCAGATCCGCATGGCCCGCAACGAACCGGCAATCGCACTTCCATGGCGTTCCACTGGCCTCGCCAAGTGCGCGAACGATGTTACCGCACGCGCCGTCGACAGCCGCCCGTTCGGCCATCGACACCATCGCTACGATGGGAATGGGCGGCGTCGCATTCATGCGACCGCTCCGGTCCTGGCCCAACGCAGATGCGCCTCTCGCACTGCTTCGCGTCCTTCAAACCCCTTGCAGCGCTCTGCGGCGGCGGCAAGTTCCGGCAAGGAGTGCAGGCGCGCCGCCTCCGGCAAGTCTGACCCGTCGGCGAGGCTCGCCCAAAGCACCGGCAGCAGCGCGACCTCGGCGGTGGGGTGAGCGGCAAAGAAGACGTCTTCCCAATCGGTTTCCTTGAGCGGGTCGCGCCAGCCGCTTCGGTGAGTCATATGGTAGGTCCGCGCCTTGGTTCCGGCCATCGACATGCCGCGCTGACACAGCCGCAGCGCCAGTTCGCGATGCTCATTATTGTCGAGCTCAGGCTTGAACCCGCCATTGTCCAGGAAGGCCGCCCGGCGAACCGACATGTTGGCGCCTGACGCCGCGGCCCACAATACCGGACAATCCGTCGCGGCCGTCAGGGCTTCCATTTCGAGCTCGAACAGCTTGCGCGGCCCGAACCCGGGATAGACGCCCGGCTGGCTACGCCGATCGATCTCATGGAAACAGCTGTGGATCTGCTGACGCGTCACCATCGCGCGTGTACGTTCGGTGGGCGACATACGTTCCACACGCGTCTCTTCGCCCGGTTGGGGCGTGCCCATCTCGGGATCGAGAAAAGGCCGCGTGCATCGCAAATTATAGGTTGAGCCCCGGACGATGCTATTCGCCCGTTCGCCATGGCTCCTCAGATGTTCGGAAACCAGATCTGGCGCGGCCAGTGTGTCACCGTCCAGGAACAGCACGACGTCGCCGCTGGCCGCCGCTGCTCCGGCATTGGAGGCGGCGGATCGCCCGGCGGGTGTGGCGTTATGGAGCGCGACAATATTCACGCCCTCTGTCGTGGCGATGACGTCCCTGGTGTGATCCGACGAACCATCATTGACCACCACCACCTCGGGCGGCTCGCTTTGGCAGGCCAGCGACGTGAGGGTCAGCCGCAGCCGGTCAGCCTCGTCTTTCGAGCGAATGATCACACTGGCGCGCACGCTCATTGTATCGCCGTATCCAAAACGCCGAGGTCGTCGAGGACGCGCACCACTTCCCTGGCCACCAGGGAGTAACCTTGCGGCTTCAAATGAACGGCGTCGAGCTTCAGCGCGTCGGCGCCATGCCGCGCCACTATCGTGTCGACATCGATGATCGAAATCCCGCTGTTTTCGGAAAGCTCCTCGAGGGCCAGGTTGAACTTGCGGATCCGGCTCGCAAATGTCTCGCCAAGACCCGCATAGCAGTGGATCTGGTCGCCGGGGATGATCGGCGAGAGGTTGTAGATCAGAATCGGAACCTCGCTGTGTTCGCGAATTTTCGCGACGATTGCGGCCAGGTTGTTCATGGCGGCGTCGACGCCAAGAAGCCCGCTGGCTTCGTAGTCCGATTGGAGCCAGGCCCGGTCACCTGCGGGCCACGCTTCGGCACCAATCGGGTAAAACAGAAAGCCGTCGCGCCTGTGCCGCATCAGGCTCATCGTGACATCGGGCTGAATCGACAGGATGACGGCGTCGCAGGGCGCCGTGAAAATGGCGTTGCTGAACTGACTGGCGAGCGAGTAGGGGCCGAGGGGCAGATCGTGGCCGGTGAACGCTTCCGGCACAGTTCCGGCACATTCGAGCAGCGCGTCCGATCGGGTCCAGGTCTCATGCTTGATGCGCACCAGACTGTTGACGCGATGCTCACGCAGCACCTCATTGATGCCGTTCCACACCAATTCACCCCCGATCCGACAGAAATGCAGCGAATCCCGGACGTCTACATTGCCTTTGACGAATAACGTCAGTCGCTTCACCAATCTCACCCAGTATGTCTTAAAAAAATCAACGCGCGTCTCGCAATGTGCCGGGCAAACTTTAGAGCGGCAAGCTATAAAGCCGCAATGGAACAATGACTTGGATTCATGGTGTGCACGCTAAACAAGCATTAGCGCGAAATAGTCGGCAAGGTTTCAGGCCGTGAACCGCCGCCTTCGGTTCTGTTGAGGTCTCGTCATGAAGAAATCCCTGAAATTGTTCTTAACAGTGGCCGCGGTGACGACAGTAATCGTGGTTTCAAGCGAACCCATGTTCGCACGCGGCGGGGGTGCCGCAAATGTCATGAACTCCCCGGGCTATCAGCGGCGGCTTCAGGAATCCAGGCAGCAGGTGTCACAGCCCGACGCGCAGCCGTCTGCGACCCATCGACGCAAATGGCGACATCGGCGTCAGCACTGACATTCTGTTAGCGCTAGCGGGGCGGCCATGCTGGGACGGGTGATGAGCAACTGGTATTAAACCGTTGTTTTCACTAAAAAACGGTAGTTTAGCACCGTTGCTGACGGAGGACGTTGGGGCACACCGGGCAGAACCCCCGACGGAGGGGGGCTGGTTCCTCGTCGGGTGTTCCGCGCGCTCGACACCGCCAAGCGCAGACAGGCTCAAACCACTCGGTCGAGAATTGTTCCCGGAACCTTTGTTGGGCGGGCGGCCTAATCCCGAATGACAACCTCGCAAGTCACCTGCGCGTGCGGCGCGCTTTACGAACGGACCGAGTTCCATTCGGCCCCGCGCGAGGCGGACAGTTTTGTTTGCCCGTCCTGCGGGCACACCCTGGAGACATTCAGCGGCGTTGAGGCTCCTCGGTACCGGTTGATATCCGCTCCATTACGGAAGCCGGAGCAACCTTCTGATTAGTTGCCTTTTTTCACTCTGCGCGCCATCGGCATGACAGGTGAGGCACCCAGGAAACGGCCCACGCGGGCGCGTGGGCCGAGCTGAGGCCGTCTTTAGGAAGGTCATCAGTACCGGCGCTGCGATGCGCCGTGGATGGCGCTATTCGCCGGGCGGAGTGTAAGCACCAGCAACCCGGGCGGCCTTTTCCGCGATACCTTTGAATTCGCCCGGCGTCCAAGCGCGCACGGTTTCGATTTTGGACAGCGCGCCGGTTGCCGCAACAGCCATGCCTATGGCGACTGCATCCGATCCATCGGCGAGCTCGGAAACGAGCACAACGTCGTTTGAGCCCGTTGTATTGTATAGCGCGACGAATTTACCGCCGGCTTTTTCGATCAATGCCTTGACCGCTGCAGACCGATCCGACGGTTTATTGACGAGTCCCTTCACGCCGGAATGGGAATACGATGCATACGTGATGAACAAGGGCATACTTCTCCTCCCCGTTTTGAGCGTGCATTCTGGACGCGGAATTTTTCCACGGCCTGATCGTAAGTATAGCACTTTGCGGGTGATAAAGTGGCCTTGCCGACAATCTTCCCAAAGCGGAAACTGCCTTTGCAGAACGGCTGGCGACTGAGGACGTTCCAAACGTTGCTGAGCGTCACCGGATCAGCATCGATTGGCTGACAGCAGGCGATCTTAGCGGCGGCCTAACCGGACGAGACGAAGGGTTTCCAGCCCGCCGGTTCACGACCGGCGGGCTTTTCATTTCACAACGAGCGATAAGGCCGATTTTTTTGATCGCGCGGGTGCGTCGCGGGCGGCGACCTCCGCTATTCTAACCCGCTCTCGCAGGTTCTGTAGCTCGCGATATTCTATCGCAAGCGAGCAAGGCAGCTTGGTCGGTGCACCTTCGTTCGTTCGAAGATTGGTGCTGCCGTAAGATGAATATCTAATCATGAGACCGATACCCTGTTTCAAACAAGACCGTCGGCCGGAAAATGCTTTGACCGACGGCTTTGCGACCGTGGGTCAGGGAAAATATCCGGTGCGAGACGCTATCTTTTCCGTCGGTGCTCGCAACGAGAGTCGAGTGTTAAGCTTGATGTCCGCGCTGCCGGTTAATGCTGGCGCTCCGGCGTCCCCCAATGCGTATGCTTTCGCGGTGCAGCAAAGCCCCGCTCGACGTGCCGATTGACGGCCCTCATCACGCCGACGCCCGGGTGCATGAGCAAGTCGCGGCCTTCGGCGGCGCCGATCAGGCAACCGATCGCTGTCTGCCATTCCTCGATATCCTGCTCAGTCCTCGGCAGGCTTGTGATGGAGTCGCCGGCATCGCGCAGAGTCACCAGCTCGCGCCCACCCGGCAGCAGGATAGGATCATCCAAGGGGTGGGCCCAGAGGCAGCCGGCTTAGATCGGGCGATCGGCTATCTGCCTTCAGGGATGTGCGGCGTGCTCAATTGGCGTTCTTTTCCGCCGCTTCGATTGCCGCACTCTCCGAGCAGATTGTTGTGCTTTCCTGAGTTGCTCACGGAGTTCGTTCAATTCGGAGATTTGAATAAGGAGATTGGTCGAATTACTCGTGAAAATTGAAAGGTTCTCTTGAAAAGAGCGCATTTTATATACTCGCTGACTGGCGTTGACTCTCCCTTGGTAGGGTCCATGCCGTCTTTAGGCATGAAGTCACCGTGAGCACCCTAACGTGCACATGTTACCTTTGATATACAGTAGAAATACTGGTGTTCCCTCAGTGGAACACCGTGATCCGGAAGGGTTCCTATTTTTCATCATCGGTGTGTTCTACTCACGATAGCGTCGTCCATGGTTAGAAACCGTCATGAAGCAAAGCGACCTTGATTCAATGTCGATCGACGAGCTGTTGATGCTCCACGAACGAATCGCTGCGACGCTTGCCGCAAGGATCACCGCCGAGAAGCAAACGCTTATAGATCGGCTGAAGCAGGCCGACATGAGCGTGCACTAGAGCATGATGTATTGGAGTTGGATCGATTCGCCGTGAGCGCGAAGCGCTAACGATCTCGTGTCCCGGCGCGCAACGCAGCGCCTCTTAAGCGCGTTCACGCGCGTCTTCGACGCGCTATGGGGCGGTACACCGCGGAGCCCAGACACAAAATCGCGAAAACAACCCCATGCAAAGTAGAATGGGCCCCGGCTCGCAGCGCTCGTGCGGCTTGCGTCCGGGCACGAGAAGAAAAATGGTCCGTCGTCACGGCCCCAACCTAATCTCATCCCGCTCTGGCGGGCCTTGGTTTCAGACCACAACACCAAACTTGCCCAATGAAGCCCGTATCTCATTGAAATCATTGGCGATCCCAGCAGGATTCGAACCTGCAACCCACGGAGTAGAAATCCGTTACTCTATCCAGTTGAGCTATGGGACCGTAACTTCAGGAAACCTTGGCTTTCATAGCATTGCCAATATGAAAAATCCGCTTTCCGGCCAAGCCCCGTCCGAACCCTTTTTGCCGATCCGACGACAAAGCTTAAGCGGTGGACCGTTGCCTTCGGCCCGCCCGTCACGCAATGCTCCGCCGCCGTTGGCTGCCGGCGCGGCAGGCTCTTCGGCCAAGCTCTTTGGCAATGTCGCATACAACTTTTTCGTTACTCCGTTTCCGTTCCAGCGCCACGAGTCCGTCACCTTTTCGCGCATTTCTGTTTGAGACGCGGGCGGCTTGTCCGCAGGGAGCTCCATCATGATCGGTTTGGTTCGTGCCGCAACGCTTTGCGCAACGCTGGCGCTTGGCCTCGTCACGGCGCAGGCGGCGGATAAGGCCTTCAAGCGCGACGATCTGGCCGATTCGGCGATCAAGCTGGAAGCCCAGATCAAGAGCGAAGCCGGAGCGGTCGCCAAGTCGGGGGCCAGCTTGCGAACCGACGCCGATGCCGCCTTCAAACGCAGCGATTTCCGCAACGGCCTGCAAGTCCTGGGGCAGATCGCCGCCACGGCACCCGACGACAGCGCCAACTGGCTGCGGCTGGCCCGCACTATTTTCCAGATCCGGCCCGCCAACAGCAGCGAGCAAACCTTTCTGCTCGAGCGCGCCTCGACCGCCGCCTATATCGCCTATCAGCGCGCCGGCAACGCCGGCGAGGAGGCCGACGCGCTTGCCGTAATCGGCCGCGCCATGTCCGAGCGCAAGCTGTGGCGCCCGGCGCTCGATGCGTTTCGGCTCTCGCTCGACCTGCGCGAAGTCGCCGACGTGCGCGGGCAATATGAAAAGATGCGCGACCAGTATGGCTTCCGGCTGCTGGACTATACCGTCGATTCCGACGCCGCATCGCCGCGCGCCTGTTTCCAGTTCTCCGAGGACCTTGCCAAGCGCACCGACTTCGCGCCGTTCCTGGCGCTGGCGGGCAACGACAAGCCGGCACTGTCGTCGGAAGGCAAGCAACTGTGCGTCGATGGCCTCAAGCACGGCGAGCGCTACAACATCAATCTGCGCGCCGGGCTGCCGTCCACCGTCAAGGAAAGCCTGCCGAAATCGGCTGAATTCAATATTTATGTGCGCGACCGCAAGCCGTTCGTGCGCTTTACCGGGCGGGCCTATGCGCTGCCGCGCACTGGCCAGCGCGGCATTCCGCTGGTCAGCGTCAATACCCTGGCGGTGTCGGTCAACGTGTTCCGGATCGGCGACCGTAATCTCGTCAATACGGTGATCGACAGCGATTTTCAGCGGGCGCTGAGCAAGTATGAGCTTTCCAGCCTCGGCGGCGAGCGCGGCATGAAGGTCTGGTCGGGCGAATTGGCGACGGCGACCACGCTCAACCAGGACGTCACCACGGCGTTTCCGGTCGACCAGGCCCTCGGCGATCTGCAGCCGGGCGTCTACGTCATGACCGCCGCGGCCAAGGGCCCCGGCAGCGACGACGACGGCTCGCTGGCGACGCAGTGGTTCATCGTTTCCGATCTCGGCCTGACGGCTTTCTCCGGCAATGACGGCATCCACGTCTTCGTCAATTCGCTGGCCTCGACCGACGCAATCGCCAAAGCAGAGGTGCGGCTGGTGGCGCGCAACAACGAGATTCTGGCCACCCGCAAGACCGACGACTCCGGTCACGTGCTGTTCGAGGCCGGCCTTGCGCGCGGCGAGGGGGGTCTGTCGCCGGCAATGCTGACGGTGACCGGCGATAAAGCCGACTATGCTTTCCTCAGCCTGAAAACCGACGCGTTCGACCTCTCCGACCGCGGCGTTTCCGGCCGGGCTGTTCCGGCCGGCGCGGATGCGTTCGTCTATGCCGAACGTGGCGTCTATCGCTCCAACGAGACCGTGTACCTCACGGCACTTCTGCGCGACGGCCAGGGCAATGCGGTGACCGGCGGGCCGCTGACGCTGGTGATCGAGCGTCCCGACGGCGTCGAATTCCGTCGCGCCGTGCTGCCGGATCAGGGCGCGGGCGGACGAAGCATGGCGGTAGCGCTCAACTCCGCCGTTCCGACCGGAACCTGGCGCGCGCGGGCGTTCACCGATCCCAAGGCGTCATCGGTGGGGGAAACCACCTTCATGGTCGAGGACTACGTCCCCGAGCGTATCGAGTTCGACGTATCCACCAAGGACAAACAGATCAAAGCTGACGCTCCCGTAGAACTTAAGGTCGATGGCCATTTCCTGTATGGCGCGCCGGCCTCGGGCCTGCAGCTCGAAGGCGAGATGCTGGTGGCGCCGGCTTCGGCACGTCCGGGCTTTGCCGGCTACCAGTTCGGCGTTGCCGACGAGGAGACCGCCAGCAACGAACGCACGCCGATCGAAAACCTGCCCGAGGCCGACGCCAATGGTGTCGCGACATTCCCGGTTAGTCTCGCCAAACCGCCGTCATCGACGCGTCCGCAGGAAGCCCAGATCTTCATTCGCATGGCGGAAGCCGGCGGCCGCGCGGTCGAGCGCAAACTGGTGCTGCCGGTTCAGCCTGCCGCGGCGATGATCGGCGTCAAGCCGTTGTTCGGCGACAGAAGCGTCGCGGAAGGCGACAAGGCCGCTTTCGACGTCGTGTTCGTAGCACCCGACGGCAAGCAGTTGGCGCGTGATGGCCTGCGCTATGAGTTGCTGAAGATCGAATCCCGCTATCAATGGTATCGCCAGAGTTCGTCCTGGGAATATGAGCCGGTCAAGACGACCGCGCGGGTCGCCGATGGCGACCTGGCCGTCGTCGCCGACAAGCCATCACGGGTGACGTTGTCGCCGCAACCCGGCCGCTATCGTCTCGACGTCAAATCGACCGACGCCGACGGGCCGCTGACATCGGTGCAGTTCGATGTCGGCTGGTATTCCGACGGCAGCGCCGACACGCCCGATCTGTTGGAAACGTCGATCGACAAACCGGAATATCAATCCGGCGACACCATGGTGGTGTCGGTCAACGCCCGCTCGGCCGGCAAGCTCACCATCAATGTGCTGGGCGACCGGCTGCTGACGACCCAGACCACTGACGTCAAGGAAGGTACCGCGCAGGTCAGGATTCCCGTCGGCAAGGATTGGGGCACCGGCGCCTATGTGGTGGCGACGCTGCGCCGTCCGCTCGATGCCGCGGCGTTGCGGATGCCGGGTCGCGCCATCGGCCTGAAATGGTTTGGCATCGACAAGAAGACTCGCACCCTCGCTGTCAATCTCTCGCCGCCGGCGCTGGTGCGCCCTGGCACCACGATGAAGTTGCCGGTCAAGCTTGGCGGATTAAGTCCCGGCGAGGACGCAAAAATCGTCGTCGCCGCGGTCGATGTCGGCATTCTCAACCTCACCAACTACAAGCCGCCGGCGCCGGACGATTACTATCTCGGCCAGCGCCGCATGACGTCGGAAATCCGCGACCTCTATGGGCAATTGATCGACGGCATGCAGGGCAACCGCGGCCAGCTCAAGACCGGCGGCGATTCCGCGGGCGCCGAGTTGCAGGGAAGTCCCCCGACGCAGAAGCCGCTGGCGCTGTATTCCGGGATTGTCACTGTCGCAGCCGACGGCTCGGCTGAAATCAGTTTCGAAATTCCGGAATTCGCCGGCACCGCGCGGGTGATGGCGGTGGCGTGGACCGCGACCAAGCTTGGCCGTGCCACGACCGATGTCACCGTCCGCGATCCCGTGGTGCTGACCGCGACGCTGCCGCGTTTCCTGCTCAATGGCGACAAGGGCACCATGAGTTTTGACCTCGACAACGTCGAAGGCGCCCCCGGCGATTACACCGTCAATGTCAAGACATCCGGCCCCATAAAGGTGACTGGCAATCCCGACACGACTGTAAAACTCGCAGCCAAGCAGCGAACCTCGATGTCGCTGGCGCTCGATGCCGGCGGTGCCGGAACCGCGCAGCTCGATGTCGATATCAAGGGACCGAACGGACTGACGCTGGCGCGGCATTATGCGCTCGACGTCAAGGCGGCAACGCAGATCCTCGCGCGCCGCTCGATCCGCACGCTGGCCAAGGGTGAGAGCCTGACCCTGACATCCGATATGTTTTCGGATCTGGTGCAGGGCACCGGCGGCGTCTCGCTGTCGGTCGGCCTGTCCACGGCGCTCGATGCCGCGACCATCCTGAAGGCGCTGGACCGTTACCCGCATGGATGTTCGGAGCAGATCACCAGCCGGGCCATGCCGCTGCTTTACGTCAATGATCTGGCGGCGGGGGCGCATCTTGCCATGGACACGGAAGTGGATCAGCGCATCAAGGATGCCATCGATCGTCTGCTGGCGCGGCAAGGCTCCAATGGTTCGTTCGGGCTGTGGTCGGCCGGCGGCGATGACGCCTGGCTCGACGCCTACGTCACGGACTTCCTGACCCGCGCCCGCGAAAAGGGATTTGCGGTGCCGGATATGTTGTTCAAGAGCGCGCTCGATCGCATCCGCAACTCGGTGGTGAACGCCAATGAGCCTGAAAAGGACGGCGGGCGTGAGCTCGCTTACGGCCTCTACGTGCTCGCCCGTAACGGCACCGCGCCAATTGGCGATCTGCGCTATCTTGCCGATACCAAGCTGAGCAATCTGGCCACCCCGATTGCAAAATCGCAACTCGCGGCGGCGCTGGCGCTGGTCGGTGACAAGGGCAGGGCGGAGCGGGTCTATGCCGCCGCGCTTGAAAGCCTCGCGCCAAAACCTGTACTGGAGTTCGGCCGGACCGACTACGGCAGCGCGTTGCGCGATGCCGCCGCATTGGTTTCGCTTGCGAGCGAAGGCAACGCACCGCGGGCGACGCTGACGCAGGCCGTCGCGCGCGTCGAAGTAGCGCGCGGATTGACGCCGTACACCTCGACCCAGGAAAATGCCTGGCTGGTGCTGGCGTCGCGCGCTTTGGCGAAGGAAACGCTGACTCTCGATGTCGATGGCGCGCCGGTCAAAACCGCGCTGTATCGCAGCTACAAGGCAGCCGCACTGGAAGGCAAGCCGATCAAGATCACCAACACCGGCGATGCGGCGGTGCAGGCGGTGGTTTCGGTGAGCGGCGCGCCGGTGACGCCGGAGCCTGCGGCATCGAACGGCTTCAAGATCGAGCGCAGTTATTTCGCGCTCGACGGCAAGCCGGCCGATGTGTCGAAGGCCAGGCAGAACGATCGCTTTGCGGTGGTGTTGAAGATCACCGAGGCCAAGCCGGAATACGGTCACATCATGGTGTCGGATTATCTCCCCGCCGGCCTCGAAATCGACAACCCGCATCTGGTCTCGTCCGGCGACACTGGTACGCTGGACTGGATCGAGGACGGCGAAGAGCCGGAAAATACCGAGTTCCGCGACGACCGCTTCACCGCCGCCATCGACCGCGCCGCCGACGACAAGGCGGTGTTCACCGTGGCCTATGTGGTGCGGGCGGTATCGCCGGGGAAATACGTGCTGCCGCAGGCCTATGTCGAGGACATGTACAACCCGTCGCGCTATGGCCGCACCGGCACGGGTTCAGTCGAGGTGCGTCCGGCGAAATGAGCGCATCGGGTTCACAAAAGTCTTCGTCATGCCCGGGCAAAAGGCGCCAACGGGTCCGCGCGAAGCGCGGCCCGATGACAGGCTCCGCGCCGTCTTCGCGCCAGATGTCCCGGGCATCCACGACTTTTGGTGCCGCGGACAAGGAAGACGTGGATGGCCGGGACGAGCCCGGCCATGACGGACTCGGCAAACGGCGCGTCGTCCGGATCGCTGGAATAGCATTCGCAATCATCTTCTTTGCCATCGGCACCTTCGTGGCGTGGATCGTCTCGCTCGGTCCATTGCCGCTCGCGCAGGCCCGGCAAGTCTCCACCACCATCGTCGACCGCAACGGCAAGCTGCTGCGCGCCTACGCCATGGCCGACGGCCGCTGGCGGCTGCGGGTCGATGCCAGAACCGGTATAGATCCCGGTTATCTCAAGCTGCTGCTGGCGTACGAAGACCGGCGTTTCTATTCCCATGCCGGCGTCGATCCTTTGGCATTGGGCCGCGCCGCGTTTCAACTCGTCACCCGCGGTCATATCGTGTCGGGCGGCTCCACCATCACGATGCAGCTCGCGCGGCTGATGGAGCCACGGCGGGAGCGCTCGGTTTACGCCAAGCTGCGCCAGATGGTTCGCGCGCTGCAAATCGAGCGGCAGCTCAACAAGAACCAGATTCTCGATCTGTATCTGGCGCTGGCGCCGTTCGGCGGCAACCTCGAGGGCGTTCGTGCCGCTTCGATTGCCTATTTCGGCAAGGAGCCGAAGCGGTTGTCGCTGGCGGAATCCGCGCTGCTGGTGGCGCTGCCGCAATCGCCGGAAAATCGCCGCCTCGATCGTCACCCCAATGTCGCACATGCGGCGCGGGATCGCGTTCTCGATCGCATGGTCGAGGATGGACAGGTGGCGGCCGAGGAAGCGGCACAGGCGAAATCAGTAGCGGTGTCGCGGATGCGCAAGCCGATGCCCATTCTGGCGCCGCATTCGGCCGATCAGGCGATGGCCGTCGTGAAAGATGCTGACGTTATCACGCTGACACTGGATTCCAGCCTGCAGAAGGTTCTCGAGGCACTGGCGCGCGACCGCGCGGCCACATTGGGTCCGAATATTTCCCTTGCCATCATCGCGGTGGACAATGAAAGCGGCGACGTGCTGGCGCGGATCGGTTCGCCTGATTATTTCGATGACCGGCGCGCAGGGCAGGTCGATATGACCCGCGCCGTACGCTCACCGGGTTCGACGCTGAAGCCATTTATCTACGGCCTCGCATTCGAAGATGGCTTCGTTCATCCGGAGAGCCTGATCGACGACCGGCCGATCCGCTTCGGCTCTTACGCGCCGGAAAATTTCGACATGACGTTTCAGGGAACGGTGCCTGTGCGCAAGGCGCTGCAACTATCCCTGAACGTACCGGCGATCGCCTTGCTGGACCGGGTCGGCGCCAGCCGCCTGTCGTCGCGAATAAAGCAGGCGGGCGCCAGTCTGGTGCTGCCGAAAGACGAAGCGCCGGGCCTTGCGATGGGTCTCGGCGGCGTCGGCGTCACGCTGCAGGATCTGGCGCAACTCTATTCAGGATTGGCACGGCTCGGCAGTACGCGGCCGCTGCGCGAGATCATGAAAGCAGAAGACGATGCGCGCGATCCATTGCGGCTGATGGATCAGGTCGCGGCCTGGCAGGTCGGCAACGTGCTGATCGGTACGCCGCCACCGGAAAACGGCGTGCACAACCGGATCGCATTCAAGACCGGCACCAGTTACGGCTATCGCGACGCCTGGTCGGTTGGCTTCGATGGCCGCATCACGATCGGGGTCTGGGTGGGGCGTCCCGACGGCGCGCCGGTTCCAGGTCTTGTCGGCCGTACCGCCGCCGCGCCGATTCTGTTCGACGCCTTCGCCCGAACCGGAAAACTCCCGACGGCCCTGCCGAAGCCGCCCAAGGGGGCGCTGCTGGCGAGCAATGCGAAACTTCCGCTGCCGTTGCGCCGGTTCCGGCCGGTGGGGGAACTGGTTCGGACCGGCGGCGAGCAGGCGCCGCACATCCAGTTTCCATTGAATGGCTCGCGGATCGATGTGGATCGCTCGGGTGGAGCGGAACTCGCCGCGATGCCGGTAAAAATCGCCGGCGGCGTGCTTCCGCTGACAATGCTCGTTAACGGTGTGGCGGTGGGAGAAATCGACAGCCGGCGGCAGCGTCTGGTGGATCCGCCCGGCCCGGGCTTTGCCCGATTGACCGTGATCGACGCCATGGGTGCCGCGGACACAGTTGTCATCAGAATTCAATAGAGCTTTGCTAACCGGTTGTCCCGATAGCGGTTTCGGCGTATGCGGAGCCGATGTCCGAGACCTATGCCCGCCCCAGATTTGGAGAGCCACGCCAGCCTAAGAACCGGGTGAATCCCGGCAGCAGGCTCGCAGGCGTAATCGATTTTGTGACGGTCAGTCATGTCCGCGCGATCGCGTTCCTCACCCTGTGCGGCCTGCTGCTGTTTCTGCCGGGATTTTTCAACATTCCGCCGATCGACCGCGACGAGGCGCGGTTCGCGCAGGCGACCAAGCAGATGGTCGAGAGCGGGGATTTCGTCGACATCCGCTTCCAGGACGATGTGCGCTACAAGAAACCGGTCGGCGTCTACTGGCTGCAGGCAGCCGTGGTCGAAACCGCCTCGGCACTAGGCCTGCCGCGGGCCCAGGTTCGCGTCTGGCTCTACCGCGTGCCGTCCCTGATCGGTGCGATCGGCGCGGTGCTGCTGACTTACTGGACCGCACTCGCATTCGTCACGCGGCGCGGGGCCATACTGGCCGCCCTTATCCTGTGCAGTTCGGTGCTGCTCGGCGCCGAAGCGCGGCTCGCCAAAACCGATGCGATGCTGCTGTTGTCCGTCGTCGCGGCGATGGGGGCGATGGCGCGGGTGTATTTGTCGTGGCAACGCGGCGAGGATCCCGCGCACCCGCCATGGTCATGGCCTGCGATTTTCTGGACCGCGCTGGCCGGCGGCATCCTGCTCAAGGGACCGCTGATCCTGATGTTCGTGGGGCTGACGATCGTCACGCTGGCGATCCTGGATCGGTCTGCAGCATGGCTGTGGCGTCTGCGCCCGGTATGGGGCCTGATGTGGACCCTGGTTCTGGTGCTGCCCTGGTTCGTCGCGATCTTCTGGCGCGCCGGCGATGCATTTTTTGCCGATTCGATCGGCGGCGACATGCTGAGCAAGCTGTCCGCGCAGGAATCCCACGGCGCACCGCCAGGAGTCTATCTGCTGCTGTTCTGGGTGACGTTCTGGCCGGGAGCCGCGCTCGCCGGGATGGCCGCGCCCGCGGTGTGGCGGGCGAGGCGGGAGCCCGGCGCGCAGTACCTGCTGGCGTGGCTGGTTCCGTCCTGGATCGTGTTCGAACTGGTGCTGACCAAACTGCCGCATTACGTGCTGCCGCTCTATCCGGCGATCGCCATCCTGACGGTTGGCGCGCTGGAGCGCCGCGTGCTGTCGCGATCATGGTTGATGCGCGGCGCCGCCTGGTGGTTTGTCATTCCGGCGGCGGCTTCCGTCATTGCCGTTATCGGCGCGATCACGCTGACGCGTCAGCCGGTGTTTCTGGCGTGGCCGTTCGTGGCGGCAGCACTCATCTTCGGGCTGTTCGCGTGGTGGCTTTACGACGACAATCGCGCCGAACGCTCGCTGCTGAACGCCGTGGTGTCGGCGATGTTTCTGGCCGTGGCGATCTATGGCGTCGTGGTGCCGGCGCTGACGCCGCTATTTCCCAGCGCCGAGGTCGCGCGCGCGCTGCGCAACGTCGTCTGCGTCGGACCGAAAGCCGCCGCGGCGGGTTTCCACGAACCCAGCCTCGTCTTCATGACCGGCACCTCGACGGTGCTGACCGACGGATCGGGCGCCGCGGATTTCCTGGGCCAGGGCAGTTGCAGGTTCGCGCTGGTGGAAGCGCGCTCGGAACGCGGTTTCGCCCAGCGCGCCGAAGCCATCGGGCTGCGCTATAACGTCGCCACCCGCATCGACGGCTATAATATTTCGCAAGGCAGGGCGATTTCGATCGCCATCTTCCGCTCCGAGGACACCGAGTAGATGTCAGCTCAGGCCGGCATCGGCGCACCGTCGAATTATTTTTCGCAAGTCTTTATCCTGGTGAGGACGTCGGCGACACAACTGGTGCGCCGGCCATCGCATTCGCGGCGCGCCGAGGCGGCACGGCGATCGGCGCGTCACGTATTGCTGCTCGCCGCCATTCTCGGCGCCGCCATCATCGCGCTGATGTATGCGCTCGATGTTGCCGAAATTGGCCTGATGCCGCCGCGCGGCACCGCCGGCCTCTGGCCTGTTCGTGTCCTGACCGATTTTGGAAAATCGGCCTATGTGCTGTGGTTGCTGGTGGGGATATTGGTCGCCCTTGCGCTGATGATCCCGCGATGGCGGGGAAGCTCACGGTCGCCGTTGCTCAGCCTGGGGACGCATCTGCAGTTCGTGTTTTTCGCGGTACTGGTGTCGGTCCTCGCCGGTGAGGTCATCAAATGGATTGTCGGGCGCGGCCGGCCGTTCGTCGGAGGCGAAGCCAACGCCTTCAACTTCGCTCACTTCGCCGGGACCGAAGCCTATGCCAGCTTTCCATCGGGCCACGCCATTACCAGCTTTGCATTGGCGTTTGCGGTTTCCGCGGTTTGGCCGCAGGCGCGGCCCGCGATGATTGTGTATGCCATTCTGATCGCCATCAGCCGTCTCGTGCTGCTGGCGCATCATCCGAGCGACGTGGTCGCAGGTGCGCTGATCGGTGTGGTCGGCGCGATGTTGGTGCGATACTGGTTCGCCGCACGCCGCCTGGGGTTCGCGATCCGTCGCGATGGCGCAATTGTGCCGCTCGCGGGACCCTCATTGGGGCACCTTAAAAGGGTTGCCCGCGAGCCGTCAGGCCCATAAGAAGCGGACGGCGCGAACCCCTGATACGTGCCGCCGGCTGCAGGCCACCTCGAACAATGAGTGTTGATTTGCCATCTTCTGACGCCGCCGCCGTCGATGTTACCATCGTTGTTCCCGTGCGCAACGAGGCCGAGAACGTAGCGCCGCTGATCGCCGAGATCGTCTCTGCCCTCGGCGGTCGATGGAGTTATGAAATCATCTACGTCAATGATGGCTCCGCCGATCCGACCGCCGAGCGGCTTGCGGCGATCATGAAGCAGCGGGGAAATCTGCGGCAGATCCGTCACGCGTCATCGTCGGGTCAGTCGGCGGCGGTGCGCAGCGGGGTCCGTGCCGCGCGCGGCGCCATCGTGGCAACGCTCGACGGCGACGGCCAGAACAATCCGGCGTTCCTGCCGGATTTGATCGCGGCGATCGAGAATGGCGGCGAACGCGTCGGTCTCGCCGCCGGCCAGCGTGTCGGACGCAAGGACACCGGCTTCAAGAAAATCCAGTCCCGCGTTGCCAATGGCGTGCGCAACGCAATCCTGCGCGACGGCACCCGCGACACCGGCTGCGGCCTGAAGGCGTTCCGGCGCGAGGTGTTCCTGATGATGCCCTATTTCGACGGGCTGCATCGCTTTTTGCCGGCGCTGATGCGCCGCGAAGGATATGAGATCGCCTATGTCGATGTGATTGATCGCCCGCGCCATTCGGGCGTGTCAAATTACGGTTTCTTCGATCGGCTATGGATCGGGATCATGGATCTTGCCGGGGTGTGGTGGCTGATCCGCCGCAAGAAGCCGACGCCGGTCGCGACCGAGGTAATCCCCAATGACTGACCTGTTCAATACGTTCGCTGCCTATCTGCACGATGTCTTTGTCATCAAATTCGATGGCTGGGTCATTCTGGGGTTCGTGGCGCAGGGCTTCTTCACCATGCGCTTCGTGGTGCAATGGATCGCCTCGGAACGCGCGCGCAAGAGCGTGATTCCGGTGGCGTTCTGGTTCTTCTCGATTGGCGGCGGCGCACTGCTGCTGGTCTACGCGCTGTATCGCCGAGACCCGGTATTCATCGCGGGCCAGGCGCTTGGGCTCCTGGTCTACATCCGCAATCTGTACTTCATCATCGTCAACGGCCGGCAGTCGTCCGCCAGCGATTGAGATTGGTCAACGCGTCACGGATTTGCCGCAGGTGCGGGCAACGCGGCCAGATCGTTTTCAGCGTTCTTGTGGACGGGCAGTTCGCCCGCGGCGTCGAGCACGGGATAGGCCACCGAACAGATATGCGAGTGGATTCGCCGCAAGTCGCGCAGTACGTCGAGGTGAAGCGAGGTAGTCTCGATGCTCTCAGGCCGGCCCTCGCGCAGCCGGTCAAGATGCCGCTCGGTGGCGGCCAGCTCGGTATTGCGCAGAAGCGCCTTCTCCGCGAGAAGCTTGCGGGCTTCATTGACGTCGCCCGACATGAAGACGCCGAACGCGATCCGCAGCGAGTCCATGGTCCGCTTGTGGAATGCCGATAGTTCTTCGGCGCCTTCCGGCGAAAATTGGAACCGGCGCTTGATTTTCTTGGTGGCGAGTTCGCTCAAATTCTTGTCGATGATATCGCCCATATGCTCAAGATTGATGGCAAAGGAGATGATCTCCATCGCCCGCTGGCCCTCGCGCTCGTCGAGGCTGCCGCGCGTCAGTTTGGTCACATAGAGCTTGATGGCCTCGTCGAGGTTGTCGACGCTGTTGTCCATTCGGGACACCTCATCCACCAGCGCGCGATCGTTGGTCATCATCGCGGCCATCACCTTGCGCAGCATGACCTCGACGTGATCGCCCATGTGCAGGGTTTCGCGCGCGGCGTCTGCCAGCGCGAGCGAGGGCGTTTCAAGCGCGCTCTCGTCGAGATAGCGTGGCCGCGACGGGTCGGTTTCCTGGACCCGGTTTGGCAGAAGCTTTTTCAACAGCCGGGCCATGCCGTCGAGCAGGCCGATGAAAATTATCGCCGTCGCGACGTTGAACGCGATATGAAATTCGGCGGTCATCTTGGCGAGGTCGGGCTGCCATGCCTGCAAAAGCTCGGCAATCGGACGCAGGAATGGCGCGACCAGCAGCACGCCGATCAGCCGATTGATGAGATTTCCGAGCGGAAGACGATAGCTCGCGGGATTGTCGCGGCGCGCGCCTTCGAACACCGGATTGATGGCGCTGCCGAGATTGGCGCCCAGCACAAGCGCCAGCGACGCATAAGGCGAAATGAACTGCGCGTAAGCAAGCGACATGACCAGCAGAACGCTGGCTACGCTTGAATGCACCGCCCAGGTGACGGCAGCGCCGATGATAATGCAGAGCACGGGATCGCCGGTGATGGCGCTCATGAAGACCCGCATGCCGGGCGCATTCTCCGCAGGCGCCAGCGTGTCGAGCAGAATATGCAGCGCCAGCAGCATCAAACCGAGACCGATCGCGACGCGGCCGACGTCCTTGATGCGCGAACGCGCGCCGCTGCGGAAGGCGACCAGCCCGATGATGAACAGAACGGGGGCGACGGCGGCGATGTTGAACGACAGGATTTGAACGATCAGCGTGGTTCCGACATTGGCGCCGAGCATGATCGCCAGCGCCGGAACCAGGCTGACCAGGCCCTCGGCGGTGAAGGAACTCGTAATCAAGGCGGTTGCGGTGCTGCTTTGTAACAGGGCTGTCAACCCGATACCCGCCGCAAAGGCGGTGAAGCGGTTCTTCAGGGCTGCCGCCAAAAGCTGACGCAGATCAGGGCCGAAAGCGCGCAGAATTCCGCTGTGAACCATGTGCAGGCCCCACAGCAGCAATGCCACGCCACCCATCAGGTCGAGAAGAACGACGCTTCCCATGATCCATCGCTTCCGGTTTTGAGTCGAAAGCTCAGGCTATCGGCAAATGACAGGGGATCAATCGTTTTATTCGCGGGAACGCGCGGAAATGCGACGGCAGATCGTTGCGCGCGCAACGTCGGGACGCGCGCGGCAGGCATTCAGATCAAAGTGACAACCGTTGGCGCCCGCGCTCAGGAGGCCGCTCGAACACCGTTCCGGCCTGTCGGGGCCTCACGCGCGTGGGCTGGCAATAGAGCAGGCACCAAGGCCAGCGGCGGCTGCCGAATTCTTACGCAGATACTAATAACCACTCACGGTATTCGAGACATTCCTGAAGAACTCGGTAAAAAGAACTCAAACAGAACATGTACATTGCGAGCGGTCCCGATAGGCAGATTCCAACGATTCGCGTGTAAACAGTTGAAATGCCGGATGAGGCATTATCGAGCAAGACGAAGGATCGACATGTTGGCGAATCGACGCAAAACCGAACGTCGTCTATGCAGGAGGGTCGCGAAGATCCAATTCGGGAACGGCTCGTTGCCGCGTGACTGCACGATCACGGACGTATCGGACGGTGGCGTGAAGCTGATCGCCGAATATCTCGACATTCCCCCTGAATTCACCATCATATTGTCAACGGGCAACCCGCGCCAATGTCGGCTGGCATGGCGGATCGGTTGCGAATTGGGCGCCGAATTCGTCGACTAGATCGAGAAGCCCTTTCAAGACATCCGGTGACAGCGATCAGGTGGCCCGATTGACCATTAACAAATGGGCATCGGGCTTCCGTCGGCCGCGATCCGTTGCGACTAGAACGGGATGACTTTTCTTCGAATCGTCATCCCGCTCTATCTTTTTGTTTGAGCATGATCTCCGGGCAAACGCTTCGCGTTTGTCCCGAGGGAAAACCGGTATCCACCCTCGGATCAAGTCCGAGGGCATGCTTTTCCGGATCATGCTCCAGCGACGTCGCGGCGCTCCACGCCAGGACTTATTTGGCTCGCAACTTCCGAAGGATGGGCGAGAAGAACGAACCCCGCGGCTTTTTGGTCTCGCCGCGCCCCGTCAGCCGTTGCGCGATCTGCAGAAACATCTTGGCGGTGCGATGATTGGCGGAGATTTCCGCGATCATCTGGCCGTTGTTGGCAGCCATGCCGAACAATCGCGAATCGAACGGAATGGCCGCGATCGGCGGGCTCTCGATTGTCTTGACGAACCCGCGCGAGTTGATTTCCGGCCGTCTCGGCATGCCGACCTGATTGAGACAATACAGCGGCGGCCGGTCGTTGGGCCGCGACGCTTTCAGCATGTTCAACATGTTCTTGGTATTGCGGAGATTGGCGAGGTCCGGCTCGGCAACAATCAGAATATCATCCGCGCCAACCAAAGCGCGCTTGGTCCATCCCGACCATTGATGCGGAACGTCCAGAACAATGCAGGACGTGGTCATGCGTAACGTATCGAAGATTGAATCGAAAGCATTGGCGCCGAAATCATAGACCCGCTCCAGCGTCGCCGGCGCCGCCAGCAGGCTGAGGCGGTCGGTGCATTTCGACAGCAAGCGCTCCATGAATGAAGTGTCGAGCCGATCGGGCGAGAACACCGCATTGGCGATGCCCTGCAATGGGTCCTGATTGTAGTCGAGACCGGCGGTGCCGAACGCGAGGTCGAGGTCGATGACGACGGAATCCAGCGCGATATCGCGCGCGATGGCCCAGGCGATGTTGTGCGCGATGGTGGATGAGCCGACGCCGCCTTTTGCGCCGACGACTGCGATGACCCGGGCGGAGGCTACTGCCTCCGACGCCGCGAACAGGCTGCAAATCGAGCGCACCACATCAATGGTTTCGACCGGCCCGACGACGTAGTCGTTGACGCCGCGGCGCACCAGTTCGCGATAAGGCGCGACATCGTTGATACTGCCGATCACGACGACGCGGGTTCCGGCGTCGCACACGGTCGCGAGTTCATCGAGGCCGGCCAGGATATCGCTGCGGCCTTCGGTTTCCAGGATGATCACGTTCGGAGTAGGTACGGTGTGATAGGTTTCGATGGCAGCTGCCACGCCGCCCATTTGAACCGACAGATGGGCCTTGCCGAGGCGGCGGTCTTCGCCCGCCGATCGCACGGCGGCCGCGGTTTCCTCGGTCTCGCAAAACGCCTGCACCGACACGCGAGGTGCCGGAGCGATGTAATCGTCTGCGTGCGGCGGTGTGACGTCCGGCTGCTCTTCGGGATTTCGGCGGGCGTGGCTGATCATTTGCTGGTATCGCTCAGTTTGGCTTTATCGGCGTCGGGGTAGACTGTCGTGGTCGGCTCGCCCTTGCGATATTTCTCGAACGCAGCCGTGCGCCGCGCCGTATAGACGGCCGTCTCGGATCGCGGCTGCTCGAGGTCCGACGGATTGTCGATCATCGCCGCGAGGTTGCGCTGGGAAGCGCAACCAAAATTGTAGTACGGCTTGTTGTCGGCGTAGCCGTGGTTCGCGATTGAGGGTCCAAGATCGTCTGGCCACAGACCGCACGGTCCGGCAGCGGCGGCAATCCTTGGATAACTTAGCCTGATGGTCGCGAGCGTTCTGGGGTCGTCGGGATGGTAGCGACGCAACGTAATTCCGCGTGGAGGCACGCCGGCCGCCGCAAGCAGCGCCTGAACTTCCCGGAATGAGTTCGCCGCAGCCCGTGCATTCGGCGTGTCGATCGGCACGTCGGCCACAATCGCGCCGGTTCCTTCGCGGACCCATGTCTGTGCCAGTCCCATGACGTCGGCGCGCTGTGACGCGGACAGGCCGCCACGGGCATGACCGACGAAAATGACGGCCGAGCGGTCAGCTTCCTGAATCGCGATGGGATGACGCAGGCGGTAATCGTTGGGAACACTCGCCGTCACAACCTCTCCGCCGGAATTCGTGCATGCACCCAGCGCGACTGAAACGACAGCGAGTGCGCCGAGCAGGCGCAGGGTTCGATGGCGATCGGCCGGTGTTCTGTTTGTCATCGTTCTGTCCTCGTCCCGCATTGGTCGGGCGGCTCGGTCTCAGTCAGTGATGAAGCCAAAGTTGCCCTGGTAGCGGCCAATAGGTTCGGCGCTCCCGGGAACGCCATAAATCTGGTTGATGTGGGCCAACAGTGTCGATTGGGAATCTGTTGCAGCCGCAAACCCGTCATCGGGTCGCGACAACTCTTTTTGGGCGACCGCCCGAACGATGAAGGGCGTCACCAGAACCATCAGTTCGGTCTGGTTGCTGACAAAATCCTGGCTCCTGAAAAGCGCTCCAAGAACCGGCACCTGGTCCAGACCAGGCAATCCGTTGACCGCCTGCTTGGTCTGCTCCTGGATCAGGCCGGCCATCGCCATGGAGCCACCCGACGGTATTTCCAGCGTCGTTTCCGCGCGGCGGGTCTTGATCGAAGGAATCGTGGTTCCACCGACACCACCCGTCAAAGCGTTTTCGGTCGAGACTTCCGAGACTTCGGTCATGACCCGCAGGCTGATCCGCCCCTCGGTCAGCACCACCGGCGTGAAGTTGAGCGAGATGCCGAATTTCTTGTAGCTGACCGTCTGGACGCATTGTCCGATAACGCCCGTCGTCGTCGTTTGACAGGACACGCCGGCCGGAATGGGAAATTCGCCGCCTGAGACAAATGTCGCGGACTCCCCGGAGATCGCGGTCAGATTGGGTTCAGCGAGCGTCCGCACGACACCGGCGCTTTCCATCGCACGCAGCGTCGCCTGGACCGACGGCATCGAGCCGAACGACGTGAAAAGGCCGTTGGTTGGGACGAGCGGCGCATTATTTGCGGTGAACGGGTTGGTATTGTTGAATTTCACGATCGTGGTGCCGACGTTCATGCTGGCGCTGAGATCGATGCCCATCTGCTTGACGATGTCCCGCCGCACTTCCGCGACCGTGACCTTCAACATCACCTGATCGCGGCCCCGGACGGCGATGCTGTTGACGACCTTGTCGGCACCGCCCACCAGCCGCGCCGCGAGATCGCCGGCTTGCTGTGCCTCGATCGGACTCGATACCGAGCCGGTCAGCATCACGCCGTCGCCGACGCCTTCGATCTGGATTCCCGCGTTCGGCAGCGTCTGCTTCAGTGCCGCGCGTACGCCGTTGAGATCGCGTTTGACGGCGATGTCGTAGGCCGCAATCTGCTGGCCCGCGGAATCGAAAAACACGACGTTGGTCTGGCCGACCGCGGAGCCGATGATGTAGGCGCGTTGCGCCGAACGGACGACCGCGTTTGCAATCTTGGGATCGCCGACCAGCACGTCCTTGACGTCGTGCGGGAAGTCGATGACCACGGATTTGCCGATGCCGAGCGCAAGAAAACGTACCTTCATTTGTCCGATGGAGGCCACCGGCGCCTCGGCGTCGCTCGCCGCCACCGGCGTCATGGCGGGATTAATCGTCAGCGCGGCGACCGCCGAAAACGACAGGGCGCGGACCAGAAAAGTCCGCATCACCAGCTGATTTCCCCTGTACTTCATATTGGACGTTCCTCTTGATCACTTCTGTATTGTCGTCGGGTTTGAGACGCCGTAGCGAACCACGTTGACGCTGTCGCTGCGCCTCGAAGATTGATCGTCGGCCTGGGTTGCGACCGCGTTGAGATCGGCAATGCTGCGCAGCGCCAGCGACAGCGTGCCGCTCTGGCGCGCGCGGGCAAGCGCCTCCGACTGCTCGGGCTTCAACTCGAGCGTTACGGTCTTGCCGACCACGTTATTCTGGCCGTCTTTTTCCTTCGGGGCCTGATCGATCGCGAGAACGCGAACGTTTGCCAGGATGGTTTCCGAGTGGACGACGTCGGCACTGCCGGAGCGGTCTGGATTCTTCTCGCGCTTCGAAAGAATGACGTCGACCCGGTCATTCGGCAGAATAAAGCCACCGGCGCCGGTCTCCGGCGAGATTTCAGTCGAGATGGCGCGCATGCCGGCGGGCAGGATGGCCGCCATGAAGCCCGAACCGTTGGCCTTGACCAGCTTCTGCTCCCGGATCGGCTCGCCCACAAGGAACGGCGAACGTGCAATCGAGCCCGCGATTTCCTTGGCGGCTTCGGGCCGGTCGCCGCGGCGGATGAAGCTGTTGCTTGCAGTTGCGGCCGGCCACGTCTGCCACTGGAGGTTATCCGGGGTAACCGACTGGCCAAGACCTATGTCGGCCTTCGCAACCAGAACGTCCACGGTCTGCAATTGTACAACTGGCTCTACCGGGAGAGCTGGTTTGGTGTCAGATCCACGCGCGAGATAGGCGGCGACGCCGCCGGCGCTGAGAGCGATGGTGAGGACGACAATACGTGCGGTATACATACGCTTTTACGATCTACTCTTACGCCGGGCTGCTTGAACTGCATGGTGGTGACAGCCTTTCCCCTGAGCATCACTAGGCGGTAAAAGTATAAGCCAACTTGAGGTAGCACCCCGGAATCGGGGGATCTGCTCTCATGGTGAACGGAGTATTTATCGTTCGAACAATGAACCCGTAAAAATGCTGCTGATTTGCCCTGGTACGATGCCTGCCGGCGCTGATATTGCACGCAAACTTGCCCGCGGCGGCTCGCGCCGACGCGGCGATCGAACGAAATCAGCGACTTGCCGGATTTGAGCAGAACCGTCTCTCCGCAGCCGAACTGTCCGCCGCCTGGGCAATCGCGGACATGGAGCGGATAGAGTTTGGATGCGTTCAGGTCTGAGATCCTGATCCGATTAGATTGAATCGGATCAGGATCTCATCCTTTTGTTGGAGCATGATCTTTTCGGAAAACCGGTTCCCACTTTTCCGGATCATGCTCTAACTAACTAAGCAGCGTTGAAGGCCTCGAACCCGCGTTCCAGATCGGACTTGAGATCCTCGACATTCTCCAACCCGATGTGGAGCCGCAATGTCGGACCACCCGGCGCCCATTTGGTGGCCGAGCGGTAGGGCGCGCAGTCAAATGGAATGACGAGGCTTTCGAAGCCGCCCCAGGAGAAGCCCATGCCAAATAACGTTACCGCATCGAGCAGCGCATCAACCGCCTTCTGCGGCGCGGGCTTAAGGACAATACTGAACAGGCCGGACGCTCCGGTAAAATCCCGTTTCCAGATCGTGTGCCCCGGATCGCTGTCGAGAGCCGGGTGTAACACCCTGACAACCTCGGGCCGCGTCGCGAGCCATCGCGCCATCTCGAGCCCGGATCGATGATGCTGTGCAAGCCGGACCGCGAGCGTGCGTAAACCACGCAGCGCGAGAAACACATCGTCCGGCCCGGCGCACACGCCGAGCAGCCGGATCGTCTCGGCAATCAGCGGCCAGGCTTTCGCATTTGCTGAAATGGTCCCGAACATGATGTCGGAATGTCCGCCGATATATTTGGTCGCCGCCTGCATGCTGATATCGACGCCCTGATCCAGCGAGCGGTGAAACAAGGGTGTCGCCCATGTATTGTCGTCGATCACCAGCGCGCCGCGCCGATGCGCTACAGCTGCGATGGCGGGAATGTCGGGCATTTCGAAGGATTGCGAACCAGGCGCCTCGAGCAGGATCGCCTTGGTGTTCGGCTTGAACATTTCGGCGACACCGGCGCCGATCAAGGGATCGAAATAGGTCGTCTCGACACCGTAGCCGGCGAGCAACCCCTCGCAGAAATTTCGCGTCGGGCGGTAGGCGTTGTCGCAGACCAGCAGATGATCGCCGGCCTTCAGCACCGCCAGCAGGGTGGTGGTAATGGCCGACAGGCCCGAGGGCGCAATCCCAACGCCTGCACATTGCGGGCCTTCGAGAGCCATCAGCGCTTCCTGCAGCGCCTTGGTGGTCGGCGTTCCGCGGCGGCCATACTGGTACTCGCCGCGGTGGGCATGCAGATCTTCCGCCGTCGGATAAAGCACGGTGGAGCCATGGACCACGGGGGGATTGACGAACCCCTTCTGCGCCTTGGTGTCGCGTCCCGCGGTCACCAGCGTGGTTTCTGCCTTCTGCGGATTCAACCGTCCGTCGTCTCTTGAAAAACTCATATGCCCGCCGCCACCAAAAAGACTTTTTGCCGCAGCCGCGATGACCCCTTAAAAGCCCGCCGGCCTGCGGGTTCGGGCTGGGTTTGTTAATAACAGGACACAGAAGACGGCCGTCAACCCCTTGACCCGGATCGCCAGCCGTTCTGTGATGCGCGGGAGCTATTCAGTCGCAGCACGTTGAGGGGCCTGCCGCGACCTTGATCCATTGTTTGAACAGACTATGCACCAAATTGCCTGTCGGACGGGGCATTTGCGGCAGTGGATCGACAGGGTTGGCCCATCGACGTACGCGATGATAAGCAAGCGTTCCCGGAAGGACCCCTGAAAGGCTTTGTCATGAAACGTGTATCTCTGGTTGTTGCCCTTGCTCTCGCCGCCGGTCTTTCGACCCAGGCCGCCACCGCGCAAACGCTGAAGACGGTCAAGGACCGCGGCATGTTATCCTGCGGTGTGAGCCAGGGTTTACCGGGCTTTTCGTCACCCGACGACAAGGGCAACTGGACCGGGCTCGACGTCGATATCTGCCGCGCGGTCGCGGCCGCCATCTTCAACGACCCGAGCAAGATCAAATTCGTGCCGCTGTCGGCCAAGGATCGCTTCACGGCGCTGCAGTCCGGCGAAATTGATGTACTTTCGCGCAATACAACCTGGACGCTTTCTCGCGACACCTCGCTCGGCGCCAATTTCACCGGCGTGACCTATTATGACGGTCAGGGCTTCCTGGTGAAAAAATCCCTCAAGGTAAATTCCGCGCTGGAACTGAACAGCGCGTCGGTTTGCGTGCAAACCGGCACGACGACCGAGCAGAATCTCGCCGATTACTTCAAGGGCAACAACATGAAGTATGAGGTGATCGCGTTCGGCACGGCGGACGAAACCGTCAAGGCCTACGAGTCCGGACGCTGCGACGTCTTTACCTCGGATGTTTCGCAGCTCTATGCCGAACGGCTGAAGCTTTCAAATCCTGCCGATCATGCCGTGCTGCCGGAGGTGATCTCGAAAGAGCCGCTCGGCCCGATGGTGCGTCATGGCGACGATCAGTGGCTGGATATCGTGAAGTGGACTTTGTTTGCGATGGTGGACGCTGAAGAACTCGGCGTTACCCAAAAGAACGTCGATGAGATGGCCAAATCGGACAAGCCCGAGCTCAAGCGGGCCTTCGGCACCGACGGTAATCTCGGCGAACAGCTCGGCCTCACCAAGGATTGGATGTTTCGGATCGTGAAGGCGGTCGGCAATTACGGCGAATCTTTCGATCGTAACGTTGGCACCGGTTCGAAACTCGGGATTGCCCGTGGGCTCAATCAGCTCTGGAACAAGGGCGGGATTCAGTACGCGCCGCCGATCCGCTGATCGCTGCGACCGGCTGCGGCGATGAGCATCGAGCCCCGATTACCACCGCCGCAGCTAGCCGCCAAAGTGCAGCGTGCGCTCGGCGGACGGGCAGGGTGGGGAGGATTTGTCCTCCAGATATTGTTCGTCGCCGCGCTGGCCTGGATTTGCTACGAGATCGTGGCCAATGCCCGCGCCAACCTGGCGTCGCAGCGGATCACCTCCGGCTTCGGCTTTCTCGCAAATACGGCGGGTTTTGACGTCAGCCAAAACCTGATTCCGTATTCCGGATCCGACTCTTATACCCGCGTGTTTCTCGTGGGTTTGCTCAACACGCTGCTGGTCTCGATCATCGGCATCTTCTTCGCCACCGTGATCGGATTTCTCGTCGCACTGGGCCGGCTGTCGCCGAACTGGCTGCTGTCGCGCATCTCCGGCGGCTATGTCGAACTGATCCGCAATCTGCCGCTGCTGTTCCAGATCCTGTTCTGGTATCTCGCCGTGCTGGCCGCACTGCCGAATCCGCGGCAAAGCATTTCGCTGTTCGGCAGCTTCTTTCTTTCCAACCGCGGTTTCGTGATTCCAAAGCCGATCGGCAATCCCGGCTTCGAGCCTTTCGTGTTTGCGGTCGTCGTTGCGGTCGTGGGCTCGCTGCTGCTGCGGCGTTATGCCCGCAAACAACTGTTCGACCACGGCCGGATGATCCGGATCTGGCCTTATGTGCTCGGCATGCTGGTCGGCCTGCCACTGGTGAGCTCGCTTGTATTCGGCGCCCCCGTCAAGTTCGAATTCCCCGAACTCAAGGGGTTCAACTTTTCCGGGGGCTCGCGCGTCATTCCGGAGTTCGTGGCGCTGACGCTGGCGCTGTCGACCTATACGGCGGCCTTCATCGCCGAGATCGTGCGCGCCGGTATCCAGTCGGTCCACAAGGGCCAGATGGAAGCCGGCAGCTCGCTTGGGCTGCAGCGCGGTTCGACATTGCGGCTGATCGTGGTGCCGCAGGCGATGCGGGTGATCCTGCCGCCGCTCACCAATCAGTATCTCAACCTCACCAAGAATTCCTCACTGGCGGTGGCGATCGGATATCCCGACCTGGTTTCGGTATTCGCGGGGACGACACTGAGCCAGACCGGTCAGGCGATTGAAATCATCGGCATCACCATGGGCGTCTATCTGCTGATTTCGCTGGTGACGAGCGCAATCATGAGCTTCTACGGATGGCGGATCGGCCGGAGCATGGGCGCATGAGCGAGACAGCCGCTTCGTCCTTTGTCCGTCAGGACCTCGTCCCCGAGCGTGCCGCGCCGGTCAAGACCACCGGTTTTGTCGGTTTCCTGCGCACGCGGCTGTTCAACTCGCCGACCAACATCCTGCTCACCATCATGGGCCTATTGTTGCTGTGGTTCACCGTCGTTCCGGCGGTGAAATTCCTGTTGGTCGATGCAGTCTGGCGCGGCAGCGACCGGAACGCATGTCTTGCGGAGAATGCGGGGCACGTGGTCGGCGCCTGCTGGCCTTACGTGCAGGCGAAATTCGCCCAATTCATCTACGGCTTCTACCCGGAGGCCGAGCGATGGCGGGTCAATCTGACTTTCCTGCTTGCCGCCCTGCTGTTGTTGCCGCTGTTGATGCCGCGCCTTCCGGCCAAGGGCCTGAGCGCCGGTCTTTTCTTCATCGCGTTTCCCGTGGTCGCGTTTTTTCTGCTGCATGGCGGCGGCTTGAGTGGCTTCGGCGTCAGCTGGACGGCCGATTTTCTGTCCGGATTTGCAGACAGCATTGGCGACGCCGGCCGCAAGCTGACGAGCGCGGGTGAGGCAACCGCGGTCGTCGGACCGCTGCTGGCATGGCTGGGGAGGCTTGTCGTCCTGCTCAGCGTCGCCGTCAGCTATCTGATCTGGCCGCTGACGTGGCTGCGCGATCAAATCCAGGCCGCTGGTCGCCCGGTTTGGGCCGACTTTGCCGCCACGGCGGCCATCGTTTCAATCCTGCTGTTCGTCTTGAATGGCGGCATTCGCACCGGCTGGCGCTCCCTCATCATAAGCCTTGCGGTCTTTGCCGGCATCGGCGTCGTGATATCGGCCATGGGCCTCGACCACGGTGGATTTCCGATTGTCGATACCAGGCTCTGGGGCGGCCTTCTGGTGACGCTCGTGGTGTCGGTCACCGGCATCGTGACGTCGATGCCGGTCGGTATCGCCTTGGCACTGGGCCGGCGCTCGACGATTCCGCTGATCCGGATCTTTTCCGTGATGTTCATCGAATTCTGGCGCGGCGTCCCGCTGATCACGGTGCTGTTTTTCGCCACCTACATGCTGCCACTGTTCGTTCCGGCGGGTTTTACGGTAGACGGACTTGTGCGTGCCTTGATCGGCATCGCGCTGTTCTCGGGCGCCTATAATGCGGAAGTGATCAGAGGCGGCCTGCAGGCGATCCCGCGCGGGCAGGGCGAGGCCGCGAGCGCGCTGGGACTGTCCTGGTGGAAAACCACCGCGCTGATCGTGATGCCGCAAGCCCTGCGCCATGTCATTCCCGGCCTCGTCAACAGTTTCATCGCGCTGTTCAAGGACACTTCGCTGGTCTCGATCGTGGCGCTGTTCGATTTGCTCGGGAGTTTACGGGCTTCGTTTTCCGATCCGGTTTGGGCGACTCCGACCACGTTGTTTACCGGCTTTGCCTTCACCGGAATGGTCTATTTCGTTTTTTGTTTTGGAATGTCGCGCTATTCACTGTTCGTCGAGAACAGGCTGAACGCACATCGGCGTAGTTGAGCAAATGACCATGACCCCAAATTCGATCGTCAGCATTATCGGCCTCAACAAGTGGTACGGCGATTTTCATGTGCTGCGCGACATCAACCTCGACGTCGCCAAGGGCGAGCGCATCGTGATCTGCGGTCCTTCGGGCTCCGGCAAATCCACGCTGATCCGCTGCATCAACGCGCTCGAGGAGTTTCAGGAGGGCCAGATCGTCGTCGACGGCATCGAGCTCGGCCCGAATTTGCGGCGGGTGGATGAAGTCAGGCGCGAAGTCGGCATGGTGTTCCAGAGCTTCAATCTGTTTCCGCACTTGACCGTGCTGGAGAACTGCACGCTGGCGCCGATCTGGGTGCGCAATATTCCGAAGAAGGATGCCGAAGCGGCGGCGATGAAATACCTGGAACGGGTGAAAATTCCGCATCAGGCCAATAAGTTTCCGGGCCAGATGTCCGGCGGTCAGCAACAGCGCGTCGCGATCGCGCGGGCCCTGACCATGAACCCGAAAGTCATGCTGTTCGATGAGCCGACCTCGGCGCTGGATCCCGAAATGGTCAAGGAAGTGCTCGACACCATGGTTGATCTTGCCAATGAAGGCATGACCATGCTCGTCGTCACCCACGAAATGGGATTTGCCAGGGAAGTGGCGAACCGCATCGTCTTCATGGACGCAGGCCAAATTATCGAAGCCAACACGCCGGCGAACTTCTTCGCCAATCCGCAGCACGCGCGGACCAAGCTGTTCCTCAGCCAGATCCTGCGGTGAAAGTCATGCGTGTCAGGGGCGAGAGTCCGCGCCCTGGATAAGCGAATGACAGGACGGCTTGAGCCTGCGTTTAAGCTCGTTTTTAAAGTTTCCGGACAGCAATTGGAAACCATAGCGCCACGCGACCGGAGCCCGTTCATCGCCCGGAAAGCAGTTTGTGAGCAGTTGGTGCAATAAGGATGCGCCAATGCTGGGTTTCCTCTTCGGTTTCAATGCCCGGCTCGGCCGGATGCATTACTTCCTGAGCACGATTGGCCTGGCTGTCGTGATGACCGCAATCTGCTTCGCCATTGCGGGCTACGCTATTCAATCCACTTCGGGCGGAATGCCTTTGTCCATGGGCCAGATCGCGTGGCCGACGATCGCCGCCGTCATTGTATTCTCATGGATGACCTTCACGCTGCAGTCGATGCGCATCAGGGATATCGGGTGGGACCCGGTCTGCGTCATTCCGGCGTGGATCGCGATCCTCATCGTCGACAAGCTTGTCGCCGGCAAGATCCCAGCCTGGTCGCTCGGGCTTGAGCAACACGGGACGATTGTCGGCGCGCTGATCAACCTGGCACTTTTCCTGGTTCTGCTGTTTTGGCCCGGTGGCGATCACGAACACCCGATGCCAACCCTCGGCGACACGCGACGAAAACCCGATGAGCCGTCGCATCGGCGGGACACAGCGCCGGCGTCAGCGACCCGCATCGCGCGGGCGACGGGAGCAGGATTCGGTCGCCGCGCATTTTGAGGTTCGCGATTACACTTTCTCGAAGGGCACGCTGATCGCGGTCTTACGCTCGAGCCATTCCGGCACCGGCAGGTTCTTGGAGCGCATGAACTCCGGATTGAACAGCTTTGATTGATAACGGTTTCCGGAGTCGCAAAGGATCGTCACGATGGTATGGCCCGGCCCCAATTGGCGGGCGAGCCGGATCGCGCCGGCGACATTGATGCCGGTGGAGCCGCCGAGGCAAAGACCTTCGTGCTCGAGCAGTTCGTAAATGATCGGCACGGCTTCCTCGTCCGGAATGAGGTAGGCGTCATCGACCTTGGCGGTCTCGATCACGGGTGTGACCCGCCCGAGTCCGATGCCTTCGGTGATCGATCCGCCCGGTGTCGATTTGGCCTGCCCGTGCTTGAACCATTCATACATCGCAGCCCCGTGCGGATCGGCGCAGCCGATGACGATGCCTTTGTTCTTTTCCTTCAAGTATCGGCTGATGCCCGCCAGCGTGCCGCCGGTGCCGACCGAGCAGACGAACCCGTCGATCTTGCCGCCGGTCTGCTCCCAGATTTCCGGACCGGTCGAATCGTAATGCGCCTTCGCATTATCCAGATTGTTCCACTGATCGGCGAACAACACGCCGTGCGGCTCGCTTTTGCGCAACTGATCGGCCAGCCTTTTTCCGACGTGCTGGTAACAGTTCGGATTGGAGTAGGGCAACGCCGGCACCTCGACCAGTTCGGCGCCGCACAGCCGCAGCATGTCCTTCTTTTCCTGGCTTTGGGTGTCCGGAATGACGATCAGCGTCCGATAGCCGAGCGCGCTCGCGACCACGGCAAGACCGATTCCGGTATTGCCCGCGGTCGCTTCCACCACCAGCCCGCCAGGCTTGAGATCGCCGCGTTTTTCAGCCTCGAGGATCATCCATTTGCCCGCGCGGTCTTTCACCGACTGGCCGGGATTCATGAACTCGGCCTTGCCGAGAATGGTGCAACCGGTCGCCTCGGAGGCCCGCTTCAGTTTGATGAGGGGCGTATTGCCGATCGCGTCGACGACGTCGTTGTGAATGGTCATGTGAAGGAATCTTTGCCGGTCTGTTGTAAATTGAGACCGACCCTAGATCGCGCTTGGTCAAAGTGGAAGCGTTTTGCGCACCGTTGGTGCGGCGCAAACTATTTCGCCTTCGCGATGGCATCAGGTGCGGCCAGGCCGCGCGGAAATTGCTTCGCCGGATTGCGAGTGTCTTGGCATAATCTTGCCCGAAAATGCGCTCGCGAATGACGGGAACACCAAACCGCCGAAACTAATCTGATGTCGCGATGCAAGTAATAAATTGTGTTGGTGGCATAGCCAATGGCGCCGAGGATGGCGCGTTCGCGATCGTCGGCGTCGGACAGGATCGCCAGCGCCTGATCGCTGTGCGATGCGATCACGACGTGATCGTAAGTATCGCGTCTGCCGTGGCTGTCGTTGACCACAACGCCATGCGGCGTCCGCTCGATCGAAGTCGCGGCGCAGCCCAACCGAAGCTGATCCCTGCGATGCGCATCTCTGGCCCTTCGCCGTTCTCGCTCGCTATACCCAGGTTTCGACCCGTCAGGCACGTCATTGGGATCGAACCTTGGGGGTGACCGTTCGCAAGATGAAATCTTGGTAAGATTGCCGCGTGCCCGAATCACGGCAATCTGCAAGAAACCCCGGTGGAATAAGGCAAACTTTGCAGGTCCTGTCGCCAGCCGGCGTCATCAATTCAAGGTATGGCCGGGCGTGGAACAGGCAACAGGGCTGTCCGCGCCATGATCCCACGGGTAGTATGGCAATCAGGTACCAGAGGAAGCATCACACCGGTGAACGTCTCACAGGCCGTCTCCACAAGAGCAATCCGCGAATCGGTCTGGCGGTTCTCGCAACGGCTGATGCCGGGCATCACGCCCGGCGGAGGGCGGATGTGACACGCAGACTCCCGGCTATTGCCGTCGATGGCGCGCTGGCGGCCATGCCTTGCCTGGATCGCGCGGCGAGGTGGCTTGCGGCGCTTTGTGTAGCCGCCAGTTCTGCCGGCTGCATCCTGACCAGGGATCTGCCCGATCCGGCCCTCGACATTCCCACGGGCTACAAGGCCGCGCGGTTGACCTCCGCCTCGGACGCGCCGCCAACACTGGACTGGTGGCGTGGGTTTCGTTCGCGCGAATTGACTGTCCTGATGGAGGAAGCCCAGACGGTCAATCTCGACATCGCGGCGGCCACCGCGCGCTTCATTCAGGCTGACGCGCAGGCGCGGGTCGCGGGCGCGGCGCTGTTGCCGAGCCTCAGCACTACAGGTCAGGAGACCTATTCCCGGACCTCAGGCTCGAGCGCCAGCGGATTGACCAATGGCGGACGCGAGGTGGTGAATTATTCGAGTTCGCTCAGCGCCAGCTATGAACTCGATTTCTGGGGCAAGAACCGCGAGGCCACGCAGGCGGCGGAAGAGACGGCCGTCGCGAACCGTTTCGACCGTGACGTGGTGGCGCTAACCACCCTCACCAGCGTCGCCAATGCCTATTTTCAGGTGCTTGCCTCACAGGACCGGATTCGCACCGCCGAGCAAAATATCGCCAGTGCGCAACGCATTCTCGACGCCATCAAGCAGCGCTTCCGGGCCGGCACGGGAACGGACCTCGACGTCGCCCAGCAGGAAAGCGTTCTCGCCAATCAAAAGGCATTGGTGCCGCCGCTGCGACAAACGCTGGCGCAGAATGTCAATGCGCTGGCAACGCTGGTGTCGCGGCCGCCGGAAAGCGTGCGCGTCAGCGGCGGTTCGCTCAACCAGATCGCGTCGCCGCGGGTGACCCCGGGCCTGCCTTCGGAATTGTTGACGCAGCGTCCGGATATCAGGCGTCAGGAGGCGCAGCTCGCGTCCGCCACCGCCAATGTCGGCAACGCCCGCGCGCAGTTTTTCCCGAGTATCCAGTTGACCGGGCAGGGCGGCTACCAAAGCTCGGCGCTGGTGTCGCTGTTTCAGCCCCACGCCGCGTTCTTCAGCGTGGTCGGCAGCCTGACGCAGCCGATCTTCGATGGCGGCCGGATCCTCGGCAATTTCGAGTTCACCAAGGCGAGGCAGGATGAACTGCTGCAGACCTACCGCAAGACAGTGGTCTCGGCATTTGCCGATGTCGACAACGCTTTGGTGTCGATTCGTCAGACCTCCGAGAAGCTGCGCCTGCAGCGCGAGGTGCTTGCAGCGTCGCGGCGGGCATTTCAATTGTCCGAACAGCAGCTTCGGGCCGGAACCGCGGACATTGTAACTGTGCTAAATACGCAATTGACGTTATTCCAGGCGGAAGATGCGCTGTGGCAGGCGCAACTCGCGCGCCTGCTCGCGGTCGTCAGCCTGTACCAGGCGCTGGGGGGCGGTTGGGAGCCGAGGATGGAGAGGCCGGTCGATGCTCTTTAAGCCGGAATTGAACGAAACCGCGAAGGCGGCCGGCGAACGCGTTGCCCGCGTGGCCTCGCGTGCGCGCCGCCGAACCGTCTCGATCACGATTACGCTGCTGATCCTGGGCGGGCTCGGCTACATCGCCTGGACAGCGATGCAGCAGAAGCAGGCCGCCAACCGCAACGCGCGTCCCGATCTCCCGGTGCCGGTGCTGGCGGCGATGCCGCGCGTTCAGGACGTGCCGGTCTATCTCGATGGCGTCGGTTCGGTCCGCGCGCTCAACAATGTGTTGGTGCGTTCCCAGGTCGACGGAAAATTGATCGCGGTCAATTTCACCGAAGGACAGGACGTCAAGAAGGGCGACGTGCTCGGCGAAATCGATCCTGTGCTCTACAAGGCCCAGCTCGATCAGGCCGTCGCCAAGAAGGCGCAGGATGAAGCGCTGCTCGCAAATCAGCGCCTCGACCTGGCACGCTATCAGCAGCTTGCCGCGTCCAATGCCGGCTCCAAGCAGCAGGCCGATACCCAACGCGCCACTGTCGCCCAGACCGAGGCGCTGGTGAATTCCGACCAGGCGGCGATCGACAACGCGCAGGCGATGCTCGGCTATACCAAGATCATTGCGCCGCTGTCGGGCCGCGCCGGTTTGCGGCAGGTCGATCAGGGCAACATCATTCATGCTTCGGACGTCACCGGTCTTGTGATCATTACCCAATTGCAGCCGATCGCGGTGCAGTTCAGCCTGCCGCAGCAGCAGATCGTGCGGGTCAATGCGGCCTCCGCCAAGGGCGCGCTGACCGTCGATGTGTTCGGCAATGACGGCATCACGGTGGTCGATAGCGGCAAGCTGACCGGCATCGACAACCAGGTCGATCCCACCACCGGGACGCTCAAGCTCAAGGCCGAATTTCCCAACGCCAGTTTCCAGCTTTGGCCGGGCCAATTCGTCAATGTGCGACTCAAGGTCGAAACCATCGCAAAGGCGGTGGTTGTACCGAGCTCCGCCGTGCAGCGCGGTCCGGCGGGGACCTTCAGCTACGTCATCGGCGACGGCGATATTGTGACGGCAAAGCCGGTGGTGGTGACGCAGCAAAACGAAACGGATGCCGTCATCGCCAGCGGCTTGTCGGCCTCCGATCGCGTGGTGACGACCGGTTTTGCCAACCTGTCCGATGGCGCCAAGGTTATCGTTGGCAGGGATGAGCAGACGCCGGCGGCCGATCTCGCGCCGCGCAAGAAACGCAGCAGCCGGGACGGCCAAGCCAAGGACGGCCAAGCCAAGGACGGTCAAGCCAAGGACGGTCAAGCAAAGGACGGACAAGGCGAGCGCCGCGGCAAGAAGGGCGAGCGCGGTCAAGGCGAGGGCGATCAAAAGGGTCAGACCGGACCCGCGGCAGGGAGCGAGCAGTCGGGCGGCGGAGCGAAGTCGCAGCCATGACTCCTATATTGCATATTTGGAATGTCTGACTTCGCAAGCGTGAGCGCGCATCCATGAGCGTCTCGGAACCGTTCATTCGCCGGCCGATCGCGACCTCGCTGCTGGGGATCGCGCTGTTGATCGGTGGCGCGCTCGGCTATTGGGCGCTGCCGGTGTCGGCGCTGCCGCAAGTCGATTTCCCGACGGTGCAGGTGACGACGCAATTGCCGGGCGCCAGTCCCGACGTGATCGCGTCGCTGATTACAGCACCACTGGAGCGTCAGCTCGGGCAAATTCCGTCGCTGTCGTCGATGACGTCGACCAGTTCGTTCGGCGTCAGCCAGATTTCTCTGCAATTCGATCTCAACCGCGACATCGACGGCGCCACCCAGGACGTACAGGCCGCGATCAACGCCGCCGCCGGGATCCTGCCGAGAACTCTGCCGTATCCGCCGACCTACGCCAAGGTGAACCCCGCCGACGCGCCCGTCATGACGCTGGCGCTGACGTCGGAAACGATTTCGCTGCGCGCCATGAGCGACCTTGCCGACACCATCCTGGCGCAGCGCCTCAGTCAGATTTCCGGCGTGGGAAGGGTTGCGGTGCTAGGCGGTCTCAAGCCGGCGGTGCGGGTGCAGGCCGATCTGGCGCGTCTCGCAGCCTATGGCATCGCGATGGAGGATCTGCGCAACGCGATCGCGGGAGCCAACGTCTCCGGCCCCAAGGGATCGCTCGACGGCGCGCAACAAGCCTACACCATCGCCGCCAACGATCAGATCGCCGCCGCCGAGGCCTACAAGCCGATCATCATCGCCTACCGCAACGGCGCGCCGGTCACCATCGGCGACGTCGCCGTCATCGTCGACGGGCTGGAGAACGATCGCACCGGCGGCTGGTACCAGGGCACGCCGGCTGTCATCATCGACATCCAGCGGCAGCCCGGCGCCAACGTGATCGAAGTGGTTCGCCAGATCCGCGCTGAAATTCCAAAAGTGCAGCGCGCGATCCCGGCCGGCGTCAACCTGACCGTGGTCAGCGACCGCACCGTCACCATTCGCGCCTCGGTGCATGACGTGCAGTTCACGCTGATATTGAGCGTGGTGCTGGTGACGCTGGTGGTGCTGCTGTTCCTGCGCTCCCTGCGCGCGACGCTGATCGCCGGCGTGGCGCTGCCGCTGTCGCTGATCACCAGCTTCGGCATCATGTATTTTTCAGGCTTCAGCCTCGACAATCTGTCGCTGATGGCATTGACGATCGGGACCGGCTTCGTGGTCGACGACGCCATCGTGATGATCGAGAACATCGTTCGCCACATGGAGAACGGCGAGTCCGCGATGGAAGCCTCGCTGAAGGGCGCCAGTGAAATCGGCTTTACCGTGATTTCGCTGACGGTGTCGTTGATCGCCGTGTTCATCCCGCTGCTGTTCATGTCCGGACTTGTGGGGCGCATGTTCCGCGAATTCGCGCTGACCCTGACGATCGCGGTGGTGACCTCGGCGATCGTATCGCTGACCTTGACGCCGATGATGTGCTCGCGACTGTTGAAACATGCCGGCGAGGAGTTCGTCGTTCCCGGCCTTGCCGCCATCAGCCGCGGCATCGACCGCATGGTCGAATTCTATCACCGCACGCTGCTATGGGTGCTGGAGCGCCAGCGCGCGACCATGATGGTCACCTTCGCGACCATCGCCGCAACCCTGATCCTGTATGTCGTCGCTCCCAAGGGTTTCCTGCCGCTGCAGGACACGGCCTCCATTACCGCGGTGACCGAGGCCGGTGCCGACGTTTCCTTTGCGGAAATGCAAAGCCGCCAGACTCAAGCTGCCAGCGCGATCGAGGCTGACCCGGATGTGACCGGTGTCGTCTCCGTGATCGGCGCGGGTTCGGTCAATCCCACCACCAATGTCGGCCGCCTGGTGATGACGCTGAAACCGCGCGGCGAACGGCGCGACGATGTGTCCGCCGTCATCGCGCGCCTGAAGCAGCGCACGGCGTCGATCCCGGGCATGACGATCTACTTTCAGCCGGTGCAGGATGTGCAGATCTCGACCCAATCCAGCCGCTCGCAATATCAGTATACGCTGACGGGCACCGACTCGGCGCAGGTCTCGCTCTGGGCCAACAATCTGGTCGCCCAACTGCGTCGCGATCCCCTGTTTCGCGACGTCTCTTCCGAAGCCCAGGACGGCGGCCTGCGCGCGGCGCTCGACATCAATCGCCAGCGCGCGGGGCAACTCGGCGTCAACATTCAGGGCGTTAACGATACCTTGAACGATGCCTTCGCGCAGCGGCAGATTTCGACCATTTACGGACAGGCCAACCAATATCGCGTGGTGCTGGAAGCCTTGCCGATGTACCAGCGCGACCCATCCATCCTCGACAAGCTCTATCTGCCGGGCGCGCTCGGCGCACAGGTGCCGCTATCCGCCGTGGCCACGTTGACCCGCACCACCGCACCGCTGGCGATCTCGCATCAAGCGCAGTTTCCGGCCGTGTCGCTGAGCTTCAATCTCGCGCCCGGCGCCGCGCTTGGCGACGCCGTCGATGCCGTCAAGTCGATCGAAACGCGCATCGGCATGCCCGGCAGCATCGTCGGCGTCTTCGCCGGCGATGCCGCCGAGTTCTCGAAATCGCTGGCGGGACAACCCTGGCTGATCCTGGCCGCGCTCGTCACCATCTACATCGTGCTCGGCGTGCTCTACGAGAGTTACATTCACCCCATCACCATTCTCTCGACGCTGCCGTCGGCGGGCGTCGGCGCCATTTTGGCGCTGATGCTGTTCGGACAGGATCTGTCGGTGATTGGCCTGATCGGCATCATCCTGCTGATGGGCATCGTCAAGAAGAACGCCATCATGATGATCGACTTCGCGCTGGAAGCGGAGCGGCATCAGGGCATGTCGGCGAATGACGCGATCGTGCAGGCCTGCCTGCTGCGCTTCCGGCCGATCATGATGACGACGCTGGCGGCCTTGTTCGGCGCGCTGCCGCTGGCGGTGGAAAGCGGCACCGGCGCCGAACTGAGATTCCCGCTCGGCATCTCCATCATCGGCGGCCTGCTGCTCAGCCAGTTGCTGACGCTCTACACGACACCGGTGATCTATCTCGCGCTCGACCGGCTGAACCGCCGGATCGAGAAGGCGGTGCCGCCGGCAGGACCTGAACTGCCGTTGCCGCCGGTCGCCGGAGCCACCGAGGGGATGCAGTAATGGTCTCGATCTCGGAGCCCTTCATTCGCAGGCCGGTCGGCACCACGCTGCTGGCGATCGGGCTTTTTCTGGTTGGCGGGGTCGCCTACCAGTTTCTCCCGGTCGCAGCCGTACCCAATGTCGACTTTCCGTCGATCCGGGTTTCCGCGACGCGTCCGGGCGCAGACCCTTCGGTGATGGCGGCGACCGTTGCCGCGCCATTGGAACGCAGGCTTGGTGAAATCGCAGGGATCGACCAGATCACCTCGACAAGCTCGCTGGGCACCACCAGCATCCAGCTGCAATTCGCCATCGGCCGCAACATCGATAAGGCTGCGCGCGACGTGCAGGCCGCGATCAACGCCTCGCTTTCCGATCTGCCGAGCGACTTGCCGACGCTGCCGCGGTTCCGCAAGGCCAATACCGCCGCGGCGCCGGTATTCGTGCTGGCGCTGACCTCGAAGACGATTTCCTCAAGCGCGATCTATGACGTCGCCGATACCGTGCTGGCCCAGCGTATCTCGCAGGTGCCAGGCGTCGGCGAAGTCACCGTCAGCGGCGCCGACCAGCCCGCGGTGCGTATCGCGCTCAATCCGGTGGCGCTCTCCAACGCCGGCATCGCCACCGACGATGTCAGGCTCGCCATCATCAACGCCAACCCGCTGGGGCCGGTGGGAATCTTCAATGGTGGCCGCCAGAGCGAGACCCTGTCGATCAACCGGCAGATGCGCACCGCAGCCGAATTCCGTGACATCCTGATCAAAAGCTCAAACGGCAATTTCGTCCGGCTCTCCGACGTCGCCGAGGTCGACGACTCCGTCCGCAACACCCGCTCGATCGCCTGGTTCAACAAGCAGCCGGCGGTGCTGATCCAGATTACCAAGCAGGGCGACGCCAACGTCATCGATACCGTCGATCGCGTCAGGGCGCTGATACCCGAGCTCAAACAGTGGATTCCCGCCGGCGTCGAAATTTCAACCCTGGTCGACCGCACCGGGACCATCCGCGCCAGTGTCGAGGACATGCAGTGGACGCTGCTGGCGACCGCATTCCTGGTCATGGTGGTGGTGTTCGCATTTCTGCGCCGGATCACGCCGACCATCGCGGCAGGCGTTTCCGTGCCGCTGGCTTTGGCCGGCACCTGCGCCGGCATGTGGCTCGCCGGATTCTCGATCGACAATCTGTCACTGATGGCGCTGGCGATCTCGGTCGGCTTCGTGGTCGACGACGCCATCGTCATGATCGAGAACATGTACCGCAATCTCGAGCGTGGCATGCAGCCGTATCAGGCGGCACTCGAGGGCGCCAGGCAGATCGGTTTCACGGTGCTGTCGATCAGCCTGTCGCTGATCGCAGCCTTCACGCCGCTGATTTTCATGGACGGGATCGTCGGCCGGCTGTTGCGGGAGTTTTCGCTGACGCTGACCTTTGCCATCGTGGTTTCCACCGTGGTGTCGCTCACGATCACGCCGATGATCTGCGCGCATTACATCAAGGCGGCCACGTCGCATAACGCGACCTGGTTCGACCGAATTGTCGAGGGTTCACTGTCGCGCATCGTGGCATTCTATGCGCGGACGCTGCGGGTGGTTCTGGGCTTTCCGTTCCTGACCCTGATCGTCTTCTTCGCCACCATCGCATTGACGGTCATGCTCTACATCAAGACCCCGAAGGGCTATTTCCCGACCGATGATTCCGGCTTTGTGATCGGTTCAACCCGGGCGTCCGCCGATATCTCGTTTCAATCGATGCTCGGGCTGCAGCAGCAGCTCGCTGATATCGTGATGGCCGACCCCGCCGTTGCGGGCATCGGATCGGTGCTCGGCGGCGGCGGCGGTCCCGGCGGCGGAGGCACCAATCGCGGCATGATGTTCATCAGCCTCAAGCCGCCTGCGGAGCGGGCGGGATTGTCGACAGAAGCCGTGATCGATCGCCTGCGCAAGAATCTCTATCGTGTCGCGGGAATCCGCCTGTTCATGTTTGCGGCGCAGGACGTACGCGCCGGCGGGCGGCAGAGCGATTCCGATTATCAATACACACTGTCGAGCACCGACCTCGATCTGTTGCAGAAATGGGCACCGATCGTCGGCAAGCGCATGGAGAGCATCGAAGGCATTACCGACGTTTCCAGCGACCGCGATCCCGGCGGGCTGCAACTGACGCTCTCGATCGACAGACAAAAGGCGTCAAGCCTCGGCGTCCGCGTCCAGGACATCGACAACGCGCTAAACAACGCGTTCTCGCAGCGGCAGATCTCGATCATCTATACCCAGCGCAACCAGTACATGGTGGTGCTGGAGATCGATCCGAAATTCCAGAGCGATCCGTCCAACCTCGAACGTATCTTCGTCGCCGGCGCCAATGGCGCGCAGGTGCCGCTGTCCACCGTGGTTCATTACCAGCGCGGATTGACGCCGCTCGCGGTGTTTCATTCGCAATCGTTCCCGTCGACGACGGTGTCGTTCAATCTGCTGCCCAACGTGCCGCTGGAGGTCGCCACCTCGAACATCCAGCGCGCGGTCGAGGAATTGCATATGCCCGAGGGCATTCGCGGCAGTTTCGATGGCAATGCCGGGGATTTCAACAAGACCAGCGGGCGCCAGCCATTGCTGATCCTCGGCGCGCTGGTGGCGATGTATATCGTGCTCGGCGTGCTCTATGAGAGCCTCGCCCATCCCTTGACCATCATCTCGACCCTGCCTTCGGCCGGTCTCGGCGCGCTGCTGGCGCTGCAGATCACCAACACACCGCTGACCGTCATCGCCTTTGTCGGCATCATTCTTTTGATCGGGATCGTCAAGAAGAACGGCATCATGATGGTCGATTTCGCGCTGGATGCCGAACGCCACCGCGGATTGTCGTCGGCCGATGCCATTTTTGAGGCCTGCAGCGCCCGGTTCCGGCCGATTCTGATGACGACGATGGCCGCATTGTTCGCGGGGATTCCGCTTGTTATCGCCACCGGTCCCGGCACCGAGCTGCGCCGGCCGCTCGGCATCACCATCATCGGCGGGTTGTTCGTCTCGCAGATATTGACGCTGTATACGACGCCCGTGATCTATCTTTTGATCGACCGGCTGCGGCGGCGATCGGAGCCGGCCGCGGTCGAGGCGCCGGCGGAATAGGTCTCGGGCAGGGCCCTGAGCGGTTGAAGCGCAGGCCCGCGGGGCGTATAGCGGGCGCATGTCAAAACAATTCGAGCCTGATACCGGCACCGCCGCAGCGGAGGCGATACCGGACTGTCCGGGCTGCCTTAAGCCTTTGCCGCTGTGCATTTGCGACAGCATCACGCCAATCGAGAACAGGATTGCCTTGCTGATCCTGCAGCATCCGCAGGAGCAGGACAGGGCGCTTGGCACGGCGCGGCTGACCGCGCTGCATTTCAAGAACGCGGTGCTGAAGATCGGCTTGTCGTGGCCGAGCCTTTCCAAGGCGCTGGGACGGCCGGTCCACGATCCCAGCCGGTGGGCGGTGCTCTATCTCGGCTCGGCAAAGGTCGCCGAGCTCGAGACCGACCGCGATATCGTCGCCATCGACCGCAAGGGCGAGATCGAGGACAACCAGCGCGGCATCCTGAAAGACATCGAAGGCATCGTGCTGCTGGACGGCACCTGGAGCCAGGCCAAGGCGCTGTGGTGGCGCAATGCCTGGATGCTGAAATGCCAGCGCGTCATCCTCGGCCCGGCGCATCCGTCGCGTTATGGCAAGCTGCGCCGCGAGCCGCGCCGCGACGGCCTGTCCACCATCGAGGCCGCGGCGATGCTGCTTGCTGGCATCGAAAAGCGGCCCGATATCGCCGAGACGCTGCATGGCAGCTTCGAGCGGATGCTGGCGAAATACCGGGAGGCGCAGAGCGTGCTGCCGGAGCTTGCGCCGAAGGCCAAACCCAAACGCGACTACCGCCGCCGCAAGCGGGGCTGAGCGGACTAGGCGAGGGCCGTTCGCATCGGCAAAAATGCATCAGTGGCCGCCAATCGCCAGACTGTCGTTTTAGTCGATACGACTGTCGCGGCTGTCCAAGTCTCACAACCCGCTTCCCCATAGTTTTTGCGCTGAGATTCGAGAGCAAGCCGTGATGCGGCGCGATCTCAGGACATTATTTCTAATGGGAGTCGTGATGAAGCGGATTTTGGGTACGGTGATGGTGACGGCGGCGCTGACCGCGCCGGGGTTGGCGGCCGATCTTGGTGCGCGGACCTATACGAAGGCGCCTGTCGTGGCGCCGGTCAGCAACTGGAACGGGTTCTATATCGGCGGCAACCTCGGCTATGGTTGGGGCGACGGAAATACCGACTTTTCGTTCCTGCCAACTCCCGTGGATTTCAACGTCAACAATGCGACTTTGGGGGCTCGATCGACCGGCGTCACCGGCGGCGCGCAACTCGGTTATAACTGGCAGATCGGCTCGCTGGTGACTGGCCTTGAGGCGGACATCCAAGGTTCAAGCATCAACGGCTCAGCTCGCGCGACATCCATCATTGCGAGTACGGGGGCACCGGACCCAAACGGAAGCTTCCTTACATCCGAGCACAAGCTTTCATGGTTCGGCACGGTGCGGGGCCGTCTCGGTGTCACCGTCACGCCCGATCTGTTGCTCTATGGTACGGGCGGTCTGGCGTATGGCCATGTTGATGCTTCGGCAAATTGGTTCTCGTCTGTGGACGAGCAAGCGCCTGCAAGTGTCAGCAAGACCAAGGTCGGCTGGACGGCCGGCGCCGGCGCCGAATGGATGTTCGCGCACAATTGGTCGGCCAAGCTCGAATACCTTTACGTTGACCTCGGCAGCGAGTCTGCAATCGGAGATTTTACGCCGGTAGATCCTCTGTTTAAGGTCGGATACAATTGGCGTTTTCGGGAAAATATCGCCCGCGTCGGCGTGAACTATCATTTCAACTGATTGCGACCGCTACCACCAGCTTCGAAGAAAAGTCCGGCAAACCGCCGGATTTTTTGTGAGTGGTGAGGCCGATGGGCTGGTGTGCTCAACGGATCCTCCAGACGCGGCTGACCGCGGGGCATTTTAGGGATCCGGCCGTCAAGATCGGCCCGGTCAGGGCCGAACTTGCGCCCAAGCCACCCCCCGGCGCGATAACCGCCGCCGCAAACGGGGCTGATGATGGCCAGCCGATGGGTTCGCCGGATGGAACCCGAGCTATCCCCGGGAATTTCCTGCAAGGTGGACGCCGGTTTTGGCGCAAGAAAAAGCCCCGCTCCAATAAGTTGTGCGTATTCTATCGCGGACAGGTTCAGGCAATCTGCGCAAGCTTGATGGCGAGGTAGAACCGGGATCATCCGCTGTGGCGGAACAGGCCGGTTGAAGGCACGTTTGGTGATGACCGACGATTCGGAATCCGTTGCTTTGCGTCCGACCGTCACTGACGGGAAGCGGCAGGAAGACGACTATGAGGTGATTTGGCGCGGTCTGCCGATCGGCCGGATCATGAAGCCGCCCGGCGAGCCGCATTGGTGGTGGGGCTGCAACGTCTACGGACAGCCGCCGACGGCCAATGACCGCGGACCCGCGATCAATTTCAAGGACTGCCAGCTTCGCTTCAAGATCGCGTGGACGAGGATCAGGGCCGGGCTCACCGAAGAAGCCATCGCCGTCGCATCACAGCACGCCGAGAAGCTGGCCGAGCAGCAACCATCGAACGCCGACGGGCAGCCGAAGCCTGAGGAAATCCGAAGCCTGGAGAACAACCGGGCGGCGCCGCGACAGCGTACCTTGAAAGCCGGCACCATCGAGTTCAATGGCGGCACCATCGATTGCGTCGTCCGCAACATTTCGGACACCGGCGCCCAGCTTGAGGTCGCAAGCCCGGTGGGCATTCCCGGCGAATTCAATCTTCTGATCTCCGGCAATATCGCCAAACGTCCATGCCGGGTAGCCTGGGTCAAAGACAAGCGCATTGGCGTGGCGTTCAAGCCGGGCTAGGGCATGATCCGGAAAAGTGGGTACCGGTTTTCCGAAAAGATCATGCTCAAACAAAAAGATAGAGCGGGATGACGATTCGAAGAAAAGTCATCCCGCTCTAGGGCCGATCCGCAGCTGACCAGCCCGTTGGTTGCCTATCCGGGGGAGGCCGTATATGAGTTCGCCGCATGGGGCCACGTGGCGGAGTGGTTACGCAACGGTCTGCAAAACCGTGTACTCCGGTTCAATTCCGGACGTGGCCTCCAGCGCTTTGAGATCAATGACTTAGGGCCGCTTTCAGCATTGGTTTTCAGGCCGCGGAATGGCTCTGCGGACACCCCGCGACAACCCGGTCGTATGGCGTTTCCGACGACAGTCGTTCAATGAAACATGCTATGGGCGATGGCGCGTCGCATGCTGTCGAGCCCATCCAATAATTTGCCGTGGTTGTATTCCCTGTCCCAAAAGTAGAGGACGGACAGAACGACGAGCAAGGCCACGAAGATTCGCATCTCATTCCCCCTTCGCCTGCAAAAGCTAGCTAGGAATCACCCATCCACGATAGTGGATTGACCGTGGGGAGGGGGCTGGCCGCCAAATACGCCAAATAAAAGACCGCCCAAAGGCGGTCAGGTTATCAAACAAGTGTTCCTGTCTTGGCAGGATAATAACCTTGGCAATTCCCGTGCGGCGAGCGGGTTTGCGGCGACCATATCGGCCGTTGAATCCGGCGATTTGGTGTCGTGATTATTGAATATGCGAAAAGAAACTGCCCAGAATCAGCAGACGGCGTTCCAGCCTTCCGGAAACGGAACGAATCCCCAGGCAAGCTGGTTGTCGTTGGCGGCTTTCGGCAGCGGATTGAAGGTGGACGGGTAGGTCAAGAAGTCCTCCTCCGGCGCGGGAGCGATGGCCGTTCGCACGGCCTCCAGCAAACACTCGTACTCAACTTCACTCATCACGCTCTCCGGGTACCAGAGCGCACCATCACAAAATACTTTTGTGTTCAGATTGAAGAGATCGATCAAATTGTATCGAACTTTTCAATCGGGGCGCACTTGGTTACCGCCGTCTTTATTCCGGAGGAAGAGTAAGCCAGCCCGATGGTGACCAAATGTGTGGAAAATCACAGTTGGCCAAAAATCTTTGACGTATTCGCCCTGATGAAGACGGCGCCGCACCGGCCGCCAGTAGCATCAGGGGGTTGTCATGAAGGCAAAATTTACCGGATCCTGGGGTATCGCAAGCCGCGCCAATCTTGCTTTGGCGCTCACACTGCTCGCAACCGGATCCGCGTTAGCCGCGCAAGCAACGCCGGAACAGAAAAAGGCCTGCACCCCCGACGTCTATCGCCTTTGTCCAGGCGAGATCCCGAATGTACGGGCCATTACCTCCTGCCTGCGGCGGCAGAAGGCCAGCCTCAGCGACGCCTGCCGGGCGGTGTTCGAGCAGTGAAGCGCTGACAGCGCATGACGAGTGAAATTGCGGCCGCATCCGACGATGGATGGCGCGAAGCAATTTGCAGCGCTCGCCCCCAAGAATGTTTGGCTCCTCGGGGCTGGATTCGAAAATTCCTATCAAGACATTGTATTTACCAACGTTTTTATTGTTTAGCTCACTCGATACCCCGGACGCAGCGCAGCGCCTCATAAGCGCGTTCACGCGCGTCTTCGACGCGCTATGGGGCGGTACACCGCGGAGCCCAGACACAAAATCGCGAAAACAACCCCACGCAAAGTAGAATGGGCCCCGGCTCGCAGCGCTCGAGCGGCTTGCGTCCCGGGCACGAGAAGAAAAATCGTCCGTCGTCACGGCCCCAACCTAATCTCATCCCTCTAGCCGATTTGTATCTCAAGATTGCCGCCGCGCCTGACCCTGAATTCTAGCCGTCCGGCTATGATCGAAAGATCAGATCAAGCAAGAGCGGCTTGACGTCGGTCGCCGCCAATTTCGTTTTACCGAGCGGCTCACTCGAAATCACGAGTGGGCCGTCCTCGGTTTTGTCGGTGAGGCGGCCATGCGATCCCCGTACCAGCGACGCGTCTAGCGGAATGACATCCATCAGGGTGCGGAATCCCAGCTTGCGCATGAACAGACGTTTGCCGATAGCAAGCTTCGGTGACGAGATGCCGGGATCGACGAAAAGCTCGACTGGATCGTATCCGGGCTTGCGGTGAATTTCGACCGTGCGGGCAAAGTCCGGCGCACGGTCATTGTCGTTCCAATAATAGTAAGTGAACCACGACCGAGAGTCGGCGATCGCGACCAGTTCACCGGATCGTCGATGATCGAGATGGATAAGGGATTTGTCCGTTTCGTCGTAAACCCGTTCTACGCCATCCAGTCCCTTTAAAAGATCCTTCACTTTCGCTTGCAACCCCAGATCGGACAGATAGATGTGCGCGATCTGGTGGTCGGCTACGGCAAAGGCTTTGGAAGAGATGGGATCGAGCAACTCGCCGCCGTCCTCTTCTCGCACGGACAACAGGCCGGCGTCGCGAAGCGCTCTGTTGATGTGGATGGGCCGATTGACGGGGGTGATCCCGTATTCCGACAGAATGATGACTGAGCGCCCGCTGGCACGTGCCGCGTCGACGAGGTCGCCCGCGACGGTGTCAATTTCGGTCAGCGATTGCCGGACCTTTGGATGAGTTTCATCGGGGCCGAAGCGCTGCAGATCGTAGTCGAGATGCGGAAGGTAGGCGAGGGTCAGGGTTGGGTTGGCCTCGGCCATCACGAACTTGCTCGCGTCGGCGATCCAGCGCGTGGAGACGATCGAAGTCCCTGGTCCCCAAAACTGAAATAGGGGGAATGGTCCAAACCGTTCCGTCAGTTGATCACGTAATTGACCTGGCACGGTGTAGCAATCGGGCAGCTTGCGACCATCCGCCTTGTAGATAGGGCGCGGGGTGGCACCGAAGTCATGGCTCGACGCCATGTTGTACCACCAGAACATGTTGGCGCAGGTGAAAGCGGGATCACGCTTCTTGCCGGCCTCCCAAATCTTCTCGCCGCCGACGAGTCGATTGGATTGGCGCCACAGAAAGATTTCCATCTGATCGCGGAACAACCAGCCATTGGCCACGACGCCGTGATCTCGCGGGGAGAGCCCCGTCATGAAACTTGCCTGTACGCTGCAGGTGACGGCGGGAGTTACGGTATCAAGCGCGGCCATACCGCCTTCGCGGGCAAGCGCCGAAAGTCTTGGCGTCAAAGGTCCCAGGTGCCGTGGCGTCAATCCGACCACGATTATCGCCAACACTGCCTTCAACGCCTGCCTCCGCCTGCTGAGTCGCGACGATTTCCGTCACTTCGGTCGCATTGCAGCGGGACCGAGCGAAACGGCTTGCCAAACCGGCAAGCATAGTGGCACGCTGTCCAACAAAATGGGAAGCGAGAGGCGGTTTTTCAAGCGAGCCGCGGATCGCTTCGTGACCATTCGCCGGCGCCGTCTGCACCACAAGAACAAGGGCGGCGCGTGGGAGGATGCCATGCTCGATACGCCCTCGCAAAGCGCCGAAGACGTTCGACTGCAGTCGTTCAGCGTCACCTATGAATATCCGGTGGTCTTTACCCGCGATGCGTTTGCGCTTGGAAATCGTTGCCTTGTTGATGCGCTGTCCCGGCGAGAACCCTGCAAGCGGCACAGATGTCTGATTTGCGTTGACGAAGGTGTCCTGGCATCGCTTCCGGATCTTGCTTCGCAGATCGAAAACTACGCTGCGGCGCACGCCGGAAGCATCGACCTGGTCGGACTTGTACCGGTCGCGGGAGGCGAAATCTGCAAGAACGATCCGAAAACCATTCCCAACCTGCTTGAGATCCTTTCGCAACGCGCGATTGATCGGCACTCCTTTGTAATTGCTGTCGGCGGCGGCGCTGTCCTTGACGCGGTCGGTTATGCGTCGACGATCTTTCATCGTGGCGTCCGCCACATTCGTTTTCCGACTACGGTACTGGCACAGGATGACAGCGGCGTCGGCGTCAAGAACGCCGTCAATCTGTTCGGTCTCAAGAACCTGATCGGCACCTTTGCGCCGCCCTGGGCGATCATCAATGACAGCGCATTCGTCGACGTGCTGCCGCCGCGCGAGAAGCGAGCAGGCATGGCCGAAGCCGTGAAGGTTGCCCTGATACGCGACGGCAAGTTTTTCGAGTGGCTCGAAGCCCATTCGGATGCGCTTGCGCGCTTTTCCAGGCCGCATCTTGATCATCTTATCAGGGGCAGCGCCGAGCTTCACATGCGCCAAATCAGGCTTGGCGGCGACCCGTTCGAAATGGGGTCGGCGCGTCCGCTGGATTTCGGTCATTGGTCCGCGCACAAGCTCGAGCAGTTGACGAAAAATCAACTCAATCACGGCGAGGCCGTGGCAATCGGCATTGCGCTCGACACGCGCTATTCGGTCTTGTCCGGCCGTCTTGCCGCCGGCGAAGACGACCGTGTCGTGGGTCTTCTTCAACGGCTTGGTTTCGACTTGTGGCATGACAAGTTGCGGCAGTGCGACTCGCGGGGATTGCCGGTGGTCCTGAAAGGGCTCGCGGATTTCCGGGAACATCTCGGTGGTGAGTTGACCATTACGCTCCTCGCAGAAGTCGGCCGTGGCGTGGAAGTGCACGAGATGGACGACAGAATTGTCAGGAATTGTATTGACTGGCTTAAACAACGGGCGTGACCGCGGATGAAACTCAACCAGCTTTCGGGCAACGTTCATCTGACGTATTGCACAAACATTCATGCCGGCCAAAGCTGGCAGGATATTCGGGCAAGTCTTGATGAATATGTTCCGGCCATCAAGTCGACCGTCGCCCAGAGCCAGCCGATGGGCATCGGACTGCGGCTTTCCGGCGAAGCTGCCGCCGTGGCAAGGCAGCCGGAGGCGTTAGCTTCGTTCCGCGATCAACTGTCGGTGCTCGGCGCCTATGTTTTCACTATTAACGCCTTTCCTTTCGGGCCGTTTCACGGCGTCCGCGTGAAGGAGGACGTCTATCTGCCTGATTGGCGCGACCGCGAGCGTGTTGCGTTCACGGCGAACAGTGCTGCGGTCCTTGCTGGAATCCTTCCCGACGGGATTGAGGGCAGTATTTCGACGGTCCCGGGCGCCTTCAAACCGAACGGCCGGTCGAGCGAGGCCGTTGCGGCGATGGCACGCAATCTCATGATGGCGGTTGCTGATCTCGTGGACCTGAAGCGGCGCACTGGCAAACACATTGCACTCGCCCTCGAGCCCGAGCCCTGTTGTTTCCTGGAAACAACGGATGAGAGCATCGCCTTCTTCGAAGGCGCGCTTTTTAAGCCAGAGACGCTTGATATGCTCGGCGGCATCACCGGTGTTGGCCGCAGTGAAGCCGAGATTCTGCTGCGTCGTCATCTGGGCATTTGTTATGATGTCTGCCACGGCTCGGTTGAATATGAGGATACGGTCGCCGCGCTGGATCGCCTGCTCGCTGCGGGAATCGCGATCCCGAAAATCCAGCTTTCAGCAGCCATGCGCGTCCCGGCGATGACAAAGGGTCTGATCGACGCCGTCATGCGATACAATGACGGCGTCTATCTGCATCAATCAATCGTCCGTCGTGGCGACAGTCTGTCGCGTCATGTTGATCTGCCGGACGCAGTAACCGCGTTCGGAGAAGGCCAAGCCGACGGGGAGTGGCGAATCCATTGCCACGTACCTGTGTTCCTCGCCGATCTCGGCGAAATCAGTTCCACCCGCAGCGATCTCGTCGCGACGCTGGCGGCGCTGCGCCAGCGAACTCGCTCATCCCACTTGGAAGTCGAAACGTATACCTGGGACGTTCTGCCCGAAAACATTCGCACCGGTTCGAAGTCGGCGGACATCGCGCGCGAGATCGCATTTTGCCGCCAGGAACTGGTGGGATGAATACCGCCGTCGTGCGAGCACCCAGCGCGCAGACCCTGTTGAGGCTCGGTCGGGTGTCCAACCTGCCGACTGTATGGACCAATGTCATTGCCGGGGCAACGATCGCAAATACGGCTGCGACCGTTGCCGACATCTCAACCGTCGGACTTGCCATGACGGCATTCTACGTGGGTGGGATGTATCTCAACGATTTCTTCGACAGGGAGATCGATGCCAGGGAGCGCCCAGGCCGGCCGATTCACGCCGGCGACATTGGCGCAGCCGCCGTATCGACCATCGGATTCGCGCTGCTTGCGGCAGGCGTTGCGTTGCTGGCGCCGTTCGGTCTGTTTACTGCGATCTGGGGCTTGGCGCTGGCTGTCGCCATCGTGCTTTACGACGCCTGGCACAAGGGCAACCGCTTTGCACCCGTCATCATGGGCGTGTGTAGGGCGTTGGTGTATCTGGCTACTGGCGCAGCGGTGAGCGGTAACGTTCTTCCGGCCCTGATCGTCGGCGCGACCGCGCTTGCCGCACATGTTATTGGACTGACCTACGCCGCAAAGCAGGAAAACCTGAATAAGGTCGGCCGCCTGTGGCCGCTTGCCGTTCTGGCCGGCCCTCTGCTGCTTGCCTTGTCCGGCGTCTCGACCGGGTGGCTTGTTGTCGTGGCGTCGCTGTTGTTGTGCGCGGCGGATATCGCCGCCGTACGACTGCTCGCGCGACGCGCCACGGCGGATGCGGTGCCGCGCGCGGTTTCGATGCTGATCGCCGCCATCTGTCTGGTCGATGCCCTGGCTGTGGCGCTGCATGGGGGCGGGATCGTTCTTACCTGTGTCTGCGCGAGCGGTTACCTTCTGACGCGGCTCTTCCAGGCGGCGATTCCAGGAACGTGAGGTGCCAGCCTTGACAAGTCTTTCTGGTCACAATGGGAGCGGCGATGTCGCAGCAACGGTTTGCGACGGCTTTCTCGCCTTGGCCGATGAGTGGATTGTGCGTGCGGTTAGCGACAATGCAGCGTCCTGGTTTCGCCGTGCCATCGAGAGTGTCAGGGGCGCGTCCGACGGCAATGCGCTCGCTGCAGCTATCGGTCTTGCGCCGCGCCGCGTCGGCAAGGCTGATCTGTCGCTGACACCGGATGACAGGGCGCGGGCGAGGGTATTGCGGGCGGGGCTCGATCCGAGCGACTGGAGCATCGATCAACTGGCACGCAGTGCGCTGATGGTAGCGAGCTACGCCGGAGACGACGCCGCATTCGCCGCACATTTCGACGCGTTCTGCAGCACGGCCGAAATCAACGAATTGATCGCTCTTTGCCGGGGACTGCCGGTTTATCCGGCCGCCGAACGGCTGGAACCGAGAGCGCGGGAGGCGGTGCGATCGGGCATGAAGCCGGTTTTCGAGGCGGTCGCCCATCGCAATCCATATCCCGTCGAATTCTTCAGCGAAGACGCCTGGAATCAGATGGTCGTAAAGGCGTTCTTTATTGGCTCGCGTCTGTGGCCGATCCAGCAACTCGACGAGCGCGGCAATCCTCGGTTGGCGCGCATGCTGGTCGATCTTGCCCAGGAGAGATGGGCCGCCGGGCGGCCTGTGAGCGGTGAAGTCTGGCGTTGCGTCGCTCCCCACGCGGACGCCGAAGGGATTGGCGCGCTGGTCCGTGCGTTCGAAACGGGTGGGGAAAGGGAACGCCTCTCCGTGGCACTGGCGTTGCAGCAACTGGCGTCACAGCGCGTCGATGCTGCTTTCAGCCGGCAAGGCTTGAGAGGTCAGCTTACGGATCTCCAATCGCATCTGGTAACGGAGAAGATCGACTGGACGTCGCTTGCATGAGCGAGACTTTGCCGCGTCTCGCTCTGAGAATCCTGTCAGCGTTTCTCTCCCTTGCTGTTTTGATCCAGTTCTTCATTGCGGGGATGGCCGCGATGACGAATCCTGAATGGTGGATTTATCACAGCGCATGGATTGGAATATTTCAGTGGCTTGTCGTGCCACTTCCAATCCTCGCCTTCCTTGGCGGTCGGCCACGCTATTGGCGCACTGCGTTTGCAACCATCCCAATGCTTCAGGTTGCATTGCAGTATGTTTTGGCACATCGTGCGCTGGAAGGGCGATTGACCACCGGAATGGGTCTGCATGCGGTTAATGGAGCCCTTCTATTGATCGTGGCGACGTTCCTGGCGATAGGCTGTGCCGATCAAAAGATGTCAGCGTAAGCAGGGTGGACTGCGGAACTCACGAGAGGCTGGCGCGGGCTTTTCCTTTCGGTCTTATCCTTTCGGTCCTGTCCTTTCAATCTTGGACATTTTTCCAATCCTGCCTTGGATTACTCCCGTTTCAGCTTTGGCTTTTCTCCAGTTGCAGCCCGAATGAAAGCTCCTGGGATTGTGCTTGGCCGCACATCCAACCAATAATTTAGCCGGCCAGGAAACGAACAGGGGTCAACGGCTATCGCGGTGATGCCGACGCGATCGCCGATGGCAAGAAACTCTACACATCAAACTGCATCGTCTGTCACGGTGCCGATGGTACCGGCAAGATGGGTCCCACGAAGTCGGCAACGAGGTGGTCTATAAACAGGTGCTGACGGACCGGGGGATGTTTGCTATTATCTATGGTGGGGCCAGTGGCGCGATGCAGTCGTTCCATCGCCGCGGCATGATGAAATGCGCCGGATCATCGCCTATGTGAGGACTCTGGACAAATGACAGGATCACCTCCAACTGGTATGTTCGCCTGCGACGCAGGTTCGCTTCAAGAACTGATGGCAGACAAGACGATCGCTTGTCCCTGTTGCAATGGCCCGTTGACCGCCGAGAAGCTCGCGCGTCTGCTCGCCGACGTGCAGCGCCTCGCGGCTGCCGGGAAAGATCAACCGCACAGCGGGTCGAACGGCGCGTCCAGAAATCAGCATGCGGGCATTATCATCGATCCTCACGCCCACATGATATCGCGCACGACAGACGACTACGCAGCAATGGCCAAGGCCGGCATTGTCGCAGTGATCGAGCCGGCATTCTGGCTTGGGCAGCCCCGCACCAATGTCGGAAGCTACGCGGACTACTTCGCCATGATCTCCGGCTTTGAGCGATTCCGCGCCGGTCAGTTCGGCATCCGCCATTACTGTACGATCGGCCTGAATCCGAAAGAAGCCAATAACGAGCATCTGGCTGAGGCGGTCATGGAGATGTTGCCGCGCTTTCTCGTCAAGGAAGGCGTCGTTGCGATGGGCGAACTGGGTTACGATGAACAGACGCCCCTGGAAGACAAGGCGCTAAGGAGACAGATCGAACTGGCGAAGGAGTTCGACCTGCCGATCATGATTCACACCCCGCACCGCGACAAGCGGGCAGGGACATTGCGTACCATGGACGTGCTGAAAGAGCATGAATTCGACCCCACACGCTGCGTGATCGACCATAACAACGAGGAGACCATTCGCGAGGTGCTTGATCGCGGCTACTGGTGCGCCTTTTCGATCTATCCTCAGACCAAGATGGGAAGCGATCGCATGGCAGTTGTCGTCGAGAGCTTCGGCCCCGAGAGGATCATCGTCGATTCTGCATGCGACTGGGGCGTGTCGGATCCGCTAGCCGTCGCCAAGACGGCGCGGCTGATGGCGCAGCGTGGCATAAGCCCTGATGCCATTCATCGGGTGGTCTACGCCAACGCGCTGGCCGTCTATGGATTGAACGGCGAGATGGACGAACAGCATTGGCTTGCGCCGGCGGCGATCGACCAGAGGACGTTATACGAGGGCAATTCGGTCCTGCGCGGCGGCCAGACGCCGCGTATCGAGCAGCCTGGACGTCCAGCGGACGATTTGTTCATTACCTGAAGTTTGGCGGCGCGTCTTCTACACGACCACTAACCTGCTCGTGATAGCGACTGCATCTGCTCCGGCTAGAGCGGGATGACTTTTCTTCGAATCGTCATCCCGCTCTATCTTTTTGTTTGAGCATGATCTTTTCGGAAAACCGCTACCCACCCCGCATCAAGTGCGGGGCAGGCTTTTTCCGGATCATGCGCCGGCTCGGAAAATCAACAAATTTACTGGCCTGCAGGTGCACCTAAGGTTAGACTGAAGTAGCAAGGTGAGGATGCAAGGACGACCTGAAGTCGTTTCGGGTGCGGATAATGGTAGGCCGCAGCGGCAGCAGGAACGAGCGTCAGAACAAACAAAACGAGCACGTGCAAATGGGGAGGAATGGCGCGCGGGTGACGCTGTTTTGCTGCCTGGCAGTTGTTGCTTCGTCGCTGTCGCCGGTCACGCTATCTGCGGCGGTTGCGGCCGGTGATGCGCGGCACGGCGAAACGATCTTCTTGCAATATTGCCAGGGCTGTCACGGCCCGGACGGCAGGGGTGGCGGCAAGGGCTTCATGCCACATGTCGGGCCGCTTGCCCGCAAAGGCTACATCGAGACCGTGCCCGACGAATATTTGGCTGCCGTGATAACCGAGGGAGGCCTCGCCGTCGGCAAGAGCGCATACATGCCGTCCTGGAGGACGACGCTGACGGAACAGGACATCGCGGACGTCATCGCATTTATTCGAACTTTCGTCGTCGAGTGAGTCATTCACTCTAATAAAACCCGGACCACCGGGAAACAAACCGAAAGCAAGGAGGAACGCATGAGAATGCTGACGTGGACGATGCTGGCCGCATTTGTCGCGGTTCTGCCAGCCGTCGGAGCAAAGGCCGATATGGAAGCCAAGCCGGGTAGCGCCCAGGCGGGCGATTGGGTGAAGCGCACGCCTGTCACCCCCAATCCCGACAAGGTAGTGGTGCCTTCAGGTTACAAGGTAGGAGTATTCAAGGCGGGGCTCGACACGCCGTCCTCCGCTGCCGTCGACAAGGATGACAATCTGTGGGTCGCCATCTCCGGCCAGACGTTCAACACGATCGACACGCTCGATCCGCCGCACGTCAAGATTTTCGACAAGAGAGGAACCCTGATCAAAGAAGTCGGTCGCGACATCTTCAAGACCGTCATGAACGAGATCGGCTACTGCGCCGAGAACGACACGATGTACATCCCGGAATACGGCGAGAAGATCTGGGAGATGAAAGGCGTCGGCGGCGAACTCAAGCTCATCGTCAAGGATCTGCCGGTCGGCGACCACCGCAATGGCGGGATTACCTGCAAGGACGGCTATCTGTATTTTGCGCTCGGCTTTCCCAGCAACAGCGGCTTTGCCGATCCCGACAATCATGGCTGGACCGACATCCCGAATGATCCATTCTGGGTCAAGCACAAGGATGGCCTAGGGACGACCCCGCACGATCCGGTCTGCCGCGACATCGTTCACACCGGCCTCAACGTCCGCTCGTCGGACGGCCGGCTGACCGGTGCGCTCATGCCGGTCGGCGTACCCGCCAAGCCCGGCCAGGTCGTCAAGGCGCAGGTGCCCTGCGGCGGCTCCGTGATGCGGGTGAAGTTGGGCGACAAGGATGCCGACGGCATCTATCCGCACGAAAAGATGGAAGTCTACGCCATGGGCTTCCGGAACCAGTCCGGCGTCGCCTTCGGGCCAAAAGGAACCAAGTGGGAGAACGCGCTCGCGGTTTCCGACAACGGCGCTAACGATGTCGGCCATCGCCGCGTCGCCAATGGCGCAGAGAAACTTTGGATCGTGACGGAAAAAGGTCAGGACGGCGGGTTCCCCGACAAGGAGGGGATGAACTTCGTCTCCAACAAGCGCTTCTCTATGCTTCCCTACCTCGGCAACCCGGTCGACCGCCCTTACCCGCAGCTCTACATCGGGGACAAGCCGTTCATCAAAGCCCCCGGTCCCTACCACTTCCAGCGCCACGTCGACGGCTACCGCGGCGTGCCGCTGATCGTCGCCAATCCGAATCCCAACGGCTACATCAACCCGGTGCTGGAATGGGATAGCAACAATCCGATCGATGGGATTGCGTGGAGCGCGTCGAACTTCGGCGCCAACAACAATCTGTTCGGAGCGGTATACGGTATCCTGGACACCGGCCCGGAGAGTCTGATTCCGACCTGGCCGTTGGTGTTGCGGATAGAGTTTCTCGAGCCGACGGGTGTCAAATGGTCGAGATTTGCGCAGAACATCGATCCCGGGCCGAACGCCTATCAGAAGCCTGAGAACCGCGGTGGACTGGAGCGCCCGAACAGGGTGGTCTTCAGCAACGACGGCAAGACGATGTATGTGGTGGATTACGGCGAGGTCTACACCAACTTCCAGATGCCGACGCCTTTCTACACTGTGGCGAAGTCTGGCGTGATCTGGACGATCACCTATACGGGCGGCAACTAGCCGTCGGTCCGGTCAGCTCTCGCGAGCCTGGCAAGAAGAAGCAGCCGTCGCGCGCCCGCCGCGCGGCAGGCAACCTCGAAGAAGCGCCCAGTAGGTGAAGGCCAGCGGGTTTGTCGGGACCCTTAGAGCGGGATGACTTTTCTTCGAATCGTCATCCCGCTCTATCTTTTGTTTGAGCATGATCTTTTCGGAAAACCGGTACCCACTTTTCCGGATCATGCTCTAGCGGTCCCGGCAGGTTCAGAAGTGGATATTGAGCACCAGCATTACGCGACGAATAGTCTGTACGCTCTCAAGCACATAGGTCCGCGCCAACGTTCCCATCCCGAAGTTATCGAGCGATCGGTTCCGTAAGAGATTGCAATCGTTTGAGCCGGCGGAGTCACGAGAACTCGCCGAATTACAGTGTTGCATTGCGATCGCCTAAATCAGCCATGCCGCCGCCACAAACGTCAACACCAATGGATCGACTATCGGCTCTTGCTTGGACGCGCCGACGCGTCAGTAGAATGCGCTTCAATTCGTGGCGACAGGGGATGGCCATGAACGTTGATGATTTTCGCCTTAGCTTTGATACGGCATCTTCGGAAGTCGGGCGCCGGTCGGACGCTGCGACCGAAGGGTCGGCCTTTGCCGCCGCTGTCGTACCGTTGAGGAAGATCCCTCCGACATACGCCAATCAACGCCTCTCACCCGATCGCCTGCGGCAAATCGATCGCGCATTCTTTGGGCCGTTCTTCAGAGAGAAGTACGGTATGGGAGGAGACAAAGCGCTTGAGAACGGCCGTATCCGCTACTACGGCCCGGTTCAACCCGCGAACAGTGCGCGCGAGTTGGCCGGGCGTCGCTACGTGCACGAATTTGATACCGTGACCGGATGCACGCGCGGTTGGCATGAGACCTTGGATCGAATGGGCAATGTTCGGCAGATTCGTCCCGAGCGGCGCGATAGGACGGTGAGACACTATCAATTTGATAGCAACGGCCGATACAAGGGGAGTTGGTAAATGGAGGTCGATCTCCAAGCTGTCTGTCGGGTGTTCGAGGATCTGTTGAACGGCTCCATGTTACGAGAGCAAGCGGACCGCTGGGCGTACGCGGTGGTGCAGGAGGAAGAAACCGGTGTCGTTACATACTCGCCACCTTTCGAAAGAGAACGCATTTGGGCCGGTGTGATGTACCTTTACGGGATCAACACGATGAAGGCTCCGAACGACTACCTTCACTCCAACGACGACATCAGGGAAGCCATGATGGCGATCCTCTGCGGAGGTGACGACGAACTGGCTGGCGACGATTCTGCGAACCTTCGAGCGGCCGTCGCAACACGCATGACGGTCTTAGTGTAATTGACGGTCTTAGTGTAATTGGGCCACTCATTTTCGCGCAGTGCTTCGACATCAATTGAATGTCTTGCGGCGAAGACTGCATGGTCGCGTCCGGCCCAAGAACCATGAGCGCTGGTTCCTCGTCCAGCTGTCTCGGTGGTCTCCATCAATCCTGAAGGTTCTCGCCATCATCCGGCCGGAGACACTCGTGCGGGCCTCCGCTGATGTATTGCCAGCCCCGTATTCGGCTGATGTCCGGGGCCCATCGATTGGAAGGGCAAAGGCGCGGGACTGAAGCCCCGCGCCCTTGCCTAGTGAGAGCTGATCTCTCGCTTGAGAGCTCTCATCCGCTTTTCATCCCCATCGAAAATGGCATCTGCCCCCTGCGGAGCGATCGGGCCAGCAGTGACTTGGCGGACCACGTCTGCCTCCAGTGCGGCCAGTTCCGACAAAGACATCTTTTCAATGTCCGCGACCAGGTCATCCTTGCCCATTTTGCGGTTCCTCCCTTCGGCACTTTCGGCCGATTTGATTTCAAAGCCTGAATCAACCAAGCGTTGACAGACGATCTCAGCCACTTCCGGCGAATTTGTGATCGTCGCCGGAAAGTCTTCGCTGTCGAAGGGATCGGTGCGTTTCTGCTCGCTTCCACCACGCAACTGTGGGGAGTCATTGGCGGCGCGCGGTTCTTCCGGGCTCTCGCTTTACCGACTTGCTGGACAGAGCCGCCGCGCCTCACGGATCGGCGGCAAGTCACGAATTTGGAGGAAGGGGTGTGTTGTCAACCGCGTTGATTTTGCGACTGAATTTCTAATGCTTCAGAAGAAAGCCATGGTCTAAACCACGTAACGGGCAGGGTGAAATCGCGATTCGAACCCACGGTCGACTGTGTCTAGTCTGCACGCCAAGTACCCCAGGGCAACGCCGTGCAGATTGAGGTGGAACGCGAATGTACTTCCCGTCCTCTCTGCGCTTCGCGAAAATGTCGCCGTCAACGCACTTGATCTCAGTCGGGTAGCAGCCGTGTGTACGGAAAACCTTGTCTGTAATGAGGGGTGACCGGGTTGTCCCGATCACCTGTCCGGAGCGCTGGGGCCAACCACTTGGGTCAAGCCTGGATTTCGATTGAGTCAAGCGGCCTTGGCGGCTAGTTCCGGGCCGGCCGTTTCCATCGCCCTCATATACATATCAAGTAGAGTGTCGCGCTCGTCGCGCTCGTCCTTGTCCTGCTTCCTCAGCTTGATGATTTCCTTGAGGATTTTCACATCAAAACCCTCAGCCTTGGCCTCTGAAAAGACTTCCTTTTTCGACTCGTTCAACTCCTGCAATTCGGTGTCAATATGCTCGATTCGCTCTACGAAAGAACGGATCCGTCCGCCTGGAATGCTGATGTCAGACATGGTGCCTCTCTGTTGAATGAGATCGTGAAAATGAACGCAAAGAAATGACCAACGCGTTAACGCAAGTCCGCGGGGCTGCCTTATTACACACGATCGAAAGCTGGAGCTTATCAAACGCTGCTGGCGCGATCGGATCACGGCGCGCCATCGCGCGTGTGGGCCACCCACTGCTTGCTAGCTAGGACACGTCAGTCGTCTCTGCGGGCAAGCGCTATCGACCAACATCTCATGTGGCAGAAGCAGGGCGGTGCGGCCTCGCACCAGCGACAGCTGTCGTGACTGGAAGGCGGAGGTGCGTTAACTTCCCAACATAAACCAAAGGGAAAACGCCAAAGTGTACGACAAGATCATTGTTGGTGGCGGCTCGGCAGGTTCGGTCTTAGCCCACAGGCTCTCCGCCAAAAGCGCTAACAAGGTCCTCCTCTGCGAGGCGGGTCAGGACACGCCGCCCGGCAACGAGCCGCCCGAAATTCGAGACAGCTATTCGGGCATGGCCTATTTCGATCCGCGCTTCCATTGGACCGAACTCAAGGTCACGACCCAGGTCGTCAGCCACAACAACCCCGAGGAGGATCGCCCGCCGCTGCGCAAATACGAGCAGGCGCGCGTGTTGGGCGGCGGGTCCTCGATCAACGGCCAATTGGCCAACCGCGGGGCGCCGACCGACTACGAAGAATGGGAGGCCCGTGGCGCCGCGGGCTGGAGCTGGAAGGATGTGCTGCCCTACTTCAAGAAGGTCGAGCGCGACCTCGATTTCGACGGGCCCTTCCACGGCAAGGATGGACGCATCCCCGTCCGACGCATCCCGCAGGAGCATTGGACCCGGCACGCGCAAGCCGTTGCCGAGGCCTGCAGGCTCGCCGGCTACACGTTCCTACCCGACCAGAACGGCGAGTTCGCCGAAGGCTACTTCCCGGTAACGCACTCCAATCACGCCGAGCAACGCGTCTCGGCGGCGATGGGTTATCTCGATAACGAAACGCGCAGGCGCGCCAATCTGACGATCTCGACCGACACGCAGGTCAACGAACTCATTTTCGAGGGCACACGCTGCGTCGGCGTCAAGGCGCAAGTCGACGGCCGGGAACAAGAGTTCCGCGGTCGCGAGGTCGTCCTCTCATGCGGCGCTATCCATTCGCCGGCGCATCTGCTACGCGCCGGCATCGGCCCGGTCGGGCACCTGAAGGAGATGGGCATTCCGATCGTGATGGGCCTTGAGGGGGTCGGGCAGCGTTTGATGGATCATCCCTCGATCGCGCTTTCGTCCTTCATCCGCCCTGGCGCGCGCATGAATGAGCACACCAGGCGCCACGTCCAGGTTGCGCTGCGATACTCCTCGGAGCTGCCCGGCGTGCCAAGGGGCGACATGTTCGTCGCCGTCCTCAGTAAGTCGGCCTGGCATGCAGTCGGTGCGCAGATCGCCTCGCTGCTCGCCTTCGTCAACAAGACCTACTCCGAGACCGGGCAGGTGAAGCTCGCCTCGCGCGACCCGCTGATGGAGCCGATCGTCCAGTTCAACTTGCTGTCCGACAGGCGCGACCTCGACCGCCTGATGAGCGGCTTTCGCAAGATGGCGGCGCTGCAGATGAGTGCGCCGCTCAGGGCGGTGACCGACAAACCATTCCCGGCCTCGTACTCCGACCGCGTGCGCAAGATCGGCGTGGTCAACGCCAAAAACAAGATTCTTACCGCAATTGCCGCCGCGCTGATGGATGGGCCGTCGGCGCTGCGCCATTACATTATCGACACGTTCGTCGTCGAGGGATTCACGTTCGACGAAGTCATGAGCGACGAAGAGGCGCTGGAAGCCTTTGTGCGCAAGGCAGCGATCGGCGTGTGGCACGCCTCGTGCTCCTGCCGCATGGGCCTGCCGGACGATCCGATGGCGGTTGTCGATACGCAAGGTCGCGTAAAGGGGGTACAGGGTTTGCGCGTGGTCGACGCCTCGATCTTCCCTGTGGTTCCGTGTGCCAACACCAACTTCCCGACCCTGATGGCGGCGGAAAAGATCGCCGAAGCCATGCAGTGAACGATGTGGTGGAAGCAGGTGCCAGGAATCAGGAAACTTCGAAAGGCTTACAGAAAGCTTGATGGTCACAAGCGGTTGGATCGTTGAAAGGAGCAAGGCGATGGAACTCGGGCTTGCGAACAAGACGGCTCTCGTCACTGGTGGGAGCAAGGGAATTGGCCTTGAGACGGCGCGCGCGCTCGCGCGGGAGGGCGTGAAAGTCCTGATCTGTGCGCGGCGGGAGTCGGCGCTCGCCGATGCGGCGCGCGACATCATGCAAACCACCCAGGCGAAGATCGAGACGCACCCGCTGGACGTGACCAAGGTCGAACAGATCGAGACGATTCCGCGCGTCGTCAAAGACAAGCTCGGCCACATCGACATCCTGATCAACAATGCCGGCACCGGCACCTACAAACCGTTTCTCGAAGTGACCGACGAGGAACTCGTCGACGGCATGGCGATCAACTTTTTCGCGCAATTCCGCATCTGTCAGCGAATAGTGCCGATGATGATCGCGCGGGGCGGTGGCCGGATCATCAATGTGAGCGGTCAGACCGGGATCATGACGCTTAATCCGCCGTTTCTGTCCTCCTGCACGGGACCGGCGAAATCGGCCGAGATCCGGTTCTCCAAGGTGCTCGCCAACGAGCTTGCGCCGCACAACATCCGCGTCAACTGCGTGATACCGGGCTTCATCAATACGCCGGAGCGCTTTGCCAAATGGGAACGAGAAGTTGCCAAGCGCCAGCTCAGTCCCGAGGACGCCGCGCGCGAGCGATCGCTTTGGTCGAGCAATCAGGGCATGCGTGATACGCGCTGGGGTGCGCCCGAGGAGATCGCCAATCTCGTCGTCTTTGCCGTCTCGGATGCGGCAAGTTACATCAACGGCGCAGAGCTCGTCGCCGACAATGCCATGGACAAGTCCTGAGGCGTGGGCTGGGCTAGGTGTCAACGATTTCGAACGCATCACGCCAGCTCACCACGCGACCGGTGGACGGCGAGGGAAGGTGCGCCGTGCAAAACAGCGTAGGCGTATCGCAGAAGCGACCGAACAATTCCCGCCGAGACTGTCCCGCCTGCCTGGAGTCGTAATCCGACATCATGCCCAGTTCGGGATAGCGGGCTTGCAGCGGCGAGTGGATCATGTCTCCGGTAATGATGGCATCGACGCCGGGCTTGCCGACCTGAACCGAATAGTGGTCGATGGTGTGGCCGGGCGTCGGGATGAGCGTCACGAGATCGTTGAAGGCGTGCGCGCTCTTGACAATATCGACGCGATTGGCGGCCACGATCGGGAGCACAGAATCGGTGATCCAGGGACACGCCGCCGGGTCGTCCTTCTGGCGCTTGGTCCAGTAAGCAAGTTCGCGGTCAGCGAACACGTAGCGCGCCTTCGGGAAGGTCGGCACCCACCGGCCGTTCTCGAGCCGCGTGTTCCAGCCGACGTGGTCGGTATGTAAATGCGTGCACATGACAAAATCGATATCGTTCACGCTGAACCCGCTTGCCGCGAGATTTTTCTGGAAGCGATCGGAATTCATCATGTGCCAGAAGCTCCGCGTCGGCCGCGGCTTGTGATTGCCCACACAGGAGTCGATCATGATCGTGTGGTGAGGCGTCTGCACGATGTAACTCTGGATGCAGAGCATCAGCCTGTCCTCGGCATCGAGGAATCTGGGCTGCAGCCAACCTCGATTCTCGTCGAGAAGCTCCCTCGTCAGGCTCGGGAAAAATTGCATCGCCTCGAAGAATGGACCCTCCTGCTCGATGATGCGGTGGATCGTGGCGCTACCAATTTCGATCTTGGCGAGCAAGATGGGCCTCCGTTTCCGTGTCAATCTAGGGTCTGTTTGGATTAGATCGAATCGCCATCGCACTCTAGAGTTTTGATTGAGCATGATCTCGGGACAAACGCTTCGCGTTTGTCCGGAGGGAAAACCGGTACCCACTTGTCGGGATTAGCCGGCCGAAAGGCCGATGACTTGCAAGCGAGACTCAGGCTCCGAGATAGGCAACGACCACCTCCCGATGCATGCGGATCTCGGACGGCGTGCCGGCCGCCAGCACTTTTCCGAGGTTGAGCACAGTCACACGATCGCAAATATCGAAGATCAAGTCGGCATGATGCTCAACCAGCAACACGCCCGTACCCGCTCGGCCAATCGCCTTGATCAGTTCGCCGAGGCGGCGGATTTCTTCCGCGGAGAGGCCGGCCGCCGGTTCGTCGAGCATCAGAAATGTCGGGCGCAACATCAGCGCGCGGGCGATCTCCATGAATCGCAACTCGCTGTGTTGCAGGCGGTCGGCGCGCACTGCCGCGAGTTGGTCCAGCCCGACGGTTTCGAGCGCTCGCATCGCCGCGGTTTTGAACGAGGCCTCGTCGCGACGGTGGCGCGGCAACCCCATCAGCGATTCGACAAAGCTACCCTTGCCATTGCAGGTGCCGCCGATCATGACATTCTCGATCACAGAGGCGCCGCCGATCAGGCGTGGCGTTTGGAACGTGCGTGCTATTCCGTATCCCGCACGGGTGTGTGGTGCTTTGAACGGCAGGGCGATGCCATTCAATGTTGCCTGGCCGGACGACGGTGCATAGTAGCCCGAGATCACGTTCAAGGCCGTCGTTTTGCCGCTGCCATTGGGGCCGATCAGGCCATGTACCTCACCCGATCGGATCTCGAGGCTGAGCCCGTCGATCGCCCGCACACCGCCAAAATTCAACGCGATGTCCGAAAGGACGAGCGCCGCGCTGTCGCGGTGCTCGCCCAGCAACTGCGGCAGCAGTTCCGGGCGCGGCGCTATCTCACGATGCTGCTTCATCGGCCGGCGGTTCCTGTAGTCCAGCAGGTCTGCGATCCCGCCGGGGACGGCCAGCACGATCACCAGCAAAAGTGCGGCATAGAGAAAAGTCGACCAGGCTACCAGGGGTGCTGCGAGTTCAGGTAGCACGGTCAGGATGATGGTACTGAGCAGCGGGCCGAGGATCGACCCGCGGCCGCCGATCAGGATGGCGATGAAGAACAGGATCGACAGGTCGAAAGTGAAGGCGTCAGGCGTGATGTAGGATTGCAGCGAAGAGAATAGCCCGCCTGCGATGCCCGCTAAGGCACCAGCGAACAGGAAGACGGTCATCAGCCATCGCGGCCTGGCGATGCCCGAGGCCTCGGCGGCGACTTCGGCGTCGCGGATGGCGACGAGGGCACGGCCAAACCGGCTGGCGGCGATGTTGGCCGTCATCCAGGTGGCAAGCGCGGCAAGACCGAAGCAGAGATAATAGAAACCCCAACCCGGATCGAAAGGCCAAGGGAACACCGGACCCGGCGTGCCGATGCCGCCGCCGGTCACGCTCTTCCATGCAAGTGCGACTTGGGTGACGATGGTGGCAAAGCCCAGCGTCGTTATGGCGAAGTAGAAGTTGCGCAGGCGGAGCGCCGGCAGGCCGACGATGCCGCCAAACACCGCGCCGCCGAGGCCGCTTGCGGCGAGCGCCAGATAGGGATCCCAGGCCGAAGTTACGGTCCCGGCAGTCAGCACGGCTGTTGTGTAGGCGCCCACTGTCAGCAGCGCCACCCAGCCGATTGCGATTTGGCCAGCGAAGCCTACGACCAGGTTGAGGCCGGCCACCAGGATCCAGTAGATGCAGGCGCGCTGGGCGATCACGCCGACATAAGAGTCATCAAGCAACGGCAGGCCGGCTCCTGCTGCGGCGAGCGCCAGCCACGGCAGAGCGATCTCGAACCGGGCCTGCCGGCCGGCACTTGCCACCTCAGTCGCTATCGGAGGATCGGTCACCGTCATCAGACACGCCGGGTCGTGGATACGCCGGCCAGGCCTTCAGGCCTGACCAGCAGGATGGCGATGAAGACCACGAAAACCGCGACGGCCGCGAAGATGCCGCCGAGCAGGAAATTTGCCGCCTGCTGGAAAAGACCCAGCGCAAGGCCGCCGAACACGGCGCCGCGGTTCGACCCCATGCCACCCAGCGCCACCGGAATGAAACCATAGAAATTGAGGATCGACTGGTTGCCGAAGAATGCAAGCAGCATCTCCGCGCCGGTAAAGCCTGCCAGCATACCGATGATGCCGGCAAGCGCGAAGCTTGCCACGCGCAATCCCTGCTCGGGCAGGCCGAGTGCACGGGCGGCATAGTTGTCTTCTGCAATCGCGACGAAGGCGCGGCCGACCAGTGTGCGACGATACAGGAATTCGAGCCCCACGATCGTCGCGGCGCAGGCAAGCATCGGCAGCCAGAACTGCTGATCGAGCCAGCCCGGGCCGATCGGTATCAGACGCGGGAAGGGCTGGGCGTCGGTGCCCCACTCGATGGCCACGAGTTGCTGAACCATCAAGGCAAAGGCCAGCGTGGATAGCACGTACAGATGCTGTTCCAGACTCTTCAGGACCGGCCGTACGGTGACGATCTCGGTGATAACGCCGATCGGCACGCCGCACGCGAGCACCAGCACCAGGCCGACGACAACCGGCAGGCCGAACTTGGTAATGAACAGGGCCCCCAGCACGCCGCCCAGCATCCCCAACATCCCCGAGGTGAAGCTGAACACCCGCGAGGCCGAGAACATCACGTTGTAGGTGATGCCGATCATGGCATAGACCGCTCCCACTGCCAGGCCGTAGGAGACGATCGACTCGATCATCGGCTAGGCGCCGTAGCCCGGCGCGAGGTTGAACGCACCGTCACGGAGAGAATTGACCTCGCACATGATGACCTGGTCGTCCTGGAAGCCGTTGTGCAGCTCGGGCGTAAAAGTGATATCGCCATAAACGCCAGGCCATGCCTTGAGCTTGTTCCAGTAGCCCGTGATCTGCTCGGGCGAGCTGCCGGCCGCCTTGATTGTCTCGGCCATCAGGCGCGGCGCGTCATAGCCGAGGGCGATCCACCAGAGCAGCGTGTCGCCCATGTCAAGCTTGGCCTTGCGCAGCCGCTCGACGAATTCCTGCGCGCGCGCCGGCAGCTTGCCGTCCTTGCTGAAGCAGACGTTGCGGAAATTGTTGGAGTAGACCTTGTTCCAGTTCTCCGGCTTCTCCAGCAGCGCCTTGGTCTGGCCGGAGCCAAGCGTGGTCTGGCCTACCACCGGCACGTCCCAACCCATCGCGCCGCGCGTATTGAGGATGCGCGCCAGAAAACCTGCATTCACGCTCCATGGCATGATCACGTCGGCGCCGGCGCTGCGCATCCGCAGCATGTCGGGTTTGAGGTCGGGATTGGCGGCGTCGATATGCCCCGAGAAGACTACCTCGGCGCCTTTGGCTGTCAGCATCGGTACATAGGCATCGACCGAGGCCGTACCGTAGCCGGTCGTATCGCTTACGACCGCGACCTTCTTCAGCTTCAGCACATCGATCACGTATTGGTTCGCCGCGCCGCCGATCTGCTGGTTGGTCGGGGCGTTGCGGAAAGCCATCGGGTACTTCTTGACGTCGATCAGCTGGTCGACCCAGCATGGATGAATCATCGGGACCTTGTCACGCGCGATCAACGGCGTCGCCGCCAGCGCTTCACCCGAATTGAGCGGGCCAAAGATGATGGCCACTTTCTGCCGCTGCGTGAGCTCGGCCACCGCGTTGACAGCCTTTGTCGGGTCGCTCTGCGTGTCGCGTACAATCAGCTCGATCTTGCGGCCGTCGATGCCGCCGGCGGCGTTGATCTCCTCGACCGAGAGCTCGGTGCCGCGGTTGATGCCGACGCCAGTCGACGAGCTGGGACCCGTCAACGCCGGCAAGTAGCCGATTTTGATCGGATCGCTGTTGGCGATGGCCGGTGCGGGAAAGCCCGAGGCTAGCGCGGCGGCGCTGACGGCAGACCCCGCCAGGACTTGACGACGCGTGATGGTGCGCAGGCTGGTCGACATCGTGTTTCCTCCCATGCAGGCTGTTTTATTGACCACAGCATAGACCGGGTCTTGCCGGTTTAATACCGCGTCCGCGCGTTTTTTCAGACGCCATATCCTCGATCTTGGCGTCCGAATACCAGGAGGAAAGTATTCGTGAATGTCTCCGATCCCGTCGGCGCGGGCGTTGTCCAAAGCTTAGCGCGGCCGGGCGGCAACGCCACCGGTTTCACCTCGTTCGATTACGACATGAGCGCTAAATGGCTTGAGCTTCTCAAACAGACTGCACCCGACTTGACGCGAGTTGCGATCGTTCGCGATCCTACATAGCGACGGGGATCGGTCAGGCCTCGACGATTCATTGTTGGATGCCTCCTGGCAATCCGCGAGGCGACTAGCGTGTAGTTGGCAATCGGCGTATAGTATCTCGCATGAGTTGGGATGCGAAAGACGTAGCGCTGCTCAAAAAACTCTGGGCCGTAGGACATAGCGCCGCGCAGATCGCGCGCCGCCTCAGCTGTAGCCGTGACGCGGTCTGCGCCAAGCTAGCTCGTTTGGGCCTGAAGCGTGGTCACAAGCCGCCAACAGCAAAACCCAAGATAAGGCCGGTGCCGAAGCGAAGGCCGGCGTTGTTGGCCGCCTGTGCCCGCCCGGTGGCAAAGAAGGTGTCGCGGAAGACAGTGGGGAGGCAGCCTAAGGAACTCAGCAAGCGCGAGCTTTACGCCATGCTAGCTGAAGCGGTCAGGAATACGGGCTAACGGGCCCACCGCGACATCGTTGCGGCGCTGCCGCTTCAGGTTCTGCGCGGTTGCTGTAAGCAGCACTTGGTCCCCGCACATCCGCGGGCGTTGATGTGTTACTGCGTCAGAAATCTATATGTGACAATCAGGGCCACCATGCTCGCGAAAATCAGTAGTGCCGGGAGGGATTTTCGGATCATTGGCCCCGTCGAATGGCGCGCAGCCGATAGACCGGGCTGAGATTTAGGCCGTCTCTGGAACCGCACGACTTTGCCCTGTGTCGTGGGTGTGCGTGCTTTTGGTTCCGGCGCCGCGCCCACCCCTCCCATCTCGCTGTAATAAGCACTGTAGACCTCGCGAACGGCCAGGGCCGTGGACTCGGCCTCGCTCATCGTCTCGAGTCGGGATCTATAGTTAGTCAGAAAGCTCTGTGCGTTTGACGGAAGGTCATCGAAACCACCGAGCTTGGCCATCATGAGCCAAGTGGCAAAATCCGCCTCGGCCTTTTTGCGAGCTTTCTTGGCGATACTGGTGTTGGAGCTAGAGGACATGGTGGTCCGGTTGTTTCGGCCGCCCAAACTCGCCGGTGTTCGTGGCGATCGTTGGACAGTTCGCTTGGGCATCTCGGTTGACGTCAGGTGTCCCGCTTGGCGCCTGGCTTGGCGCGCGGGGATTTGTCCCTTCGCCCAAGCCGCCAAGCGGGCGCTGGACGGCTTTGCTGGGGGCAAGTCCGGAGGAAAAGTCGCGCCGAGCGATTCATATCGTCGTCTCCTCGCAACGCCGAAACGTGAACCCCATACTCACGGTGCATTACGAGGAAGGCTGGCGCTTTCGGCGAAGTGCTGCACGATCTCCGCTTGATCCCTTGAGAACGGTTACCATGCAGCTATCGTCGTCGAGATGGACGTGTAGCTAATGCAGAAAGGCCCGGCATTGCTGCCGGACCTTTCTTATTGTTGAGCTCTGAACGGTTGGACTTAGAAATCCATGCCGCCCATTCCGCCGCCCGGGGGCATGCCACCGCCGCCGCCGGTGTTCTTCTTCGGCAGTTCGGCCACCATGGCTTCGGTGGTGATCAAGAGCGCCGCGACGGACGCCGCGTTCTGGATCGCCACGCGAACAACCTTGGTCGGGTCGATGATGCCCTTGGTGATCAGGTTGACATATTCGCCGGTCTGCGAGTCGAAACCATAAGAATACTGGTCCTTCTCGAGGATCTTGCCGACGATCACCGAGCCGTCTTCGCCGGCATTGATGGCGATCTGGCGGGCTGGATAGGACAAGGCCTTACGGACGATCTCGACGCCGGTCTTCTGGTCGTCGTTCTTGGTGCGAAGCCCCTTGAGGTGCTGGGAGGCACGGAGCAGGGCGACGCCGCCGCCCGGCACGATGCCTTCTTCCACAGCCGCGCGGGTCGCATGCATCGCGTCATCAACGCGATCCTTGCGCTCCCTCACCTCGACCTCGGTCGCGCCACCGACGCGGATCACCGCGACGCCGCCTGCGAGCTTGGCCAGACGCTCCTGCAGCTTCTCACGGTCGTAGTCCGAGGTGGTTTCCTCGATCTGCGCCTTGATCTGGTTGACGCGTGCCTCGATGTCGG
>Ga0193726_1000149_pt1 | contig 97752 bp, 108 predicted proteins | sample H2c1metaG_FD_144928 | JGI IMG/M metagenome (GOLD analysis project Ga0193726, IMG submission 144928) | Soil microbial communities from a riparian zone of the East river system, Colorado, United States - H2c1 | ecosystem: Environmental > Terrestrial > Soil > Riparian zone | place: USA: East...
GATCGTGAACACTTACCGTAGAACAGCAACTCCAGCAGCACACATCACATGACCGTTCACGATCAAGTGGAAAGCGCGTTCACCATCGCTGGAATACGCACTACGGCGACACCAGCAATTCGAGCGCGACTGGCGGAAAAAACCCGTCGTTCAATCGCCACCGGCTTCCGATATTTGGGCTTAGACGTTGCCCGATAAATATACTCGGGCAGCGCGATAGTTTCAGTAGTCGAAAGTAGCTCCTTCGCGAAGAGGTGTAGAAGACTCTCAGCTGCTCCTGGGCAACTGGAGTCACTGTAATGAGCAAAGTGGTGTCGACGTTGGACGCCTTTACGAGCAACCAAAGGGCCACCGCAGTGGACGCAAGAACAGTTGCAATCTAGGCCGCGAAGCACTTGCGATACGTGAACTATGGCTCCGTCTTTCAGCGCGTAAGGGACGTCAATCGCTTTGCGGAAGCCCATTGGTTGAGTCGGCAATTGCCACCGCCCAACATGATCGTAGTTGGCACCGGAGCACTGACCGTGCTCGTCGGCGGGCAATCAGCTAGTAGGAAGTTCGTCCAGCCGACATTCCTCCATCAATCTGCGAAACAGACCTAATTCCCCACTTGAACCCGGCTTGAAATTGTCTATGTTGAAGTCACGATCTTGAATCGACTGCGCCCGGGCAAATATATCCGCAAACGCCTGAAGAGTAACCACGGTGCCGGGTTTCGCGCAATATAGATAGGCAGGTCGCAGCAGTCTCATCAGAGCTTTGAATCCGTTCGTCTTAGTAAGCATGGCGCCATCGCCGGTGGCGTCCCATGCGGTCGGCCACCGCTTTTTTACAGCGGAGAAATAATTATAAAGAATCTCCGCGATCTGTAGATCCTCTTCCGCAAGAAACATGTTTCGGAAGATTAACTTCCGAGACTCGTCCGCGCCAATTAGCTTCGGCTTGTGACCTTTCAAGAATACTTGGCGATCCTTTGCCGGTGCTGGTGATACATATGGCATTAGGGCCTCAACCACTGTCGCCTGCGTGAGAGTCTCATTGAAACGACCTTTTGTGGCCCGCCCTAACCGTTTTATGCGTTGGAAAAAAGGACTTTTCGGATCTCGGTCTAACGCGACCGCTATATTGTGAGCAGTTTTCTGGGGGCTGCGCGCACGTGCATAGTCGAACAGATCGTACGCGAGGCTCTTGTTCACTTTCGTCTGCGCGAGATTCACCACGGAAAAAAGATAGGCTTGGCTTTCGATATCCATGTCAACAAAGATTGAGACATTCAGCTCGAAGGTTTCCCCAGCCCGTAGGAACTGAAGGCCCTCAATTCTATGCTGACCATCAAGAACTCTTGCAATCTCCAGCATCTTTACCCTGGGTGCGGACTCTCCGTCCGAAGGTGAGGTGTGGAGAGTGAGCGTGCGGTTGACATCGTCATAGCTGGCGCATCTAGCTTCGACCGCTAGGATTACGGCGGTCGGAAAACACGCGTCGACTGTATTTACGTATTCCCCTATTTCACGCACACGCTTGGGGCTCACCTCGCGCTGGATGCCCAAATAAGTATCCATCTCGCGTTCCTGCATCTGACGCACATCCGCGAAAGTTATTTGCCGCAACACCTGCGCGGAAATCGTGGTCACATAAAAGTCGCCCAGTGGCTGAGATACCTTTATGCAGGGAAGCTGAACAGAGAAGTCCTCGTCGAGTAGGCTGTCAGTTGTCATGCTGTGGAATCTCCACGGTGCATTTTTGTGAAATCGTCGACGAAGTTCTCAACTGGCTTTTTCAATTCCTTCTCTGCGTCGAACTCTAACGTGCTCCTTCTGTAAACGATGGTTAGGTAACGCAGCCCCGCTGTCAAAGCGGCGATATAAAGTGAGGCTTTAAATAGGAAATCAACGTCGACCAAGTCCGTGAAACCGGGTGATCGACCGAATAGCTGTACGGCGTAAAACCCTGCTGCGACGGTCGCTAAAAGTATAAGTCCAAGAAAGTGCCAAACGCGACCCGGGAAGACTCTGGCTTTAGGGGGATCTTCTGCCGCCAAAATCAGAATGGGGCCGAGGAAGCCGACCGCAAAAATGAATAGCTGCCCCGTGCTGACTGTTTGATAGATCAGGGTGCCGACACCGGCGTCGTGGTTACGCGAAAAGGCGCGAAGTAAAGTAAGCGTCTGGCCATCACACGCCGTCGGGGGATTTAGCGCTTCAGCGCACTATTGAGCTGGTCGATGACCGCGGCGAGGCGATCCCGCTCAGCGGATGGCATAGCTGAGCTTGCCGAGCGGAACACGTCGGCCAGCGCGTTTCTCGATTCTCCCAAGAACTCGGTGCTCAGCCCAGAGGCCTGAGCGGCCGCACTACGAACTTTCTTGGCCGCATCAGTTTGTCCGAGGCGCGTCAGGGTTTCGGCAATTTGCAGCAGGTAGCTATGCAGTTGGGCATTGTTGGCCAGAGGTCCGCTGTCAAGTTTCATTGTGGATCAGTGCGCGTCTGACATTGCTTTCCAGCGGTGCGGAAGCAGCTCTTCAAGTCGACTGGCGGGCTGAGTCGGCATGCGCTCAAGCACGTCCTTTATGTAGCGATACGGATCGAGGCCATTGAGCTTCGCTGACTGGATCAGGCTCATGATGGTGGCGGCACGCTGACCGGCGCGAAGTGATCCGGCAAAAAGCCAGTTCGATCTTCCCAAAGCGACCGGCCGGATCCGGTTTTCGATATGGTTGTTGTCGATGGGCAGCTCGCCGTCATCGAGGTAGCGGATCAACGCGGCCCAACGTCCCAGGCTGTACTCGATGGCTTTTCGCGTCGCGGAGCCATCCGGGACCTGGCCGCGCTGGCGGGTGAGCCACTGCCGCAACGCTTCGGCAATGGGTTTTGATCGTTGCTGGCGCAGTAGTCGCCGCCCATCAGCGTCCAGTTTCAGTTCGCGCGCTTCGCGTTCGATCTCGTAAAGCGCGGCGAAGTATCTCAAGCCCTCTTCGGCGATGTCGCTGCGATGATTCGCGTAGAGGTCATGGAGTTTTCTGCGGGCGTGAGCCATACAGCCGATCTCGATCACACCGCGATCGAACAGCGCCTTGTAGCCGGAGTAGTCGTCGCAGACCAGCTTGCCGGACCAACTCCCTAGGAACTCGCGAGCATGTACACCAGCGCGGCTGTCGGCAAAGTCGTAGACGACGGCCTGGCGGTCGTCGTACTCGCTCGTGCTGTAGCTCCAGAGGTACGCTCGATGCGTTCTGCCGAGGCCCGGGCTTAACATCGGCACCGGCGTTTCATCCGCGTGAAGCACCGCTCGAGTCAGGAGCATCGCTCGCATCGCTTCGACGAGCGGCTGTAGCTTCACGCCGCAGGCGCCCACCCACTGCGCCAGCGTCGAGCGCGGCAGCGCAAGGCCGGCACGTGCGAAGATGCTTTCTTGTCGGTACAGCGGTGCGTGATCCAAGTATTTGGCGATCAGTACCTGCGCCAGCAGGCCCGCCGTTGGGATCCCCTTGTCGATGACGTGCGGCGGAACCGGCGCCTGGAGCAACCGCTCGCAGGTGCGGCAGACCCACTTACCGCGGATGTGTCGTTCGACCTCGAACACGCCGGGGGTGTAGTCGAGCTTTTCACTGACATCCTCCCCGATGCGCTCCAGGCTGCAGCCGCAGTTGCAGTGAGTTGTTTCGGGCTCGTGGCGTATTTCCCGACGAGGGAACGAAGCCGGCAGAGCCACGCGCCGCGGTTTCTCCTTCGGTGGTGAGGCAGGCTTTTCCTTCAGCGCTTCGATCTCGAGGCTGATTGCCTCGATGTCCGCATCGATGCTCTCATCCAGAAGCGAGCGCTGTATTGGGTCCATTTGCTCGCTGCGTCGATCGAAGCGATAGCGCTTCAAGATCGCCATCTCGTGCGTGAGCTGGTCGATCCTTAGTTGTTTGGCTTTGAGTTCTTTATCGCGGCTGGCGAGCTCTGCGAGAAGCGTCGCGGTCAAATTTCGCAGCTCTGCTGCGTCCATTTTATCGAGCTGGCGCGACAACTCCATGGACTTAGATGCTGCCATATTTGCTGCAATTTCAACATACTTTTTCGCGCTTTTTTTCTCACAACACGCGGATCTTCGCGCGCTCATCGAGCCGCTCCCACGGCAGTCCCACGACAATCGCCTGAAGTTGCTCGTGGCTCAGTGGCATGCCACGATCATGTCTCACACCCGCGCGGATGAAGCTGCCTTCGTAAAGCTTTCTCGCACACAGCCAGAGGCCAAAGCCATCGTGCAGCAGCACCTTCATACGGTTGGCGCGTTTGTTGACGAACAGGTACGCATGATGGGCTCGCGCTTCGCCGAATACATCCACGACGCGAGCCAGGGCTTTATCCACCCCGGCACGCATGTCGAGCGGTTCCACCGCGAACCAAGCCGCATCGACCCGGATCACCTCATCAGCTCTTTGAGCAGCAACGCACACTCGCGAGCCGCCGATGCCGGCCACTCAATACTGACACTTCGTCCATTGCGGCGGACCTCAATGCGGATCGCGCTCTCGGTGCGACTCGGTGGCAGTGACACGGGCATGAACCCTTCCGTTCCGTGCATCACATCGCTCGGTTCGGTGGTTCGTATCGCAATCGGCCTGCCGCTGCGTTCCGCCTTCCTCACCCAATCGCGCAACATGTTCGCGTTTAGGCCCCGCGCCAGAGCGACCGCCGCGATCGATACACCGGGTTGCTGGCACGCCCCGACTGCTTCAGCCTTAAACATTGGACTGTGGCGTCGACGACGACGTCTACCCGTCTCGATTAACACTCGTTCTGAAGTGGACACGTGTACACCAAACGCTAAAGTGGAGGCTCATCCTGGCACTCGCGCGGGTACGCTTAAAGATGACTTCGGCGGACGCTTACGAAGTAAAAGAGCCGTGAGCCAGAAGGTTGAGGTTGAAAAGCAAAGAGCGATCAGGAACTCTTTGATAGCGCCAAAATGATGTTTCGGGGCGCATCGTGACAAGGGGCCGAGCACCGGAATTGATGGAAAAGCCGTTTGACTCAGCCAACGCCAAACGAGTCGAAGAAATCTCATTACAAGTCCTTTTGCGCGCGCCAACATCACTGTTCTCAAGAGCAATATATGCCAACACTAAGCCAATGATTTGCACTTAGATATGCGGGTACTCACACCAAGATCGCACTGTTTGTGACGCACATCACGGCTGCGATCTCACGTAAAGCAGCTTATAAACCCCCTTCGTATTTGAGCTGGCGCAGATCACCTTCAAAATCGGCAGCCATCGAATACGTGTAGATTCGTGTAATTTCGCCATTGTTTTGGAGCTCAACGAGCTTTCTCAAGTCGCTTTGACGCTCGTTCCAAGTGAGTCCATCTGTGAAAAACAGAAGCGCTGTATCGGGCCTTTTTGCCGCAATAATCGTGTGGATGTCTCCCAATATGTCGGTCATTTTGGAGCCCGTAGCGCCGTAGCCCTTCGATTCAACCAAAATTCTTGCTTCTTTCTTCGATGGGATGGCGAAGTCACACTTGGCTTTACTCCCGCGAGGACCGTGGAATGTGCATCTCGTCTCGTAGCTTGTACCGAAGACTTCCTTAATTATGGCTTCTGCAAAATCTTCAACATCTCGTCCGCGACGCTGACCAGATATAGCGCTGCCTCGCCCGCTTCTCAGGCGCTCTACCAAGACGTCGCTCCAATGCGGTTTCCGATTGACTTCACTCGCCATGGTCTTCAGCAGGCCAATGGAGGCGAGGTCTTTCAAAAAGCCGCTTCGATCCAAACGGTAGGCTTTGATGCCTATCCCGGCATCGCCCCGGGAAGTGTGCAGCAATGCGGTGAACTGGTCCTTCGACAGACCCATAAAGAGACGACAGATCAAAATGCCTTCGTCAAAGTCGGAATCTAGTAAAGCCGCTACGTCTTCGACCGAATACGTGGACTTTATCGGGATTGCTTTAAGCTGAGCCATGACGTGGAGGGCGGTCTCGTCCCTCCAGTCAACCTCCAAATGCCGAAGACTCGCGAGTATGTCCTCCAGCTTTTGGACAACAATCCGCATTATTGACCGACGATCAAGAACTCACGAACAAGAGCTCGCTCGACACCTACGTGAGTCCCGAAATGATAGCGGTGAGGTTTTTCAAATGCGGTCACATGAGACTTGTATCGGCGCAAAAGATCTTCAAGAATTTCTCGATCGGGATAGGCGTTTGAACTATAGGAAAGAACAATTTTGCTGCTTCGGTAGCTGCGAAACATACGATCGAAGGCATTGACGGCCGTCTTGCGAGAGCCAAACGGTGTGAAGGGCTTTTCGATCTTCTTCACCTTGGTGTCTTCCATGATTCGCACCCCTCGCCAATAACAAGACAGACCCTCGAGAAAGTGGTAGCGCTTCATGTAACAGTTGTCATCCGATCTCGGAACATAGGGTGGATCAAGGTAGACTAAGTCAATCCCTTTTGGACGCAGTCGAAAAACGTCGGAGTGCTTAACAACGTGTTGCTTACCATTGTCAAAAACGACGTTATTAAATGCCGCAACCTGTTCCATGAAATGTTCTTCGATACTCAATCGGAGATCCCGCCGACCGTCATCGTAGTGCGATAGGTCACCGGAGATCGTAAATACACCTCTCGGCTGCTTCTTCAAGCACGATCGAATTAGGGCCGCGCGCGCGAGAGCTCGCTGGTGCCCTTGGGGAAGACTCGAAATGTTCGCCGAAACGCGATCCAAAAATTGCAGGTCATTCTTCGCATAGAAGATGTCTGCAAAGGTTCGCTCAATGAAATGCGGTCCCTTTCGCCGCACCGCAAGAAGCTGTTTCACGAGGGAATCATTCAACAAGTGCTTATTGTTCGCGACTGTGGCAGTTGCCAGGACCGTTGGAAAGTTAAGGAAGTCAGACGCTACTACCCGTTTGCCCATCGCCTTCAAAAGGTAAGAGACGCTGCCGCTTCCGACAAAAGGGTCTGCCGCTGTTTCGAATTCAAGGTCACGCAAGACACCATGAATCCACGGCAACAGGCGATGTTTGGAACCCATATACCGCAATTCAGGAAAAGAGAGCACTTGCTCAGGCAGCGGAATCTTGTCGAAAGCTTCACGACTGTATTCCAGCTCGATACGTGTGTCTGTTGTCGAGCGTTCGCTATCGATTGGTCTCATCAGCTGAAAAGCACCATGTGTCATGAGGGTTTGTCGGATGAAATCCAGATCGAGAATCTTGAGACCGAGACTTTGTCATCCATGACTTTTGCTTTTACTTAACGCCCTTCGCGTAGCTTAACCAAGTCAGGTGAGCCTTGAGAGATAAACGGGGTTTCGAACTAAATGCCTCTACCCGAAGTTTAGCGCGCAGACTGTATATCTGTACAGGTTGTTGGCAGCCGCTGAACAAATAGCGTAGTCCCGCTGATTGGCGGCGGCATCGCGAGACTTCCAGACCAAGGATCAACGCGTAGTCGGCCTATGGGGCCGTAAACGAGGGCCGAAATGATGCATACTCCAGATACTTTTTGATACTTTGCGATAGTTTTTATTACGCTATTATAGCGTTCGTTGGATAATTTTATACTCGAACTAATGGAGCATCGTCATGACTGAAGACACTATTGTTGTATTTACTGCTCGTAGTCCCGAACGCATCGTTGCAGAGGGCGGCTCCCAAGCCTGGGTGCTTAACCCAGTGCGCGCCAAGCAATGCACGTGGCTGCTTTGCACCCAAAATCGCCACAACCCCGACCACGAATTTTCAGACGCTACGGAACCTCATGGCGCCGGCTTTTTGCTCGGCAGAATTTCAGGAGTCCGAAAGTCAGACGACGACGGCGGAACTCGCTGGATAGTCACCATCAGTGAATATGCGCGGCTGAGCATCCCCAATTCGTGGGACGGCAGTCGCAACCCGGTTCGCTATGCATCGCTCGATAACCTCGGAATCGACATAAACGACCTGGATTTCTTACCGATGCCCGACGTCCCTCCATCGACACGCACCGTAGAAAGACAGTCAGCGGCGTCGGATGCACCGTTGGCCGCTCCCGCTGCCGTCCTAACGCTTGCGGAGGCAAAAAAACAGCTAGCGGCCGCATTCGGCATTAAGCCGGATGCCATCGAAATTACAATTCGCGGCTAGTGCGCGACCGAACGCGTTTTCTGTCTTAAATGCGCCGGCAGATCATGCAGATGGTCTTTGATCTGATCGTTCACTGGCGGTGCTCCCAGAGTCCTTGGTAGAAAAAACCACTGTCGATTGATTTCGGGGAAAGAGCACCCCCGGCCTCTTCTTCTCTTCATTCCATCCCGGGTCCAACGTATCCATAAACATCTGAACGGCCTTCGCTGCCTTGTCCTCCAGAGAGTCGAAAACGAGCTCGATCAGCCCCTCTACGACGGCCAGGTCGCGCAAAGCCGTTTCGGGCTCGACATGTTTTAACGAGTTAACCAGCGCGAGCTCTGCCATATCCTCGTATCGCTTCGGCAGCGGTATCGTTCCGTCAAAAAACACCTCGCCGAAGGCAAGTTTCGCCGGGTTGATGTTCCCGTGCAGGAAATCGTTTCGTTGTTGCATGAGCGACTGAAAGTCCTTAAAGCGCCGATCGCTGGCGTCTACAGGCTTCTTGAAACCAATGCAGTTGAGATGGAGAGCACGTACGCGAACGTCGATATCTTGCCGAAAGATGTTGTCATAAAGACGCTGATCCACGCGAGATGAGGGATGCACAAGCAAGAAGATCACCAGGTTAATGAAGCTCTCAGCGACAACCGGCGCTAGCATCCGGAGGCTGGTACAGATGCCCAACGCTTCGCTGTACACATCGGCACACGCTTTAAAGCGGCTGCCAAACGATTCCATGTCCTCAGGCGATTTTGGGTTCGCAGGCAAGATGACACCGCCCACATTCAATTCCTCGAGACGCTCGCAAAATCGCGTAACTACCCGGCTCATACGGCAGTATGGGTTGATGAATACGCTCCACCGTTCAAGACCCTTTCGTACCTGTGATATGTCGTCGCCGTAGTTACGAAAGTCGGCCTTAATGTTATTCACCAACTGAGCGACATCGTCGGTGGTGGGTTCTGACGATCCCTCCACTGCCATCTGCGCAAACATCGTAAAGCCGCTGAATTCGATGATGCGATCGAGATATTGAAGCGACCAATGCCAATGCACCAAGTTGTCGCTCGTCGGCGATTTGAGCTTCATCTGGAAACCATTGGGAGGCCCGAACCGCGCATAGAGGTAGACGTATAGATCGACTGGTGCGATCTCACTGTCAATGATCCAGAGTTCGACAGGAAGTCTGTGTGTTTCACCGCGAATCTTTTCGAGCATCAGCCCTGGATCAGCGGTTTTCCACGCTCCAATGTCAAACAATTCCTTCCCTTGCATGCGCCGTTGCTTCCCCTACGTTATCCCATCTGATCGAATCAGGACCGAAAACGCACCCAGATTTTTTGCGTTCATGCATTCAATCGCATTAGGCGATCGCACTCCACAATGATGTATTCCGGGATGGAATCATATTTGCTCGGGTTTAACTGCATGATGAACTCATTCTCAACATGCAACGCTTCGTTTATGAATTTCTGTACCACATCGTCGATGGAGCCCATTTTTCCGTCGGAGCATAGAACTCGGAAGAGCTGAAGCTTTGTGTATCTATTTTTGGTGCATTGATACAGCGCCGTCATGGATTCTGTATCGTTCAAAGCTGCCAGGATATTTGCATAATCGAAGTGCGGGAGCTTCGACCATATTCGTTTCGTCGCATTTGCAATTTCTTCCGAAGTCATTTGGCGTTGACCTTCCGCCTCGACTTTCGTCGGCGTGCAACGTCTATGAAGAAGACTCGAAATCAGATGGTACGCATCGCCTTTATCATCGTCGACCTCAAAGTAACGTCGTAGGTAGATAATCTGAATAACAGGCGCCTCTATACGTAGAACGTTTTCATTGCATATTTGAGTGAAACTCTGGACGTCCGATTTGCTGATCGCGATTTCGGCGAGTTTCCCGCAATCGGATGTTAAAAAGGTAGCCACTGGTGTCGGTTGAAACGTGTGACCCATCGTTTTGATAAGATCGATAACCGGTTCGATGTCATGAGTCAGCATCAGAACGGTTCTACCTTGCAGGCTATCTTTACCCCTGAAGAGCATCTCAAATATCGCGAACTTCTTGTTGTCGTCAAACGAGGAAACAGGGTCGTCGAGCACTATAAGATCGGGTTGCTTAGTTAAGCACTCGTACATGAACAGTACGATAGCAAATGCATTCTTTTCCCCGTAACTCAGATGTAAAGCGCCACTCTCGACAAAGCCGCTGGAATCCGCGTGCCGCAACTTCATTTTGTAGACGGTTCCTTCCGGCTCGATTGTCACTTCGTATCTGTATCCAGCAAATCTCAAGAATTGATTTACCTCTTTTTTGTATCTCTTAATGGTCTTTTCAATACTGCTTTTTTGCTTGTTTACTTCGCCTTCCAATTCGCCAGCTTTGATGATCACAGAATCAAGGCAGTCGTTTACTTCCGAGACGATCTTAGTGGTGGCATCCGACGCGAGACTTGGCAAGAAGGACAGGTCTATCCTCAATGACGCAACGGTTTCTTTGACCTTCCCGGCGTCCCGTAACGAGAAGAACGAAACGTTTTTCGTATCGAGGAGTTTTGTGCGCAGTGTCTCGGTCTCAGCCTTTATCCCGAGTAAGTAATTGGTCTGTTCCTTCTTCAAGCCCACTTGCGTTTTCAGGATCTCGCTTAGCTTCATCTTCGCGTCGGCGCTGAAGTATTCATTCAGTCGTGCAAATACGCTCTGGACTGCCAGCAGATGCTCGACAGATTTGGCGTCGTAAGTCTCTCCCACTGCGAGAATCGCGGACTTCCGCTCTTCTGTCGGCGCAGTACAGAATGGACACGCCGTTGAGAGATCTAAGAAACGCTTGCCATCGATCTGCCATTTAATCCAACTAACACTTTCGGCACTTTGGATATAGCCAGCGTATGCCTCCAATTGATCTGGCACATGCTCAATTTTGTTTCCTGTTCCTAGACCTTTTGAGATCCGGCTTGCTTTTGAGATACCACTTTGCGATTTGCCAAAGCTTTCGGCGAGCTCGTGCAGGTCCGCAATTACACGATCAAGTTCCGCGTTTTCGGAAAAGGCCCGTTTGATGTCATGGACCAAGGACTCGATGTCGGCCATTTTCTTGTCGTAGTCAGCATTTTTGACGAAGATTTCGAAGCTGTTCTTAACGATTTCGTCTCTCTGAAACACAAACTGGCTGACGTATTCCTCGCCAAAAATGGATACCGTTTTTATGCATTCGGCTCCGACTACTGAAGGGCCGTTTTCCGGGGTAGGGCTGCTCCGTGACTTAAATTGCCGAAGCTGTTCGAGCTTAGAAGGGCTTTCTTCCGAACTAAAGGCGATTGCCTTTGCCAATGTGCTCTTGCCAATCCCGTTCGGTCCAAATTTCACGTTTAACCGGCCCGCCTCCAAACGAATGTCGGCGTTGTCGATGTTATTGCAAAGTCTGATAACGATGTCCATATCGATCTTTCATCCTTGTCGAGAGTCATTCCGTAGACTACTCCGCTGATGGCAGTAATAGCGGAAATGGTTCACGCATCATACGTCGGCGACTATGGTGGGCGGGTGAATTACCAGACTTGCATCACCCTGTAGTGCGTCGTACCCACCATCACGTGGTAGTCCAAAATGAAGTACTTCTGCCAACGAAATGTGCGGCGAAGCCATGTTGGCTTATGAGACAGAAACCCCGAAGGCATCATAGTAACGGGCATGCCAGTTCCCAGGGAGGCGCGTGTTTGAAGTGTGATTTCGCGGGCCGTCAGGTGTCCGTCGGAACCGAGGAACTTCAAGTGATATAGATTTCCGCCGATGTCGCGCGACGCCTCAACCGGAACAGTAAACTCTTTCGTGACGGACCGTACACGTACGCCGCTTATGTATGCGAGCACGCCTGTATGATTGGTGAATTGGACCGTCACCGCCTCGTGATCTTTGCCTCCGAAGGTCAAGGCTCCCCTGAAGAACGATACTTCCAGGCCAGGGACGAAGCTGACTTGTCGCTTCTGCCAGAGAATCACAATGGCAGGAACCACAATGATACCGATAGACATCGCGAACCAATTAGGGATGTCATTCTCATGGGCAGTCTTCCAAAGCTCAATCAGCCATTGCCAAATGTTGCTCATGCGTTATCTCTTATTTTGTTTCCAGGTTGTCACGACCGAACTCGGCGGCAGCTCTGGCCATTCCGGACTTCGACGCATGGATTTTCTCAGCGTATTGAAGCGGCATCCGGGTCGACTTCCATCCCCCGGCTTGGGTGATAGCGGCCAGGTCGATATCGAGAGCCGCCAAGTCCTGAGTTGCTCCAACTCGAGTCGAGTGTCCACTCACCAGCTTCAGATATCGCTCTGGCATTCCTATCCACTGCGCTACCCGTTTGAATATCGGCGCGATACTCCCTGGGTTTAGCGGCCCACCGATTTGGTTCCGGCCAATGAGTCGCCGGAATAACGTTCCTTCATTGATACCCGCATGCTCCAGCCAAATCTTCAGCCACTTAACAGTCTCACGCGACAGATAGGCCGATCTGCCCTGCCCTTCCGCGTCCGTCTTGCCCCGACGTATCAGCGCAATGCCTGTGCCGTCAGGATGGAAATCTACATCCCCGAGTTCAAGCGCCACGAGCTCCCCGCGACGCGCCAGAGTTTCGTAGGCGACGCAGAGCATTGCCCGCTCTCGATCGGCCCGAAGGCCCTCGCCGGCGCCGTCGATAAATTCCTTGATGTCCTTCCAGCCCAAAGGATGCGCTTGGCCTTGGCGGGCGGACGTCTCTCGACCCATCTTCTTTAAACCCAAACGTACAGCCTCGCTAGAGCACGGATTCAGCAGCCCGGCAGCCAGATGCACGCGAGCGACGGTGGCTACGTAACGTTTAATGGTCGCGGGCTTCTTCCCTTCTTTCACGCAGTCGTCGATGAACGCTCGAATCGTCTTCGGATCCGCCGGCAGATACGGCTCGTCGCGCGATTCACAGAAGGCCTGAAAGATCGCCCCATCCGACTTCTGCGCTCGGAGCGTATTCGGCGAGTAAGCCCCCTCCGCCATCGCCTGCCATTCAAGAAGTGCGGCCAGCGGGCCCTCGAGCACGGGTCGTGGAGCAATCGGCTTCGGATCGAATTCAGAGGCCTGCGTGGTCATTTCCATTGGACCATCATATCTCAAGTGAGTCTCAACATGCGATAACGGCCATTATCACTGCCATATAGATACTAAATAACACCATACATTAAGTGTACTATTAGCTACATGAGTGAACCTAGCGTACCCGCCCGATCCTTTGGCCCGCCGCCTCGCGGCATCACTCAAAGCGACGTCAGCCACGCCGCCGACACGCTCTTGCGCGTCGGCGATCGCCCCACCATTGAGAAAATCCGCAGCAAACTCGGCCGCGGCTCCCCGAACACCATCAACCCCATGCTGGATTCCTGGTGGAAGACTCTCTCCGCAAGACTGGACTCCGGCCCCGCCGCCCTGCACCGCCTGCCTGAAACCGTCGCCCACACCGCCGAAGCCCTATGGATGCAAGCCCTCGAGGAAGGCAGACGCCGCGCAGTCCTCGAACAACGCGACAGCGGCCGCATCGCCGAACTCGACAAACAGCGTCTTGAGCTCCGCTCTCACGTCTTGACTTTGCGCGAAGGCGAACTCGACTCCCGCCTTCGCGATCGCGACCGCACCATCGAAGAACTCAACTTGCAGCTGCGTGAACTGACCGGCCTACTCCGCAAGGAACAGGCGACGCGCGAATCATTCACTCGACGGGCAGCAATCCCTGTACCCAAGCTCTTCAGGCACAGGCAACCTCAAACCAAAGCGGCGAGGTCCAGGAAAGTAAAACCAAGGCAGGCTGCTCGACGCGGCGGGACTATCGGGGAACCTCAAAAGCGCAAACCCAAACGAATGGCCGCAGCCGGAAAGAAGACCAAACGGGCTGGTGTTCAAAAGCGTAAGGCTCAAGCAGAACGTCGCTGACATGGTCGCGTTGTTGCGACGGCAGTCCCCGCTCCAACCTGATTCTGCGAATGCAAATGCCCCTACGCGACCATCGCCTGCAGTGGCGGGAAATGGTGCGCAATTCGGTTCTCTCATATAAGCCCGAAACTCATTGTATCGGGGGGCCAAATGCAGTCGCTTAGTCGATTACAAATCGCTCGTGCCCCGCGGCGGGGCCTAGAGCGACAACCAGACGAGTGCTTCGAATGATTGACCATGGAGGGCTTACATGAATCTTCGCTTATTAAGTATTGCAGTTCTCGCGCTCTGGGCCGTCAGTATTCACAAAGCCGCGGCCGTGAGCCCTGTGTTTTTGCCGGCGTATCCGCTCTACTGCGCCGGGCCTCTTTCGCCAAAACCGTCCTCCTTTTCGACCGTGCTTTCCTCAAGTACAAGCACGAGCACCCCGTTTCGATGGGCTTTGTTCGGCGCGGCCGCGGCGAAACCGGGGCCTGGACAATGCGCCTGGGCAGATCGCCGGGCCCGAGCCGGAGAAATGTTATCCGGGGGCGGGAATGTGATCTGCGATTATTCCGGTGCGATGACCAACATTCCTGCGGGGACTTTTGTAGAGATTGGCGTTACGCGCGATGCCCTCAACAACTGCATGCATCTGACTCACTACCTCGGCGAGGTCACGCCTCCTTTCTCCGCCGTCACTGACCTACCGCCATTCACGAGAGCGAACATCGCCAGTCTGTCGCCGCAACAGATTGCTTCATTTCGCCACGGCATCCAGGTGATGATGGCCAGACCAACCTCAGATCCGACGAGCTACCGGTTCCAGGCCAACATTCACGGCACCGGCGACCCCGCCAGTCTTGCCGAGGCGCAAGTTTGGAATCAATGCCAACACGGCAGTTTCTATTTCTTTTCTTGGCACAGGATGTACCTCTATTTCTTCGATAGAATCTTACGTGCCGCCGCGCAGGACCCCTCGTTAGTCCTGCCCTACTGGGATTGGACTCAACCGGATCAGCGCGCCTTGCCGCTGCCGTTTCGCGAGCCGGCCGATTCTAGCAACCCACTTTTCATCGCCACAGCCACGTATGGGCGGTCGGAGGCCTTCAATTCCGGCCGATCGCTTGATCCCATGGCCGTCGACGACACGGCTATGAAAGATGCTGATTTCGAAACCGGCGGAGTGAATTTCGGCTTCGGCGGGCAGGTTGATCACGCACCCGTGTCGGATGAAACGGGAGACGCTCCAGGGGATTTCGAACAACAACCGCATAACGCGATTCACACAGAGTTAGGCGGAGCAATGAGCATAATAATGATAGCGGCTGAAGATCCCGTATTTTTTCTACACCACGCGAACATCGACCGATTGTGGAACAGCTGGCTCGCCCAGGGTGGAGGGCGCGCGGATCCTAAGGATGCGGCCTGGCTGAACACAAGGTTCACCTTTTTCGACGAGGCTGGTCACGCAGTCTATTTGACGGGATCTCAAATTGTGGATTCACTCGAGCAATTGAACTACCGGTACGACCTCGAGCGGGCGCCGCCGCCCCGCATCCACAAAGTACTTACCCACCTGGCTCAGTTACCAGACCAAGAGCCCCACAAAGCGCGCACGAATATCCCTCGGCTATCTGAACACGCGCAGCTTCGGGAGGTGCTGGCCATAAACGAGGCGCCAAGCGCGGACGCGCGAGTGAATTTGGGACCGACACAGGTGCGCGTAAAATTGCCGATCAACGAGACTGCACGTGCCACACTGCGCAAATTCTCCCACGATATTTCCCAACACTGGATCTTGCGGATTGAGGACGTTCGCACAAGCGAGCCGCCAGGCTACTACTACGCAATTTACATTGACCCCCCGGCCGGCGTGCCACTGGATTCTCACACCCCTGGCTTCGTGGGCACCTTGACCTTTTTCTCGATGCATCCTCACAGAATGCCCAACGGTACTCTCATGCCGGATGAAGGTGTCTCCAGCCAGTACAACATATCGGCGTTGATAGGCCCACTCATGAGCCGCAATCCAACCGATACCACAATCGTTTTCGACCCGCACGGTCCTGTAAATTCTCACGGCGAACAGCTGCCTTTGCCTTCAGCGCCAATCATCACCGCAGGGAAGATTCAGCTTCTCCGCGAATAGCGATTGTTCTTAGCACCTCCTGCAGAAGGCGATTTCACGGTGCGCGCGGGCGACCACTGGCAGCGCATTATGATCAAGGCCCCCAAGGGACCTGGCTCGTCGGGCAGGATTAGCGCAAGGCTTCGTAATCCGACCGGCACTACGTACCTTCGCCAACGATCCTCATAGGCAGCACCAAGCCGCTTAAAGGCCTTTTGGTCATGCCCGACCAACACCGTCCCCATCTGCATTCATTTCTGCCGCGGTCGCCTCCCGTGTTACCGAATAAATGCTACAAGCACGAGGCCTTGCGCAATCGCGAATGGCGGCTCGGCTTGAGTCGGCGCCAGCGAGTTGCGTATTCCACGCGATGGTGAACAGAGTTTCCACGGGATCGTGAACACGGATTCCACGGCAACGTGAACAGCTTTCCATTTGATGGTGAACAGCAGAGCGCCCCGCGTGGCGCACTGCTCACGATGGTGGAAAGGTGTTCACGATCGTGGAAAGTGAGGTGGGCGGCTGGAGATTGATCGATTGGCGACGCGTAACCTGAGGGGTTTTGTCCTTAGGAGCGCAGTCGATGCCGAACGAGAGGATCTCCATGTCGAAGTTGAAGCAGCTGATCGGGCTGCAGTCGAGCAATTTGAGCGTGCGGGCCTTGAGCCGGGCGCTCGGGCTGTCCGTGGGAGCGGTTTCTAAGTATCTACGGGCACTGCGCGCCTGCAGAATCGACGCTAGCGAGGCCGACAAGCTCTCCGAGGTCGAGCTCGAGCGACGAGTGTTCGGCCTCGCGCCGGCCAAATCGGCGACCCGGGCGGCGCCGGACTGCGCGTGGATCCATGGGGAGCTCAAACGCCACCGACATGTCACCTTGCAGCTGCTGTGGGAGGAATACAGCGCTGAGCACGGTGCGGCGGCGTACCAAAGAAGCGCGTTCTGCCAGATCTACCGGGACTGGGAGAAGCGCCTGAAGCGCTCGATGCGTCAGCGGCACTTCGCCGGCGAGAAGATGTTCGTCGATTACGCCGGCCGCACGGTGCCGATTTACGGCTACGGCGGTGAGGTCGCCTTCCAGGCGCATTTATTTATCAGCGCTCTGGGCGCGAGTGGTTGCGCGTATGCGGAAGCGACCCGCAGCGAGAGCCTACCGGACTGGCTCGGGAGCCACGTGCGGGCGCTTGAGTTCTATGGGGCCGCGCCAACCATCATCGTGCCCGACAACCCGAAGGTCGGCGTCACGCGCGCAGATCGGTACGAACCGGATCTGCAGCGATCGTACGAAGAGATGGCCGGTCACTATCACTGCGTGGTGATCCCGGCCCGGCCGTATCGCCCGAAGGACAAAAGTCGGGTCGAGTTGAGCGTGCTGCTGACCTACCGCTGGATCCTGGCGCGGCTGCGGCACCAGAGGTTTTTGAGTCTGGATGACTTGAACGCCGCCATCCGAGAGCTCCTGCCGATCTTGAATGATCGCCCCTTCCAACGACTGCCCGGATCACGCCGCAGCGTGTTCGAGGCGCTCGATCGGCCGGCGATGCGGCCGTTGCCGCCGGCCGCGTACGTGTTCGCCGAGTGGAAGGAACTCACCGTCGCGTTCGATTATCACGTCGATATCGACCGGCATTACTACAGCGTCCCGCACGCGCTCGTCGGTCACACCGCCTGGGCACGCTTCTCGGCGGCAAGTGTCGAGGTGTTCTTCCGCGGCGAGCGGGTGGCCACCCACGTGCGCTCTTATCAGCGCGGCGTACATACGACGATCGCCGATCATATGCCGAAATCCCATCGGGCTCATGCCGAGTGGTCGCCGCGGCGGCTCATCCAGTGGGGCGAATCGATCGGACCTAATACCGGCGCTGTGGTCGAACACCTGTTGCGCTCAAAGCCGCATCCAGAGCAGGGTTATCGGGCCTGTCTTGGGCTCCTGTCCTTGAGCCGCGAGTACGGCGAGCAGCGCCTGGAGACGGCCAGCGCCTTGGCGCTTCGGCTCTCGAGCCCGACGCGCAAGAGCGTCAAATCCATCCTTGAAAGCGGCCGCGATCTACCGCGAGCGCAATCCGAACCTCTCGCTCTGGAGATGCCGATGCACGGCAACGTGCGCGGTCCCGATTACTACCACTGACGATGAAACCCACAGGAGAAACGCATGCTAACCAACCCAACGATCGAAACCCTCAAGAGCCTAAAGCTCCATGGCATGATCCAGGCGCTCGAGGAACAACAACAGACCCCTGCAGTCCACGCGCTCGCGTTCGATGAACGCATCGCGCTCATCGTCGACCGAGAGCGGCTGTATCGAGACAATCAACGCCGCACACGGCTCTTGCGCGGCGCGCGACTGAAGGTCGCCGAGGCCTGCATCGAGGATATCAATTACAAAGCCGCCCGCGGCCTCGATAAACAGCAGATCGCCACCCTCGCCACCGGCGAGTGGCTGCGCCGTTCTCAGAACCTGCTCATCACCGGCGCTACCGGTTCCGGCAAGACCTGGCTCGCCTGCGCTCTCGCGCAGCAGTGCTGCCGGCAAGGCGCTTCCGTTCAATACTGGCGGGTGCCGCGCCTCATCGAGGAGTTGCGGGTTGCACACGGCGATGGCAGCTACATCAAGTTCCTCAAGTCGACCGCGAAATCCTCGCTCATCGTGCTCGATGACTGGGGGCTCACGGCTTTGTCGACTCAGGATCGGGCGGATCTGCTCGAAATCCTCGATGATCGCATCAACGCCGGCGCCACTCTGATCGCCAGTCAGCTACCAGTCGACACCTGGCATGCGTATCTCGGTGAACCGACGCTTGCAGACGCCATCCTCGATCGCTTAGTCCATCAAAGCCACCGCATCGAGCTGAAGATCCCCGGCCAATCGATGCGCGATCACGGCGATCGAGCCAAGAAATGACCTGAACCTTGACTGATCGTGAACACTTACCGTAGAACAGCAACTCCAGCAGCACACATCACATGACCGTTCACGATCAAGTGGAAAGCGCGTTCACCATCGCTGGAATACGCAGCGAGTGGAAAAACGCGACTCTCTTGAATGTCTGCACTACCCCGACGAAGACATTGAGATGCAACGCGATTGTCGTGACGAGAGACGCTTCGACCCAGTTAAAGCGTGTGCTGACCCTTCAGCATCGCGAACAGCACAACAATTGCGGTTAGGACGCCGATCAAGCTCTTGGTCTCGTTTTAGGTCAGAATCTGGTGGAGGTGTAACTATCGGGATGCGGGATCCTAATTCAATTCAGATGCCGGTTAACTCCTTTCCCCCAACATGATTTCGGCAACCTGCTCGGGTAAATCCGATTGCACCCAGTGCCCCGCCGGCAGAAGACTTAGCGAACCATTGTAAAAATGAGACACGCGGTCCTTGGCCACCTCTGTAGTGATGTAGTGATCAAACTCTCCCCAAATCACTTTGACCGGGACATTGATTGTCTTAAGCTCAGGCAGGCGCGCGGTATTCCGGGCGAGTTCCTCAAAGAATTTCGCCGCCATTTGCACAAATGCTGGACCGGAGCTTGGCTGTCGAGTGAAGTTGTTGGCAATAAGTGGTGCTGTGACCGTATCGAAGTGCATTTGCAGGCTCACCGGCATGGCATTGCGGAACCCTTGCTGTTGCCAAATCAGTAGCCAGGCAAATTGCTCTGGGCTTTGGGCAATCGCGCCGCTTAGTGCGCTGAGCTTGTCATTCGCGAAGAGTTCGACCATTTCAGGCCAGCGAATCGTAAAAGCAGCGTCGTAAGCAGAATTGAGAATGCAAAGCATCACGACTCGATCGCGGTGCGCGAGTGTGAAATTGATCGCCGCTGGTCCGGAAGAGTCATGCGCGACGGGGACAATTCTCTCGAGTCCCAGCGCATCAACGACCGCTTCCAGGTCACCGAGCTGCTGCCCGAAGCTGTAAGTCGCGCCGGCGGGCTTATCGGACGATCCGAACCCCAGGAAATCGAATGCAACAACGCGCCGCCCGGCGGCGACTAGATAAGGGATCAATTCGTCGTAAATATGCTGGTTATCAGGGAATCCGTGCATCAGCACGAAAGCAGGGGCTGCCCCGGCATAATCCCTTGCATATACATTGCCTTGGCCTTGTGGAATACGATGCTCAGTGAATGCTGGCTTTTGTTTGTTGTCGGTATGATCAATCATAAATATGATTCCTTCTCGGGACGATGATGCCGAATGAACGCGGGGATTACAGGCCAATGAGGGACGGCAGCCAAAAACGAACGCGGAGTCTTGCTGCGAAACCGGTTGGCGTCACTGCGTCGGTTCGCGCAGGAGCAATCCTAAAGGCCAGAGCGGTCCCATCGGGATGTATTGGAAAGTCATCATCCCGGCGCGACCCAGGGGCAGCTGTTCCAGCAACGCTCGCGCTTCCGCGGGATCGGTCACGTTCATCAGGAACACCGCGCCGGAGCCGTCTGTCTTAGCGAACCACTGGTCTATCTTCCCAGCTAACTGCAGACGAAGCGTATCACGCGCCTCAAAGGGCATGACCGCAGGCCTCGCTTCCGGTGTCGCCTTGGCAGTCCAGCTGCCAATCGCTAACACCTTCGTCGTGAGGGCCCGCGCCGCCTTCATCTCAACGGCACCCGTAGTGGATCGTTTGTCGTCTGACATTGCATTTATTCCCTTTGTTGATTGACGAATCGGTAGAGACGATTGGGCCACAGAAAGGGGCGCGGATTGGGCAGCCTGCGCGGAAGCAGGTTCGACACCCATTACCGATGCGAACGCGGTTAGAAACGCAAGGATGCACCACTCTCCACAATGGCTTCGCCTCCTTCTAGCGGCGACTTTCTCTTTGTTCTCCTTCGTGAGAGGTTTCAATGTCCCGATGCGAGTTAATTTCATTTTTAGTGTCCCTCAATGCTGTCAGCGCCACAGGAACAACATATACGTTGATATCAACTTACTGTCAATTATCGGTTAACGACGAACGATCACGGCGGCGTCGTTGAAGTGCTAATGCCTGGACAAATCCAACATTCCTTCGATGTTGGAGCCCTCCGTTGTACGCAAGGGCGAACCATATGTGCGCTCGAAGCCTTGCTAATGCGTTGATAACAACGGATAATTAGCAGATGAGTACGAAGCTGCCTGTTGCCCCCCTTGTCTTGTATGACGAGTGTTTCGGCTTGAATCTGAAGCGAGCTGCACGAACGGTGGGTCGCCGCTACGACGAAGCTCTACGACCGATCGATCTAAATAATGGCCAGTTCGCAACGCTCGCCGTTATCGCGGCATTCCAACCCACGTCGATGCAGATACTCGCCGAGCATATGAGTATGGATCGGACCACGTTGACCGCAGCTTTAAAGCCCTTGGAGCGTCGCAGCCTTGTTTCCGTTCGCCCCGACGATCTGGATCGGCGAGGGCGAAGCATCAGCCTGACGGACGCGGGCATGAAATTGCTTCGGGAGGCGATCCCACTGTGGAAAAAGGTGCAAGGTCGTATCACCCGCGAGATGGGAACCGCGAGCCTCCCGGTATTCAGAGCGCAACTCGCGAATTTGTCTCGTCTGTGCGGCGGTGAGGCGCCAAGGGAATGAGGCCGCCCGCGACTTGACCGCTGCAGGCGGACGGCCGCGGCAAAGTGATCGTTTCACGACCGGTTCGCTCATACATAATCGAGTGAGCAGGTCTGTCAGTGATGCGCGACGCGCATCCTATAATTGGTGTTCGTCGTAGGCCACTTGGCCCCCGACCAGGGTAAGCAAGGAGGTTGTCTTCGGTAAGTCCCGGACGGGAACGGCAAAAATATCCTGCGATAACACCGCCAAGTCAGCAAGCTTTCCCGCCTCTAAGCTACCCTTCTCGTCTTCGGCACATTCGGCGTACGCCGAAGTCAATGTATACGCTCTGACCGCATCCTCGCGGCTGATCGCTTCCGAATGACGATTGGGATGGGTTATTGCCAGCATGATATTAAGATAAGGGTTCAGGGGACCGTCCGAGCCAAAAGCCACGGGAATTCCGGCCTCGAGGAGCGAGCGAAGCGGCTGTGTCAGCTTGAAGAGTTCGGGCTCCAACGTCGATTGACCCAAGCTAAAATGTGTTGGGTTTTGAACGACGATAATACCCAGCGCTTTCACTTTAGGAACTAGATCTGGAAACAAAGCATCGCCGTGCTCAAAGCGCACACGGCGGTCGCGCCAGGCATGAGCTCCGCCCATAGCCTGCATTGCCTCGATCATCGCGGCGGCCGACAGGTACCCGGACACATGCACCATGAGCTGATCATTATCGGCCCGAGATCGCTGTAGCATCTGCCTAATCTGTTGCTTCGAAAAAGTCATGGGAAGCTTGCGCGCGATATCATCGAATGGGGGCGCGGCCGGAAAAGGATAGTCGGACCGCGGTGTAAAGGTTCCCTCAATCCCGACTCCGTCCAGCATCCACTTAGTTCCACTCACGTAGACTAGCGGCGCCGCCTGCCATATCTCTCGTTTTCCCTCTGTGGTGTCAAGGCCACGTGCGGTGGGCATGCGCATTCGAATCACTCGAATGCGGATCGGCGTGGGAAGTTCGGCCAGAAGCGCGGCGCACCGTTCTGCGGGCATGGTCTCGGACATGTCCTGAATGGTCGTGATCCCATATTTGGCGGCTTGAGTCAAGATCTTGCCAAACTCGGCCAGTGCATCCTTGTGGCTCGTTGAGGCCGTCAAATTCCTTTCAGCTAGATCGACCGCGTATTCCCTTAACACTCCGGTCAGTCTGCCGTGCGCATCCCGCTCGAAGCGGGCCCCCGGCAGATTAGGCTGGTCCTCTGGAATCCGATCAAGGGTCAGCGCAGCGCTGTTGAGAATGGCGGCGTGTCCGGTAAATGTGCCAAGTTCTACGGGGTACGCCGGCGAAAGGCGATCGAGCGAATCGCGGGTGATCGTGGGGTCACTAAATATTGACTTGCCTATCTGAACCGCGATAAGTGTGCCAGGTGGCGTCTTTCGCATTGCCTTTTGAATTTCGCCTTCGACCTCGGGCCAAGTAGGGTCGAAGGACTCCAGCTGGATGTCTACGCGCTGCGGCGGAAATGCATACAGATGATCGTGCGCATCATTGATACCCGGAATCACGGTACGGCCGCCGAGATCGATCATTCGGGTATTGGTGCCCGCCGAAAGCTTGAGTTCGCTTGACGTTCCTATAGCTGTAATGCGATCGCCTTTGATCGCCAGCGCTTGAACGTAAGGCTGATTTACAGCGCTCGTGAATATCTTTCCATTGATCAATATCGTGTCTGGCGCTGAAGTGGCGGCCACCGCGAGCGATGACACTAATATTAAGGAAGTGCAAAGCGATAGGCTCAGGTGTTCTCGCACTAAGATCCCCTCTTTTGATTCAATTCGGTCAACCGAGAATACCCACATGAAGCGGACCGCTTCACGTCACTAATCGCTGGATTGCGTTCGCGAAATCGGTCCACGTTCGCCAAGACAATACAATGGGCTGAAGGGTGAGATCCAAGAGAATCAGTGCTAGTCCAACGACATTGGCGGGATGCAGTTTGTGGCGCGTCATCCAATCGTACGTGAAGCACGGTACGAAGAAAACGAAGGCAGAACAATACTCGGCCAAAATGAAATATCGGGGGTCGTGAACACCGCTGAAAGCAACGATCCGAACCACCGCCGCCCCCAGCAATAAGATTGTCGCCGAGAGCATCAAGCGTTTATGCCAATCCGAACGTCTCCGCCAATAGATCGCCCAGCTCACCAACGTAGCGAAAGCGATGATGTCGAACAACCCGAGTGCCAATGCAACAGCCGGCGGAAATGGCGGGGGGATGCGCTGCATCTGATCCACAATCGCTGCGCCCATCAACGCGACGATAGATGCCGCCAGGCCCGACATCACCCAACCTAGACGCCGATGCAGGGTAGCCGATCCGCGAGCTATTAGAATCGTTTGCATCAAGAATAAGACGATCCATGCACTGAGCGCAAAGCCATGGATGTGCAAAAGAATCGACAGACTTCTGCTTGGGTTGAAAGCGCTTCGAAGATAAAAGGACGGCGCGAATCCCAGAAACACCGTGACGGCGACTGCGGTCGCCATCACAACAAAAAACGGATTTCTCCCTCTCGCTACTTCCTTGGCAACTGCAATCACGGCTATCCATCCCCTTATTCCACACGCAAACGCAGAACTTGCGGTGCGCTTAAGGGTTAACCGAAAAATCCCCCGAAAACCGCCAAGATGCCGGTCCTTAACCGGACTTTCTGATCCGTTGCTCCCTAAGCCCCAGAACAGGGGGCTGGCTTATTTCCACGCTTGAGTGAGCAGTTCGTCCAACGCCGCCATGACGCTTTGGCCTTCGTGCTTTAGCGACCCCACCAATGCGCCCAATTTATCAACCGGTATCGACACTATCTCAAGCGGATGCAAAACCACCGCCGTGCCGCGGATTTTGAAAGTGGGATTAAAAGTCCCGTGACTAATCTTACCGAGCGCGCTTGCACGAACCAAGGGAACCACAACTCGGCGTCGATAGCTATCGAACTGCGCGGACTGGACCACAACGACGAAAGGGATGCTGTCTTTGTGAATCCCTAAGTTTCGATGGACGTCGAACTGCGCCATCAGAGCGACGAATATTCGTCCGCGATTGAACCCGACTTAGCATTAAAATCGTTCCACACCTTCACCGTAGACTCCACCGCCTGGTGTCTCGCCAGTCGCTCCTCCCTCGCCCTCGCTAAATAACCCGACAGCAGCGATTCCACCACCTGCGATAAATTGTCAGTCAGGCCTTTTGCTTGATTGACCAAGTCCTCATTCAAAGTCAGATTGACCGGCCGTTTACGCGCCGTGGCATCGTAGTCTGATTTCATCCTTACCTCGTATGCGCATGGTATGCGCATAACACTTCGCGGTCAATAATCATCCAAGACCCCCTCAAAGGTCCGGGTTCGTCAGCTGAATATTTCCGCACGAGCCCTCTTCGGCGCATGATCACGCGAGCGGCCATCTTTAGCGGTAACTGGACTATGTCATATCCTTACGTCACTGATGCAGTGAACGCGGTCTTCGGCACCCACTGGATCTGCCGATACCGACGTTTGGCGTAATTGTCGCAATAGCTGTAGCGGCGGCGACTTACGTCGCGAGCCAGGTTGTTCGCGGCTACGAGAACTTAGGCCGATTGCCCGCTCAATCTCGCGGCACCGTTTGGGATATGTCGATCGTGTCCACGTTCGCCGGGATTATCGGCGCCAGAGTATTCGACATTTTTGACAACGCCGATCGTTTCCTCGCGGATCCGCTTTCGATGATCCTGACCCGCACGGGATTCTCCATTTATGGCGGCCTCTGCTTCGGGATCATCGCCGGCGTACTGTTCGTCAAACGTCGTTCGATTCCCGTGATTCCGATGCTGGACGCTGCGGCTCCCTCGATCATGTTGGGATATGGAATCGGTCGACTAGGCTGCCAGATCTCCGGCGACGGAGATTGGGGCATCGCGGCCAACATGAACCTAAAGCCCGACTGGCTGCCGGAGTGGTTATGGGCGCACACCTATGAGGGCAACATCGCCGGCGTAATCATTACTCCTCCCGGCGTCTACCCAACGCCGATTTACGAGATCGGCATGGCGCTTACGCTCGTCTGGTTACTCTGGTTCCTGCGCTTCCACCAGCGTCGACCCGGCTATTTATTTTCACTCTTCCTGCTGTTCGCGGGATTCGAGCGAATACTGATTGAAAAAATTCGGGTCAATGTACGCTACGACGTACTTGGGGCTTATGTGACTCAGGCCGAAGCAATCTCATTCCTCTTGATCATCGCTGGCCTTGGCGGCGTCCTGGCAAGCCTAAGAACACATCGATTCTGGACAAAAATCATCGTCTCGGCTGGCGTACTCGCCGCGCTTGCCGCCTGCGCTCCGAGGTAGGCCGAGCAAAAACGCTCGAATGTTCCGCGCAGCAATAGAGGACGGTGCGCCTTACATCGAGAATCCGGCGCCTGATTGTCTCGAACAGTGGATCCTCGTCGGTCACATCATGGAAAACGCACGAAGCCGTGGACGACGTTGTTCTTATCTACGTAATACCCCGTGATCACGCCCCAGTCATTGATGCTGACCGGAAACGTTCCATTGAAATCGTTCGCCGTCAGATCCGCGCCCGGTGCATCGAAAGTCAAGAACTTACCCTCGGGGCTGCGCAGGTAGCCGTGAACCACGTTGTTCGCGTCCAGATAATATCCCGTGATTGCTCCGAGGTCGTTGAGGCCCATGGAACAATCCGCGAAACAGCCCATGCCCTGGGAGCCCTCGCCGGGAGCGTCAAACGTTGTGATCTTACCTGCAGGACTGCGCAGGTAGCCGTGAACCATGTTGTTCCCATCAATGTAGAGGCCCGCGTCGGCCCCAAACAGATTGATGGGGCGCGAGCAACCAGGACAGCCCGTGCCTTGGTACAGGCCAGTGCCCGCGCCGGCAACGTTGAATGTCGTGAGCCTGCCGTCGGCCCCGCGCAAAAGCCCGTGGTCAACGAAATTGCCGCTATTGTCTTCGTAGCCCGAGGCGGCTGTCCCAAAGAGATTGATGCTGAAGGCCGCCGAACCAAAACAACCGGTCGCGGGGCTGGCATTGCACTCGCCCGGAACGCTCCACGTGACAAAAGTGCCGTCGGGACGGCGTAAGAAAGGACGGAACACGCCATTCTTATCGGCGGAGAAACCTACGATTGCTCCCTCGAGGTTAAGGGCATTGGGAGTAGTGGTGCCCTTGGTGCTCCCAATAACATCGAATGTTCTAAACGCGCCCTCGGCGCTGCGCAGAAACCCGTGAGACCCACCGCTAGCGTCCGCGTAAAATCCTGTGATCGCGCCCGCATCGTTGATGCCGTTTACGAACGTTCCATTGAAGTCACCCGAGGTCATATCTGCACCGGGCGCATCGAAAGTTGTGAACTTGCCTTCCGGACTGCGAACGAAGCCGTGAAACACGTTGTTCGCGTCCTGATAAGTTCCCGTGATCGCTCCGAAGTTGTTGATGAGCACGGAACAATCGGAGTAACAGGCCGTGCCTTCGAAGCTGCCAGCGGTCGCGCCTGCGCCGGGAGCGTCGAAACTGATGATGCGCGGTTTGTCTCCGGCGCTCGCGGTAACAGCGATGCCTAGGATCATGAGTCCGACGAGGAGCGCTCGCGTCGTGATTGCGCGAGTGGTCGCGACGGATCGACAAGAAGCGGTGAGGTTGGTAATCATTTTCTCAGAACTCCCTTTTTTATTGCTTATAAATTCTCTTTCGGCGGGGGTATCGTTCCGTGCCAGTCACCTTGCGAATACAGGTGCTGAGCTATCCCAGCCCCAGCATATACTCCAAAACAATGTCACTTGAAATGCCGCTCGCGTACTTTGTTGCAGAGAGTCGTGCTTTCTCTGCTGCGCCGCAATGCAGCGTGAGAAAATTGATGATCCAAAGACAGAACAACACCGCCGATTCCATCTGCGGCTGACTTCACCTGCACTCGCGCAGGCCATCGCGGATTACGATAGCTCTATGAAATTGAATTCCACTTCCTTTACCCGCCGCAAACTCTTGCAGGGTGCGGGCGTTTTACTCGCACAATCAGCGGTGGCAGCATTAAAAGCGGCGCCTCCACGAGATACGCCCGCAGTATCTTCAATTTCACGAAATGAAGACGTCGAATATGGCCAAGACACGCTGCCTGCGGGCATTCGCTCCCGCATCATCGACAACAACAACGGCGTCAAGATGCACATCCTGGAATCCGGATTCCAGGATCGAAACCGACCCTGTGTCGTCTTGCTGCATGGCTTCCCGGAACTCGCCTACACCTGGCGAAACCAATTGCTGCCGTTGGCTCAAGCCGGTTTTCACGTGATCGCACCTGATCTGCGCGGCTACGGGCGCAGTGTGAATACTCCAGTCATGTATGACGACGATATCTCGCAGTACTCGCGTAGGAACCTTGTCAGCGACGTGGTCGGTTTAGTGCGCGCTCTCGGCTGCACCAAGGTGGCCGGGGTTATCGGCCATGATTGGGGTAGCCCCGTGGCCGCATGGTGTGCATTGATGCGGCCGGACGTGTTTCAGTCTGTTGTACTGGTGAGCACGCCGTTCGGTCGACCTCGAAAGGCCGTTGCAGGAATCGACATTGACAGAGACTTGGCGGCACTCCCTCGCCCGCGCAAACACTATTCATCGTATTGGGCCACGCGGGGTGCGAACGAGGATATGTGGCACGCTCCCCAAGGCGTTCATGATCTATTACGTGCTCTTTACTACTTCAAAAGTGCGGATTGGAAGGGGAATAAGCCGTTTCCGCTGAAATCATGGACGGCGGCTGAGCTAGCCAAGATGCCTGAGTATTACGTCATGGATCAGGACAAGACAACTGCGCAGACGATGGCGGCGGTAATGCCGTCCCAGGCACAAATCGCTGCGTGCAAATGGATGAACGAGAGAGATTTGCAGGTCTACAGTGCGGAATATCTGCGAACTGGTTTTCAAGGCGGCCTTGACTATTATCGTGGAGATCTTACCGCTTTTGCCGGGCGCACCATCGATGTTCCCGCTTGCTACATAGCCGGCGCCAGCGAATGGGGTGTATATCAAACGCCCGGCGCATTCGAAGCGATGCAACACGGGGCATGTACACGCCTGATGGGTGTCCACTTGGTCAAAGACGCGGGTCACTCGGTCGTTGAGGAACAGGCGGAACAAGTTAATCGGCTCCTTAAGGATTTTTTGCACCAGGCACAGACATGAGACGTTCTGATGATCGCTTGTGAAAGGAGCATCCCTGCGTTTTCCTGATGCGATGTCGATTCGACTAGCCGTGCCGGATGACGCGAATGCTCTCGGCAACATGCACGTTGCTTCGTGGCGAGAAACCTACGCCGGCATCTTGCCAGACAGAATGCTCTCCGCGCTCTCGATCGATGCGCGCGCGCGGGCGTGGGCCAAAATTTTACGAGAGCCAGCAACTGAACACTCCGCGGCGGTGTACCTTGCTGAGCAGGAAAGTTCGATCATCGGTTTCGGAGCCTGCGGTGCGCAACGCACCGAGAATCTCAGGGACCGGGGCTACAATGGCGAATTCGGCGCCATATACGTGTTGCGAGCATTCCAAGGACAAGGTATCGGCGCATGCCTACTCGGCAACATGTCCATGGATTTGTTAGCGCGAGGCTTTAGCGCGGCCGCGTTATGGGTTTTGCGCGATAACTTAAGAGCGAGGCGCTTCTATGAGCGCTTTGGTGGCAAGGTCATTGCCGAACGAGAAGATGTTCGCGACGGCGCCGTCCTCATCGAGCTAGCCTATGGTTGGCTGGACCTTAAAGAGTTGGACCGCAACGCGGATTTCGATTGAGGCAATGCTGGAATTGAAAAGCAACGACCCGGTATCCATTCAAGACTACGACCCCGCCTGGCCGGATGCATTCTCGAAACTGGCCGCGCGAGTTACAACCGCTCTGGGAAACCTGATAGTAACCGTCGAACACATCGGCAGCACCGCCGTCCCCGGCCTAGCCGCCAAACCCATCATCGATCTCGATGTCATCCTGGCATTACCCGCTGATCTCGCCGAAGCCATCCGACTTCTTGCCACTATCGGCTATGCCCACGAAGGCGACCTCGGCATAGCCGGCCGCGAAGCCCTTTGCTCCCCACCCGGCGAGCCGCGCCATCACCCGTATGTGCTTGCAGCTGGCGCCAACGAACAGCGCCGCCACTTGGCCTTCCGCGACGCACTACGCGCTGATCGGGATCTGCGCGATAAATATGGCGCTCTCAAGCGATCGCTCGCCGACCAATACAAAGACGATCGAAACACCTACACAGAATCAAAGTCAGCCTTCATCATATCCATCGTTGGTATCACATAAGCGGAGCATGCTTCCATGAAAACAAGCGCCGCGTCGCTTCTCATTCTTTCTTCCGTTCTCGCCATCCACTTCGCCAACGGCGCATCGACTCCCGATCGCCCTCCCGGTGTTGCCGAACGCGACCGGATACCCGTCAGTGACAAAATGGGCTTCGTTGGAACGACCCCGAAAGGCAATCCTGGCGCTCTCGTGCAACCTCTGGTCCTCCACCACGGCGGGCGCCGCCTTGGGCTCAGCTAGGACGATGTCACCAAAGGAAAGCAACAGAGCGGCTGCAAGGATTACGCGAGGCACGAGTATGGGCACGGCTGTCCTCTGATCGAGTGCGGCATAGCTTATCGTCGAATGCGAGAGATTTCTGCTGCCATATATGCGTTCTGCGCTCTGGCGCAGTCCGTACCCGTCGTGATAACTTATTTCCCGAAGGGAGGATCAACCACGGATGGCATCTCCAGAGTTTTGGGAACGCATACCGGAACTGTCCGCAATCGCAGTGATCGCGGCGGATGTCGGCTCGCCTCTACGGATGCGGGGCTCCACCGCGCGCGCCTTACGCCAGCTTGCAAAAGACGGAAGACCGATCGATAGCCTATTCGACTCGGTCCCACCGCTCGCGGATATCGATCTTGTCGCTCCGTCCAGACCGTCCGCCCGCGAATTGCACGACAGAATCCTCCGAGAATTCGGAGAATCTCGTTTTTTTCACACGGAAATTAAAACCGAGGCGGACGTTGCTCGCTACGAGGGGCTGGCGAATGTGCAAATCTCGGGGGAACCCGAAATTCTATTCAGCAGCGGGGAACAAGACTCGGACGTGGACGAACGAGCCTTCCTACATGTTAACTATGATCCTGATAAGCGAAAGGTCCGGTTTTACGACCAAGGTTCCGGACCACCAGAAGGCATTTCTCTTATTTCAAAAAAAGAATTGAGGCTCCCGCAATTCGCCCTCGCGGACCTCCTTTATCTGGTTCGTCGATTTCCAAATAGTCCAGAAGATCCCGCAATTCGGACCTTGGCCGAGCACCTAAAAAGCGTAGGCGGAGCATCGGTTGCGAAGTCACTCCGGGGAGCCACGAACCGCCGCGCCGTATTCTGCTTCCTCAAATATCTTGTAGATCATTTCCTTTTTCGGTCCAACGAAACTACACAAGTACTGCACCGCATTTTAGGCCTGGATTTCTTAAAGGCCTTCGCCGAAGCCCGCGCCGACGGAGACCCACTTAGGGCGATGGTGAATTTGGACCTCGCAAGACCCAAAGCACGCCAGGGACTAATGTGCACTGTCGTGCCGCGACTAGAATCATCCGGCCGGACACGAAAATGGATTAGACACGTCGAAAGTGTCTCTATTTTCGACGCCGACTCTCCCACAACGACACGATTACTCGAATTCGAGCCAATGACTGTGCAGATTGACTCGGATCTCAACGGCATATCCGTAATTGGCCCCCCTGCTCACCTGGAGGTGGACGATCCGCCGGATCCGGGATGCTGTCGGTTCAAGGACTTTGATCGTGGCGTCGCGGAAATTGTATGGGTCGACCCCAGTAGCCACCGAGTCCACCCAAGGCTCGGCGTGGTTGCGGAGGGTGAAGGGCAGGACGAGCGCGTTCAATTCTTCACCTACTGCCTCAACAGCGGATCGCACGTTGCCTCGCTCCGCTGCGACTACAACTTCTTGTGCATCGGAGCAGGTTCGAGGCGTTTCCTAAACGTTTATCGAATCGCCAAACAAGATGCCAATTAACTCACCCAACACGCTTGTCTATATTCGCCATGGGATCTTCTCCGGTCACGCCAGCATGTCCACACTCGCCACCACTGTTCAGGGAATTTTACTTGGCTGTTCGATCGACAACACCAGCTACACTTGGAGCGACCCTGTCCTGCAATCGGGCATTCGATTGGCACGGATCGTGGTCCAAGCGGTACAAAAAAACAGCACCCTTCAAAAGATCATCCTAATCGGCCACAGTCAGGGCGGTCTGGTTTGCCGCGTGGCAGCCGCCACGCTGTGCGATCCAGCCGGCCTTATGAATGTACTTAACGCTCGAAACGCTGCAAATCTACCTTACTACAGCATGCCTATTCAGGAATTGGGCAATATACAGAGTGCTATCGTCACCTTGGGTATTAAGAGCCGAATAAAGGGGGTTGTGACATTAGCGACCCCGAATGCGGGCGCCTTTACCTTCGGACAGCTTGCGATCCAAGCACAGCTGGCGTTTTTTGCACTGAAGAACATGGCCGCGCTGGCCGGCTGGAAGGGCCTCGATGAACTAACAACCGACAAGCTCTTTAGGATTCTGCAAGAAACTAGAGTCGATAAGGTCAAGTACTTATCGATTTCGGGATCAGGTGTGAACCGCTACTCCTCCGTTTCAAGTAAGTCGCTGTCGCAAATTCCCGGTATCAAGCGCCTCGGCTTGTACATGGACCTTCCAAACGATCTCGTCGTTGAAGACTCATCAGTTGACTTGAGCAAAGCGCCGATGCCAAGTGAAATACAAAGCCTGACTCAGCAGTACACCCATATTCGCGCCTACAAAAATTGCACGGACGTGAGCCACACCGGAATTCACCATCATTCGACTGTGAACACGCTCTTGGACGAGCATTTGATAGGCTGGTGACTCCGCGCGATAAATGGAATGACTAGGAAGCCGGCATCGACTGCTACCTCTGCCCCCCTCCGCGTCTTGCGTCGTCGTCGGCAATGTAGATGGAAATAATAGTTCCGGTCTCACAAGTGACGGCATTCGGCAATTGCAGAATCAAACTGTTGGTGTCGGTGGCAACACGGTACTTGTAACCGGCGACATACCCCCGCTAAAAGGCGTTGCATATCGCTGCAGTCCCGCACGAAGCGAGTCTCCTTAGCATCGTTTGAGCTTAGTGCCCGCACAGTCCGCTCGAACCGCCAGTAAAACATCAAAGGGGCGCCTAACTGCTAAGCGGCCTGTGACCACTGGGCATTACGGCTTCGGCTCCAGACAACCAACCGTGCTCCACGAAGTTGGCACCGGGTGAATCACGCGGCGCTACTATTGGACTGGATCAATAGTATCGACTTTGAGTGTGCTCTCCCTTTGAGTAACCATGCGATACAATTCTTGCCGGCGCCGCGCACAGGCTCTTGTTACGGGCCGCGTTGAATGAGGCGCATCTCGATATCCAGACACTCCCTCGCTATTGAGGCGCAGCGCCCGCTCGAAACGCCGGTCTTCCTCGGCGGATTCACCCGCGAGCACGAGCGACTGACTGATTGGTTTCATTGTGATTGCAGTTCTTGCCAAAAGCCCACAGGCTTGATGAGGGCCGGCAGCGGCAAAGCAAGTCTTACCAGGATAAAATTCTGCTATTTCCCTAGAAATTGACCTCTCTAACTTAGGTTAGGCCGGCCACGGGCGAGCATTTAATTCCCGCTCAGGCGGATGCCTCATTCTGCGAATTAGCGATGAAACGGCAACGGCGAGGGTGACCGGATGCAAGGATCGTCCACATGAGCGTCGCGCTTAGGAGTGCTCGACGTCATGTGGCCGGACGGATCTGTTGAGCTAGACTCGCGCGCCGCGACGAAATAGGGCGTGATAAATGACGAGAAATACGATCGCACCGACAACCGCCACCAGAATGCTATAGAGGTTGAAACCGGTTACACCGGCCATGCCGAAGGTTTGAAACAGATAGCCGCCGATTACGGCGCCGACGATTCCTAGAATGATGTCGAGTATCATGCCTTCGCCGGACTTATTCACGATCTTGCTCGCGATGAATCCCGCAAGCAGCCCCAAAACAATCCAAGCAATGAACGACATAGCGATTCTCCTGTTGTAATTAAGATCTTCCTAGCAATCCGCCCGATGGGCCGCGATTCAATCGCGATAGGAACGTAGCGCTTTCATCGCCACATAGATGAGGGCACCTGAGGCCGCTGCTATCGCCAACGCCTGCACCGGGTTTCGCTTGGTGTAACTGACAATGGAATCCGCCGTACTGGCAACCATGTCGCGCGCTTGATCGGCGATATCACTGACGGCATCGAAACCTTGCTGCACCGTCGATTGCGCTTGGCTGCTGGCTTTGCGTATCACCGGGATCGCTTTTTCGTGAGCATCGGTCGCCCTGCTCGAGAGCGAGTCTCCCGCGTCCTTCGCTGATTGTTGCGCGCTGCGAATGCCGGCCTGGACCTTGTCTGTAGCCTTGTCGGCCAACGCTTGAGACGTTTTCGCAAAATTACCGGCGACAGTACTTTCCATGGTCATCCCCTTATGTCTGCGTGAATTGAAGTGCTATCGAAGTCGCAAGGAGTCTGCAGTCGAACCGCGAGCCTTGAAAGTGTTTGCGCGACTAAGTGACTGTCGGACAAAATCCGCAGCCTCTGTCAGTCATTTCCCCACGGTCGGGCCCATCGGATACGCGACATACCGAGGCCGTCATCTTCGACGCCCTGGCCGCGCTTTCGCACTATCGCCCTGACTTCCTACCGGAAGACCAGCGGCGTGATAAAGCCCAGAGATGCCATCCCCATCACGATCGTCGCCAACCAACTCAGGGTTCGAGACCGGCGAGAAATGGTGAACTTGCCCATGACCAATGGATTTGTAGCCATAGAAGAAAGACAGCGCGGCGCTAGGTAATCTTATTGCCTTGCTTCAGTTGGCTATCCAGACCTTAGCCGGTTGCCCTACAACGTCTAATGTCGTTGACCTCTGGCGTTGCTCGATGTCGGGCAGTACCGTCCCGACTGATAGAAGTGTTCCACCGTGCTAGGCAGCGTCCGGGGAGATTCGTATGTGGACCCGCATAAAATTTGTAATGAACGTGACCCTTATTTGTGTGACCTGCGGTCGAATGTTAGAAGCGTGGATCTTTAAGAGGCCTGTCCGGACGAGGCCGCCGCGTGGGGTTCGCGGCTTCTGAATCGCGATACCTGCGCAGGTATTGGCTAGAACTAGAGCGGCATGGCGAGCCTCATGAAAGCAACAAAAACGAAACACGCGCCGAAAGGAACCCCGAAAAGACCCCCGAAAGCCACGCCGAAGCGCTTGGCGGCAGCCTTGCCGAAGGGCTCGCCGAAACGTTCGCCAAAATCTCAAGCTCGCTTCATTGAATCCATGGAATGCCTCCCTGTCTCCAAACTACCGCAAGGCCCCGAATGGAGTTACGAAATCAAGCTCGACGGTTTTCGCCTAAGTGCCGTCAAAAAAACCGGCGAGACCACGCTCTACTCCCGACGCGGCAACATCCTCAACCGCAAGTTTCACTACATCGCCACCGCTCTCAAGAAACTCCCCGACAACACCGTCTTGGACGGCGAACTCGTGGCTCTCGACTCCGACGGCAAGTCCGACTTCGGTCTTTTGCAAAACTTCCGTTCCGCCGAATCGAAAATCCACTTCTACGTCTTCGATATCCTTATCCTCAAAGGCAAAGATGTCTCCCTACTCCCCTTAAACGAAAGGCGCGCACTCTTCGGCACGATCATTCCCCACAACGAACACATCAGCGAGTCCGCCGTCGAACACGGCTCCTACGTCAAGTTGCTCAAGTTCGTAAAGCGGCACGGCCTCGAAGGCATCATCGCCAAGCGGTCCGACAGCCCCTACGAACCCGGCAAGCGGACCGGCCTCTGGCAGAAGTACCGCCTGAATCTCCAGCAGGAATTCCTGATTGGCGGCTACACCCGCGGCTCACCCGGCTTCGACGCACTCATCATCGGCTTCTATCGCGGCATGGATTTATTCTTCGCCGCCCGCGTCCGCACCGGCTTCGTCCCGGCATCTCGACGCGAGGTTTACGAGCAACTCAAACACCTCAAGATCACCAAATGCCCCTTTGTTAACCTGCCCCAAAAAGAACCGGGTCGCTGGGGCCAAGGGCTGACGGCCGAGAAAATGAAAAGCTGTGTATGGCTAAAACCCGAAACGGTGGTCCGCATCGACTTTGCCGAGTGGACAAGTGGCGATCATCTTCGCCACCCGAAATTTGCCGGTCTCCGGGACGACAAGGATCCTAAGAAGGTCCTCAAAGAGACTTAAATAGGACTCGACGGTCTCGCGTTGTCGAAGTTGCGCACCGGAGCGACCGGTGCGCTTCGCAAAGCCGAATAGAGTCTATTTTTGAGTAACGACATCATCCACAACCTTTTGAACACCCGGAACGGCTTTCGCCAATTCTTCGGCATGTGTCTTGGCGAGTGGAGTCGACGTGTTGCCCTGAGGTAAACGACGCCGTTCCTGGTCATCACGCTGATATCGGTCCCGACATCAGGGTGCTGGCTAAAAGCGCTCTTCACCTGATCGGTGATCGCTTTATCCTGAGACGTGTCCGCATGCGTGGTCAAGCAAACCATCGCGGTCGCTATCGCGATACATGCCGCAAAACGCCTCTTCATTTTCATGGACCTTCTCCTCGTCGTGACTGATTGAACATCACGATGCTTGCCCGCGGCGCCATCGGTATCGGAGAAAGTGGACGGGCAATGTAGGAGTTCCTTTTCAAATCTAAACCCGGCTCATCGCGTCGCAAGTTTCGCCCGTCGCCTCCATGGATGGATTGTTCGTGCTTTGCACCTCACCCTTCGCAGCTCACGCGAGTTAGAATCTCCGCATGTGCTATTCCGCTTCAGACGAGGAATAAATGACGAGGAAACCTTGCCGGTAGCTGCAGCGAGCATTTGGGTGGATGCGGATGCCTGCCCGAACGTCATTAAAGATATCCTTTACCGCGCCGCTGAACGGACGGGAGTAAACGTCACGCTGGTCGCCAATCAACCTCTGACAACCCCACGGATTCCCAGCTTGCGGTCCATACAGGTGGCATCGGGGTTCGACGTCGCCGACAACGAAATTGTTAAGCGTGTGGCACCCGGGGACTTGGTCGTCACCGCGGATATTCCTCTAGCGGCCGAAGTCGTCGCAAAGGGTGGCGAGGCGGTCAATCCTCGGGGCGAGCTTTATTCAGCGGATACGATCCGTGGAATACTCGGTATGCGAGATTTTATGGACACGATGCGAGCCAGCGGCAATGTCGGGGGCGGTCCGCCGCCGCTTACGCTTGCAAACCGCAATGCATTTGCTCAGCATCTTGATACCTGGCTGGCGCGTAGACTTAGATCCTAGAGCAACTCTTCATCTCGTGCTCATTCGATCATTCAATTTCGAGTCCGTCGATTCTGAAAGCTGGGCATCGGCTCTGAGCGAAAGACTCACGCGAGCGCCCAAGAATTGCAAACCCACCCCAAGAACCGCAGAAATCGGCCCCGAATCTGCCGACAAGATGCGCCTAAAATTACCCTGGCCTGATGTAGTCAAGCCAGCGCTGGTGGCGCGATAACCCAAATAACACTCGATTGAACTGTCGTGGCGGGAATCGCCAGGTTTCCCGGTTTATCAGTTTGGAGGCACAACGAATGAATATGTTACCAAACCGAGTCTTGCCTATGATCATGTTAGCCGCGGCCGCGGCCGCAGGCGCAGGCGCAGGCGCCGCTGCAGCGCAGGCTCCAAGCCGAGACGCTGACACAAAGCCCGTTAAGCAAATTGACATCTACGTCACCCCCTACTATGTATCAGCCAAGACCTTGGACGGCCATCCGAGCGTCGCGGTCGCCACGATGTTCGATACACAGCTTTCGTCCAACAAACGCGAGGATATCCTGGCGGTTCGGGACGCCATTCAGGCTCAAGCAAAACTCATCACGCCGATGACGCTCATGGTTCTGGCGATTCGCCTCTACGACGTCGGTTTGCGCGACGATGCGGTGTTTTGGTTTTATGTTGCCAAAAACCGCTATCTCACCATGGCTGACGTGGTGGATATGAAAGCCCCGTCGCTCGCAGCAGTTAACGATGCGATGGACGCCTTCCACACTCTCGCCGGCCCCTTCATCAATAGCTACGCATTCTGCAACTTCGCAAAGCAGCTCGACGCAGAAGTTAAATCCATCGCGTGGACCGAACAACACCCGTATGAAGCCGTATTCATGGAGAAAGTTCCCGCATTGCCCGGGGACCGCGCTCAAAACCTGCAGAAATCCATTCAAAGCCTCAAGGAGAATGTGCACAAGGAGCGGCAGTATTTCGCCGACCCGAAGAACCTGGAAGACTTCAACAAGACTCGAAAAGAGAACCACGTCCCCGAGCAGTACTGCTGGGTCAATTGAAGGATACGCCGAGACCTCGAAGAGCGTCGCCGTCAACTCGATTTCCGGTCTGGTGGAATTAAGATAAATCGTCGCGCTCCCCCGACCCCCAATGACGGAGGAGCGTCTAATGGCGGAGAGTCGCTCGACCAGACGCGGAATCCTTTTTCCGTAAACATAGGGGTGTCAGATCGCAGAATTAGGGGCGAGCCCCCGATGTGCTCTGATCCCCGACCTCTCATCCTCGCTTCCTTCAATAACCTTGTTAAGGAGCCTTTAGGATGACACTCAGACTTTTCGTTAAACTATTTGCTGGTCCCGCAATCGCTATCGCTTTCATATGCTTGGGTCAGTTGCCCGCCCTGGCACAGGATGCCCACTCCCACGTGCAGGCAGCGGAAAATAGCGCGCTTATAGCGGACCAAGGGAGCCAGGCGAAAACCCTTTTGAAGCAAGTCCGGGACGCGACCGATCGCTATCAGAATGTGCAGGTGGCTGAGGCGGACGGATATCAGCTTCTATTCGGTTGCGTGAGCGGAGATAGCTCGGGGGCGATGGGACTCCACTATGTGAACATGGACCTGGTCAACAAAGGCGAAGTGAGTCTCAAATATCCCCAGATTGTGATCTACGAGCCAACGTCAGACGGGCGCGTACGCCTGACCGGCGCAGATTATCTGATTCTCGCTGCAGGGTGGGACAAGAACCATCCCGGTGATCCCCCGCAACTCATGGGACAACTGTTTCATTTGTTCGATGCCCCCAATCGCTTCGGGCTACCGGCCTTCTACACGCTACACGTCTGGGCGTGGAAGGATAATCCCAACGGAGCGTTCGTAAACTGGCATCCACACGTTTCATGCGAGTCCTTCACAGGCAATAACGAATCAGATCCACGGCACTAGTCGGACCGGGAGTGGTAGCCCCTTCAAATCTGAAGGGGCTCTTGTCGTTTGGAACCGTTAAGAATGGTGGGGTAACCACTAAGGATCGCCCGAATCCGCATCCTCCTTAATTCTTGCCTGTTGGTTGACTTCCTCCAGCTGAACCTGCGGCGCCAGCACAGGATTTGCCCCAGCGCCCAAAAATTGCAATCCCCACCTGAGAAACGCCGCATGCCGCGATGATTTTCGGGTCCACCGGATCGCTAACAGGAATATTCCGGTGATCCCCAGGATGACGGCCACACAACGACCAATGGCAGAAGCTTTTCCAGTTAAGTGGCCAGCCTAACAAGTGCCACGAATTGCGTCGCGATATCGAAGTCTAAGGTTTTGCCGCAAGCGGCAGGCGTCTTTTGATCGCATGGAACGAGGCAACCAGGCAGACATCCAAAATAATTACGAGCGCGGCGGGAAGGTTGTGAAATCCAGGGATTCTGACAAGTCCTGCAACGGCAATCAGCAAAAGCACGGCGATGAAGCCCAGCAGCAGCGACCGGCCCCATCTCAATCGCAAAGAAACCTGGCACTTCGGGCACTGTATGCCAAAAAACGGAAACAATTTCTCGCGCGCCTTCTGTGAAATCGACTTGGCGCCGCAGGAAGGGCAATGCGATACAGGCTTGCTGTTTCGCGCAGCCCGCATCAGCAGAGCAGCAGTAACCGCGTCTGTCTGTTTTGGAGTGAACATCCTTTGCTCCTGAGTCATAGCTAAGATGCTCCTGCGGCAGATGGGCGTCAACTTCGGCTGGCGAAGGCACCGAGGGCGCCCCTCGCACCTTCAGATCGAGCAGCGGCCTTGCGACGATGTTGCGTGGTTCTGACGCCTTAATTGGTGAGTATCGCCGCTCGAGCATGGCGCAGTGCTTCCAGCGCTTTGCCGTCGGCGCTCCTGCAATTCGCCAACAATGTGCGGTAGTAGTTCGCCGCGACATCGCGCTTGCGTAAGGCTTCCGCAGCTCGGCCGGCTCCAAGGAGTCCGTTGAATCGATTCGGATCGCTCATGAGCGACGCCTGATACTCCTTGAGCGCTTCGCCAGCTTTGCCATCGATCAGGAGCATTTCTGCCATCATTTCCCGTACCGGCAGGTCCAGCTCTCCCTTCCCGACCTTGTCCTGGCGATCTGCGACGGGTCGCAATAGCGCGACCGCGCCCCTAAGATCTCTGTTAGCGAAGTCTGTCCAAGCGTGAATCTCATCCAGAAACCCCGCTTCGGCCGTGCCCGACTGGGGTAGCGGTCGCCCCTTCATCTGCTGTCTCATGAATACCTCGGTCTCCTGCAGTGTGACCTTCGCCAACGCACGATCTCTCAGGTGCCCAGCCGCGACAGCGTGCGCAAGCAGCGTTAGCCCTCGGCCCCATCCGTCATCGCCCACAATGGGCCGCGCACGGGCGGCTGCTTGCCAATCGCCGGTCTGGATCGCAAACATGGTCGGGAAACGCGCTTGAACAATCGCGTAGTAGTTGCCGTACCGTGGATCAACTTCCGATTGCGATATGGTCTTCGCCTCTGCAATGATCGCTCGTGCCTCCTCTTGGCGCCCGATTTGAAGGTACGCATATTCAAGAAATTCCATCGCGTGCAGACGATTCTCTGCGCCGGCGTGCGCCTTCTCGGCGGCCGCCTTGGACGCTAAGTTCGAAGCGATGTCCTCCTGCCAAAGCCCAAGCCGAGTAAAGATATGCGACGGCATGTGCAACGCGTGCGGGGCTGCCGGAGCGATCTTCGCGTAACGGCGTGCCGCTTCGAGGCCCTCCTGCGCAAGCCCCGGAGTATCACAAGCATGGATGAGATAGTGGGCAATTCCCGGATGTTCGGGGTACTGCTGCAACAGCGGCTGCAACAGGCTCACTGCTTCCTTCAATTCGGTCAGGTTCGGATCTCCGGGTTGCTGTGCCAGAATAAGCGCGAGCCCTTCGAAAACTTTGGCCTCAAGATCATTCGGATACGTCGCCGCGATTGTGGACAGATTGTCCGCGTAACCCTTGAAGTACTTCCAGGAGTCGTCTGTCTTGAAGACCGTATAGAGTTCGCGAAGCGCCACGATGTACGCAATCTCTCGAGCGTCTTTCTCGCCCGCACCTTCAGCCTTGGTGAGTGCCTCACGACCCAGCTCCATGTCCGCAGCTTCCGGCCAACTTAAGCCCAAATGGAAGTGCGACGTCGCGACGCCCCAATAGGCCATCGCACAATTGGGATCTGCGGCGGCCACCCTCTCAAATACTCGTTGAGCCTCGCTGTGCCAGAAGGAATGCAGTAGCGCGACCGCGCGATTGAATTCCGGTTGCAGTTCCGCTTTACACGAGATTTCGAACGAAACCGCGCCGAGCTTCGCGTCCGCCGGCATTTGGTCGGCATGCTCGTGCTCTTGAGCAGATGCCGATAAAACCGCAAGGGACCAACCCAGAAGCACGGCTATCAGCGACACGGTCTTAATGCGAGCGTTTGGATGGCGCATGGAAAATTCAGGGCTCGACCGGCAGCTTCGCTTTAATGTACCGCATGTTGCACTAATCACCTCTCGTGTGTCGTAAGACGACCATGGCTAGTGCGTGAGATCGGATCGCGAGCGAAGCTCCGTGCCGGACATCGTAGCGCCACAGAAAGCACCCGTATCGTCCGGTGCCTTTGGCTATTGATCCGCGGCGGGATGGGGAGGTGCTTCACCGCCACCATGCACCAAATCTACGAAGTCGCCCGCCGGTCACCTCGATCAAGCCCAGAAAATGATCACCTAGGTTCTCGCCAACCACCCGAAGAGCGCCAGAGCACACTAGGTCCAGGCCGAGGTGTACGGCAAGGCAAACTAGACCAATATGGCACGGTCCGAAGTGCTCGAAGTCGAGCGGCACAATCGGGGCCTTACCGAAAATCAGCGCAAAGGCTGTACGGCAACTCAAAACTGAACTGGGTTGCCAGTCAAAGGAGGAACCGGCAATGGTTCCCTCGAAACCTGGTCGGAAGCAGCAGGGTGGCGCCCCTGCTGTTAATGTCCTGATTCGGCTCGCGAATCCGATATCTAGTTAATATGGGTGGCATCGAGCCGCGACTTTAAAGGGATGAAGATGGCGACAGTGCCCCCGGAACAATGGCATTCGTTCAGCGAGTACCTCGATCGGGCACTCGATCTGCCCGCGGGGGAGCGCGCAGCCTGGCTGGCGGCACTCGCGCAGAGCAATCCCGAACTCGCAGCCGCAGTTGCCAATGCGCTTTCCCTGCGCGATCGAGCCGGGTATGCGGAGTTTCTGTCGAAACCTCCGCTAACACTCGACTACACCATCGGCGCGACCCTGATTGGGCGCAACGTCGGCCCGTATGTCATCGAGGCGGAACTCGGACGAGGGGGCATGGGCAGTGTTTGGCGCGCTCGGCGAGTAGATGATCGATTCGAAACCACAGTCGCCATCAAGTTCTTGCATGCGAGCTGGATCGGGCTTCAGGGCGAGCAGCGCTTTCGCACCGAAGGTCAGATGCTCGGGTGTCTCGATCATCCGAACATCGCCCGCCTCATCGATGCAGGCGTCCTGGACGCGATACAGCCCTATCTCGTGTTGGAATACGTCGAGGGCGAGGCGATCGATGCCTATTGTGCCGCCAAGAATCTGAACGTCGAAGCTCGCGTGGAGCTATTTCTCGGCGTTCTCGCAGCGGTCGCCCATGCTCACAGTCATTTGATCGTGCACCGGGATATCAAACCGAGCAACATCTTTGTGACGCACAGCGGCTCGGTTAAGCTACTCGACTTCGGCATCGCCAAGCTGCTTGACGACTCAACCGGTGCAGCCCCCCTCACGAAAGGCGGTACAGCGCTAACGCCGCAATATGCGGCCCCAGAACAACTGCTGGGCAAAGCCGTCACGACGGCAACGGATGTCTATTCCTTAGGGTTGGTGCTGTACGTTCTGCTCACAGGTCGGCATCCTATCGTTACCGAATCCGATTCAAGTTCAAAACTCATTCATGCGGTGCTCACGGAGGACGCGCCGCAGGCCTCAACCGTCACCACAATGCCGATGCCCTGGCGCCGATCGCTACGAGGCGATCTGGACAATATTCTGGGCAAGGCCTTGAAGAAAGAGCCTGTAGAGCGTTACGCATCGGTAGGCGCCTTTGCCGAGGATCTTAAGCGCTATTTAACCCACGAACCCGTCAAGGCTTGTGCCGACACGGCCTCGTATCGAATGACAAAGTTTGTGCGACGACATCGAGGCGGCGTTTTGTCGGCATTGCTCAGCGTGTTGGTTCTTTGCGCGGCGACGGTGACGATATTCCTGCAGAAGCTAGAAGCTGACCGACAGCGGAACGCCGCGCAGTTCGAGGCGCGCCACGCAGAATCCGCAAATGAATTCCTCGATCTCCTGCTCCAGTCCGATAGCGACACCAGCAAGGCATCGCTCACGCCCGCTGCGCGTATCGACCTGGGTGCACGTATGCTCGAGCTTCAGTACGGCGGCGATCCGCGCTTTGCAGGGCGCATGATGGTTGAGCTCAGCGACCAATATCGCGGCAAAACCCTGACGCAAAAGGCGGTTGACTTGACGACCCGTGCCTATGCGCTAGGCAAAGGTGCTCAAGACTCCGAGTTAATGGCCCTCGCGCAATGCGAGGCCGCGTACGCAGAAACGACCGCCGGCGTGACCGAAAACGCGCCGCAGCGTCTCACCGAAGCGAAGCAAATCATCGGGCAACTCCACGCCCCATCGGTCAGCTTACAGGTCCTCTGCCGCCGAGCCGACGCAGAATTCGCGGTTCGAACAGGTAGTATGGCTGCTGCAGAAAATATCCTGCAAGGTGCGAGGCGCTTGATGGAAGACTCGGGGCAAACCTATCGGCTGGCATATACTTCGGTGCTTAATGACTTGGGCGGTGTTTATAACGACACACGGCGCCTCGCGCAGGCACTCACCATGACGCAGCTCATCGGAGCCACCCACGAAAAATATGGCCGCGGTGACACGGGGGCGCGGCTCATGGCGCTGCAAAATGAGGCTGTGGTTCGATTCAATTTGGGCGAAATAGCGGCATCGACGGATACCATCGAGGAAGTCCGCGACCGGCGCCGGAAAATCCAAGGTGACTCATCAGAGCCGTTGTCGATGACGAGCACTTACGCCGATCGGCTGGTGCGGCTCGGCAGGATCCAGGAAGGCCTTGATTTGGCGCGCGCCGCAAGCGCACAAGCACGCAGCTCTGGCAATAAACTGTGGCTGATCTTCTCGCTGCGCGCGATGTGCATCGCCTACATCCAATTGGGTCAGCTTTCGGAGGCTGAGGCGACCATTCGAGAAACGGCAATCGCGGTTGGGAACGGCGCTGAGATGGATCCACACTTTTTAGGCCTAATGGATCGCCTGCGCGGGCTTCTTGAGCTAAAGCGTGGCGATCCTGCTCAAGCGTTGCAGAGCGCCAAGGCGTCGCTAGCCGCCATGGCTGGCGGAGCGAACCGAAAACCATTGGACGAACGCAGTTCTCTAAACCTCGCCGCCCGAGCCGCATTGGCTTCAGACCGACCCGCGGAAGCGGAGAACTACGCGCGCCAGCTGCTGGGCATTGCCGAGATTGTGGCACGCGGGCCTGATACCAGCGCTGATGTCGGCGAGGCGCTCCTGCTTCTTGCAGAGTCTGAAGTTGCGCAAGGCCGGACAACCGAGGCTCAACTCCTGATAGCGCGAGCCGCGCGCTGCCTAACGAATGGCCTTGGTGCAGACCATGCCTTGACCCGCGAAGCACTTGCCTTGGTTCAGCGCAACCGCGCGTAGTTAAGGCAAATCCCAGTCTAGAGCCCGCGCGGATACTTTTACGGCAACAGAGGCGCATCGATAAGGCCATCAAGGTCGCCAAGAAAGAGAAGCTCTAGTTTCCGTGGTGGGTTCAACGCTTCTCATTCTCATCAACTTGATCCGAAGCTGGCTCGGGGCCTATTTCCTGCGTGGTGCAGCCTTCGGAGACCTCGGCGACTCGCACAATGCAGTCAGCGATCTTACGATCGCTGTGGGCCTCGATCCCTCGTTGGACCATTACATATCCACCAAAGGGAAGACCGCTTCGATTGCGCTCCCGCCTTGGTAAATCTCCTAACGCGCCACTGCCGGCCAGTGCGGCTTTCGCATTTCAAACGCTCGAACGTGACGCCCTTCTGGCGGTCAGATTTTGACTACACGGTATTCAGCATGGCGGCCTGCCCTGCTTAAATTCATTGCCGTCTAATATCCGCTAATGAACAAAACGGCCAGTCCCTTACTGGCTGCCAGTGCGTTCAATAACAGCGAGGTAAATTTTATGCATGGACTCAAATTGCTGACGTTGGCTGCCGTAGCGGGAGCTTTCTTCACTGCCGCCGCCCCCAATGCTGAGGCTCAGGTGAGCGTCAATATTGGGGTGGCGCCCGATTGCCCTTACGGTTATTACGACGTCGCTCCGTATAACTGCGCTCCCGCAGGCTACTACGGTCCGGAATGGTTTACCGGCGGCGTATTCGTCGGCGCCGGGCAATGGTTTCATGGTCCCGCCGACTTTCATGGGCACGTGAACAATACCTTCCATCCAGAGCACGGCTACAAGGGCCCGATGCCTAATCGCGGAGAGAAAGCCGACCCAGCGAAACGTGTCGACAGCGCTCACTTCAAAGGAAACGAGGTACGTGATGGGCGTGGCCATGTAGCCGGCGACAAACGCTAGCAATCATCCTTCTGATTTGAGTACCGGCCGGGGCGTGCGGTGGCACCCCCGGCACGCTTTCGGTTCCGAGCTGCTTCAAGCCCGATCTCACGCAACCGTGTCATCCCTGCGGCCGCGAACGGCGCCTAGTTTCACTCACAAATTGCCGTGTAAACCCCAAATCATAGCGGTCCGACAGCCCCTACGAACCCGGCAAGCGGACCGGCCTCTGGCAGAAGTACCGCCTGAATCTCCAGCAGCAATTCCTGATTGGCGGCTACACCCGCGGCTCACCCGGCTTCGTCCCGACATCTCGACGCGAGGTTTACGAGCAACTCAAACAGCTAAAAATCACCAAGTGCCCTTTCGTTAACCTGCCACAAAAAGAACCCGGCCGTTGGGGACAAGGCCTGACCGCGGAGAAAATGAAACAATGCATTTGGTTAAAGCCCGAAGCCGTCGTGCGCGTCGACTTCGCCGAACGGACTGGCGGCGATCATCTACGGCACCCCAAGTTTGCGGGTCTGCGAGACGATAAAGACCCAAAGAAAGTTTTCAGAGAGACTTGAGTAAGTGGCAACCTGTGAGTGACCCGGAGGAACTATTCGAGCCAACTCACCGTCGAATCGAAGTACATGGGGGTCCGTTACAACAATCGCTATTTACGGCCAGCGGTGCTGATTGTTATCTGCCTATTACATGGCGGTCTGGTCATCGTCCTGGTTCGCGCCAAAACACTGCGGCGGACATCGGAACCGGTGTCCACTATTTATTTGATTCTTCCCGAGGCCAGTCGTGCGCCGTTGCCTCGCATCGAGAACTCTTTCGCGCCCCATACATTGCGCATTGAGCCGCCGCGCTTCCTGCGCCCCGAGTTGCCGTCTTCAAACGCTGAATCTACATCGCCTATCCAGGCCGCCCCAATTGATTGGCTCGCCGAAGCGCAGCATTCGGCGGTCGATATCGCAGATCGCGAGGCGCCTAATCAGGCAAGCGTTACTCCCTCATTACCCGCCGGTTCCGCCCCCTGGGATCCGCATCCGCATCTCTTGGAATCAACCGGCCACGGCTTGAGGTTTCGCATACCCTTTGAGGTTCCCACAAAGGTAATTGATCATTGCTTCATTGAACTAACCCAACCCAATTTAGATCCGTCCAATCTGGACCCGACCAATCCGGTTCAGACCCCACCCACACCAGAGCAACGCCTTCAAATCGGCTGCGCCTTGAGGAAACAGCCGGCAAGGGGAGATCTATTCGATTCGTTGCGCAAAGAGCAGCCTAAAAGATAGTCGAAGCCATTGGTGTCTTGGATCACATCTTAGGTGGATTTCGCGGTGTCACCGTCGCGGCCAAAAACTTCATCAATCGCTAGGGTTTCACGGTATCAATCGAGAATAAAGGATTCAATCGACGGACGGTGACGCTTTTGTGCGATTTGCCGGCGATTTTCACGCAGGCGAGGACTGCGCCACGGGAATCCGGTCTTGCGGAGCGATTGGTGACAGGGGTTCAATTGACGCGATCGGTAGCGCTATTCTGCTAGGCGTCGGCGCCCGGAATCCGGCCATTTGCAGACATTCGAGCGCTCGGAGTGCCTTCCCCGAACCTGCCGTCCATGCTTTGCAAATCTTTGCTCACGCCATTCGTGATTTCCGAATCAAACCGCGCGGATAATTGGGTCCAAATCTCACTGAGCTGCGATCGATGAGCACGACATTTGAACCAAGAGAGGTAGAGAAGCCGTTCCGTCGACGGTGGTTGCGAATGACGCTTCAGCTTGTTGTCCGTTGTCCGGCGCGATTCGGTCTCGCGATACTTCTACTAGGTTGTCTCGACACTTTCGCTGTCAGGCTACTGTCGGGCGTCACGGTTGATAGGGTCTGGATGATCAGACTCGGGATGTTGATGCTGCCGTTGGTGTGGGTGTTCATCGCGGCAATTGCGCGGGGAGCCGATGATGCCAGCCAGACGTGGAAGGCGTTCGCCGGACTCGCTTATTTCAAAGTCTGGATGAGCGCCTTGGTGGTCGGAATCGGCTTGATCGCCCTACACTGGGTAATCTGGTGGTTGATGGGCGTTACCGCCTTGCGAGGCTCTGCGTTGCTGCCGGGTCAATTATTGGAATTTACGGGTACGCAAGCCTGGATGGTGAGCGCGGCGGCGGGCATTTGCTATTTCCCACTGTTGGTTTTGCAGCCCATGCTGTCCCTGGCCGAAGCGCGACGACTGTCGCGAGACGCCAACGATATCAACGGACGGCAAACACTTTCTTGGTTGATGGTTGGCATGATTGGGGTACTGGCCGTGTTCGGAGTGTTCGTGCCCGCTTTTGGCATGACGACGGCAGCGTGGATTGTCTTCATGGGGGTTTTGAACTACGTCGCGTATCGGGACATTTTTGAGAGGCGCAGCGCCAACTTACCCAAGACGGTCGCAACGGCATCCGCCGTTGTGGTGGCTCACGCGGCTAAATAGTCACGACCGAACTGGGGTCGATTCCGGTCTGATAGCGCTCGACTGAACGGGGCTCAGGTCCAAAGCCCTGAAGAACCAAAGAAAGGCGGGCTTGCTGAATCTTTTGATTTTACGCCATCGTTCTCGCCGTCAAGGCCTGCGCGCGGGGACTCCCGTGCTCGCGAGCGCGCTTCGCGCGGCCCTGACGGCTGCGCTGCGATGGCCGGCTTCCGGATCGGGCAATCCCGCCCGAGAAAGTTCCGGAGAGCGATCATGTCAAATCATAATCTTTTTACTTTAAGCGCCGACGGCGCGGTGGTCCCTGCATCGAGTGAGACAATCCTCATCGCCGCAAGGCAGGTCTTGGCGCATCGGGTGCGACGCGGTGCCTCGCTGCAATCGCCGCAAAAGACCGGCGAATACTTGACGGCGCGCCTGGGTCACTTGGACTATGAGGTCTTCGGGCTGATCCTGCTCGACAAAAGGCACAGGGGTTGCGGAAGCTCCGACTTATGAATGATCCTAACCACGCGGAGCGACTCGCCTCCAACAAAGTCATGGCCTACTGGGCCAGACGCACTCTAGTCTCCCTCTGTGAAATGTAAATACGGTTGACACTCCTGCAATCCTCCTAACACATCATCGTCGCTGACGGCGACGCAACCCGCTTTGCGGAACGTGGAATTATCTAATATGTGAAGCGAGCAGCCTTGGGGGTGAGGTTGTTGGCGTTCAACTCCACATAGTTATTGGGCAGCGCCTGGCGCGGTTCTATCCACCCGGAGGGAATGATGACCCTGGAACTCCGCATGGCGTAGCTCACCGAACAGTCGCAATGCATACTGGACATTGGAACGGCATCGGAACGAACATGGGTAAGAAGACCACGCTATCGAAGTCCATGACAGAAGCCGAGTTCGACCACGGCTACTGGTATGCCACGGAACTGAAGAAGTTTGCAGTCAAAGTCGGGATCCCGTCGGCCAACAAGTTGCGCAAGGACGAACTCGAAAAGACTCTCAAGCACTTCATTCGCACCGGCGAAATGAAATCCTTCGTGAAGCGAGCCCGCGCGAAGCCTGGCGCTCGAGATGTCGATGCAGGACTGAGTCTCAACCTGCCGATCGTGAATTACACGAGCAACAGACAGACCAAGAAGTTCATTGAGCGTGAGGCCACGAAGCACGAACCACAGTTCAAGCGGGCTTCGGGTACGCGCTACCTCTTGAATCGCTGGCGTGAAGATCAGCTCGCCACGGGTAAGCGGATCACTTACCGAGACCTGGTCATGCAGGCCATTGAGCTAAACAAAACAAAACACGGGCCCCTACGGGTCGAGCACGGACGTTACATGAACTTCATCTCTGATTTCATGACGGCCAACAAAAAGGACTCCCTTGAGGAAGCCGTAAAGGCTTGGAAAGAACTCAAGGCGATGGACGCACCGAAGACTTACGAATTCTGGGCAAAACACAGGAGTCGTCGTAGGTAACGGATACGGCCGATGCCGCCACGCCGGACAGGAAACACTATGTGGAGTAGAAAGGGCGGATGATGGCGCTACGCGGCATCGCCACCATCTGCACTTCACATATTAGATAAGTCCACGTCCCGCGAAAAATGGACAGCTCAACATTTCTGGCGGAAAGGGGGGCTCTTGTGAACCCTCGACATCGCTCCTTGCGTAGCCGAATCGAGGCGAGTCAATGGGAAGTCGCACTAGCGTTCCCGGAGGCCTTCGCCAGCTCGCCAACCAGCATCCGAGCATGGCGCAAACGAGGAATCCCATTCAAGCTTGCCCATCAAATCCAAAAAATGCTTTTGTTTGCGCCGCGCAATATATTCCTCCAGCGCACGGGTCACCGCCGCCTTCTTGGAGCGCTCACCCCCGACTTTCACGGCTTGCTCGATCAGCTTCGGGTCTAAGGCAAGATTCGTCGTCATGTGTCACCTCTTACACATAAGTCCGCACAACAGTGCAGCGCCTGCCAATTCGGGCTTCCTCCGCAAAACCTAGGGGTGTCAGATCGCAGAATTAGGGGCTAACACCCGATGCGGTCGCCTTCCCGACCACTCATCCTCGCTTCCTTGAATGCAACGCAAATAGCTTTGTTTAAGGAGCCTTGATGATGACACTCAGACAATTCTTCAAACTATTTGCTTGTCCGCTCATCGCGGGCATTTTCATCAGCGCCGGACAGTTGCCTTGGAGGGCCGATCCCCATGATGCATTCGTGAACCGGCAACCCGACGTTTCACGCGAGTCGCTTAAGGTCGACCCGGGTCCGCGACCCTCGTCGGACCGGCTATGGGAGATCCTTTCAACGTTCCCGCCGGACTAAGGGCACTCCCCGGCACTGATGCCAGTCTTCACGCGCTTCCCTAAGCCAGCCACAGCGACAAAGCGCCGATCGTACTGAATCACAATGTTACTGCGAGCTGGCCTCAGCGGCCTGTCGCTGCTGTGCCGCGAGCGCCGCAGCTGCGTCGAGCTGCTGCTTCACGCGCGCCTCAGTTTTCAGCGCCTCCTTGGCTTGCTCAGCTTGCGAGCCAGCACCCGCAGCGGCCGACACCGCAGTTTCACCGAGACCGCACCCGCCGAGCGTCAAACACGCCATGAACAGGAAAAACATTCTTTTCATCTCGTGGCTCCCATTTGCGCAGATATGGGCACTTTTACCGTTCGTCTCGCTTCTGGGAAGTGCGCAACGCTCATTATTCCGTGGCAATTCAGGCGACCGTCAATCTATACTTATACATACACCGTACAACAAACGACTAACGACCCAACCCTGCCAACCTCCAAAAACCGTCATCAAAAACAGGAGAGCGACCTTTGACCTTCACGTACGGTGTATGTATAAACTCTGAGATATGGACATCACCCCGCACATTCCGCAGGTTGCCAAAGCTCTCTTGAATCTCGAATCCGCGCTCGAGCGCCTCGTCGAGGCCCTCTCCCACCTCCCCGTCACCGCAAACATCGACGCCACGACAACCGACCGCGGCGGTTCCCACCGGGGCGCCATCCGCCGCGCCTGCGAGGCCTACTCCGCAATCGACTATGAAATGGACGACGAGATCGGCGATTCCGTCGTCTGCCTAGGTGTCATCGGCGCGCGAACCGATGTCGTGAAGAGAGCGCAAGCGGTCAACGCGGCGAAGGCCGAACTCAAAGCACTGTTCGCACCGCTGCAGCGAGTGCGCATCCGAGTCCCCGTCAAAGGCTCCACAACCAAAGCCATTCCGGCGCTGCGCGTCATCCTGCGCCACATCCAACGCAGCGATCTCAACATCAACGCCGCCTATCGCAAGATCCCAATCCTTAGCAGCCAACCCGCCACCGTCACTTACACCCGCGCCAACACCCGCTCCGTGTATCGCAAGACCGTCGAGCAGATTGCCGACATGCTCTCCAACGTCTCATCACCCGCGGCCATCGCCGATCGCGAACGCCTCAGCGCGCTCGACCGCCGCACCACCCATCTCGCCCTGGTCCGCTACCGCTACGAGAACATCCGCGCGAACGTGCTCTACGCCCGCTTGGACCCGAAAGGCCGCGGCCGCATCCAGATCTCCGCCGAACTTCCCATCATCTACGCCACCGGGCGCCGAAACGAACTACCCGAGGTTGACTTCCTAACCGAGGCAGGAAGTGACAGCAAGCCGGCCCGTACTCGCGAGTCAAAACTCGAACCCCAACCATTCCTCCAGTCGCTGCCGGTCTATCGCTATGCGCGTCGCTAACCGCTTGAAACTACAGGTAACCGCACAAATATTGGTTCTGGTGAGATTTGGCCATTGGCAATATCTTTTCAATTGCGAGACTATTTCGACATGGCAACGAGAAACGGCAAGACATCATCGCGTAGCGCCCCGAAAACCGCCGAAATTCGACTTCGCGGCAAGCGTATCGCGACCTTGGATAAGGACCTTACGATGGTCCGCACCGGCCCGTCAGTTGAAGGTGCTGTGCGCCCGCGTCGCGCAGATACAACCGTAGCCATGTTGCGCAAGACTGCCAAAGCCCTGAACAAACCGGGAATCAGCAATCTGTCCATTTTTACTAACAAGTCCGCCGGCATTTTCGCGTACTCCGCAGACCCACTGGATGCGACAAAACTGGTCCGCACGTCCCGTGACGGTACTCGTCGCAAGGGCAGAGTCGTCGGCGGCAAATTTAAGCTTACTTGAAAGCCTGGCGACGTCCGCCGGGTTTATCCAAACTGCTGCAGCAAGCAGTCGCCGGCAAGAGCAAGCCCACCGCGTTTGTTCTAGCCGGTCACAACGGCAGCGGCAAAACCACTTTGTGGAACGAGCGCCTCGCTCGACAACTGCAAATACCTCTAGTCAATGCTGACCGGATCACCGCTTCAATCTTGCCACCCGCTGATATAAAGACCGGACAGCTACCCGCTTGGGCGCAGAAACTTCGTGATAACGACACCCGCTGGCAACAGCTTTCTCAAGCGGGCGTTCAAGCTTTCGTGGGACTTGTCATGGAACGGCAAATGCCCTTTGCGTTCGAGACCGTCTTCTCTCACTGGAAGAAGCTCCCTGATGGCAGCATTGAATCCAAAGCCGATATCATCAAAACCCTGCAGGCCGCTGGCTATTTTGTCGTGTTGCTCTTTGTCGGCTTGAGCACAGTGCAACTCTCGGTACTGCGAGTCGAAACTCGCAAAGAGCAAGGCGGTCACGGCGTACCGCTGGCTAAGTTAGATGAAAGATTCCCCCGGACACAGCGCGCCATTGGGCTCGCTGCACCGATCGCCGATATGACATTGATGTTTGATAATAGCCGTACCGCCGATAAGGCCTTTGCTTTGGTGCGTGCGCAGCGCAGAAATCGCGTTCTGTTTGACTGCCGCGACCCCCAATACATCCTCGATCGCAGCCTCCGCGCCGTGGCACGGCCCTGGCTCGAAAAAGTCATAGGACCATACGAAAGCAACTAGACCGGCGCCGGTCGGCCCTGCAAACGGATTTCAATAGTCCAGGATCCGAAGCCAATGGAGCTTCCAAGCTAACTTTTGCGGCAAATTCCAGAGTAGTATCGTCATCGCCATGTTCGATCGACTCTTGAAATGGCTTCCCGCCCTCATTACCGGCTTGATTCTCGGCTTCGCGGTCGTTCTTTTCTCTCACCGGCTCTAAGATGAACAGGCTATTCTCTAGGCCTTGGTTTTCCTGCACCAAATCACAAAATGCTCAAGCTACGGCCAGTTTTATTGATCACCTGCGCCTTCGCGACCAGCCTTGCGCTGGCGACAAGCACCCAAGAGGCCGCCCAGCTATTTAATCCGACTCATGGAGTGATCCTGAGCGGCTCCGAAGGCAAGGCGATCGCAGAAGCTTGCGGCGGCACATCCAGCGCAGCGCGCTCCACACTCACGCCGATTGATATCGGGAGAGTCGAACGCCAGCTAGCGCCGCTACTGGCCGAGGATCTACGCAACAGCGGCTCGACCGCGGTGCCGCAGCAGTACTACCGCCAATACGTCTCAGGCCACCTAGGCCAACGTTCCGTAATCTTCGTCAACGGGTTTCATGAGTCTCCTTTCCTGTCCTCCGGGAAAGAAACGAATTGGCGCCGCAGCGCCGTCATCGTGTCCGACGGCGGAGACTCCTATTGGTGCGCCGTCTATATCAAAGACACCGGCGAATTTGTGAAGTTCAAGGGACGCCATTTCGACACGCATGTCTGGTTTTACGAACAGGCGTGAGGGTTCTTCTTCGTCGGCCGGGTGTTCTCCGTCTGGCCGGGCCGTTCACACGTCCGTGTGTTCGCCCGGCACCGGCGAGTCAGGCGCGCGGGCCCGACTCGCCTTCCGGACTGTCGTCAGTTGCTGCATCCTTGTAGCAATCTGCGCGAGAGTGATGCCCGCACTAACACATACTCTACGCCGCATCGACGTAGAACGCCTTGGCAAGCCCGAAGGGGCGGCCTCGAGCGTACGCGCGGGGTTAAAATAATCCGGCCCGCGAAAGGAAGCCATTCCGTGCCCGCTCTGAACGTGAGAGTCTCATAATCTATGTGAGCGGCGCCGATGCTCGTGTTTAAAAACAATTTGCAATTTTGGCTGCCCGACGGCTCGCATGTCCTGAATTCGCCCCGGAAGCGGCCGTTCGAATCATGCCGCCCGTCGATTGGGGAATGAGGCGGATGTTTTGACCGCTCTCGCCGTCAAGCGCAGACTAATGGACAACGTGGCTGAGCTAGCTCAAGGAGAAGACCATGAAATTCGCGCTAATCGGGATTGGCCTGACGGTGGTCCTGGCGGCCGCGACCTTTCCAGGGACCGCGATCTCCGCAGGTCAAGACGTAGTGATCGGCGACGTCGATGACATGTCGGGGTTCTTATCCGACAACCTCGGCATGGGCGGGGTTGAGGCTATATTGATTGGCAGCGAGTTCACGCGGACCTCTCTCGTGATGTCTAAAAGGTTCGAGCGATCGCAGGTCGCGTCTTCGGTGGGCCAAGGAGGGAGTCGATGATTGAGATAAAGCAACTTCGTTTGTCGTTGGCGCACCCTCGCGTCACTCACCGTCATCGCTAATTTTCTCGCAGTACGGATAGCCATCCATGCGTTCGTAGTTTTCATCGCAGGCTGCATTTTTGCGTTAATGCCGGTGGCCGCCGTTTGCAGTCTTCCCGGCGTACGGTACTCGAACGCCTGCGGACATAACGCCATTTATTGGTTGATTATCACATTGCCGTTGGGGCTTGTGCTGGCCGCACTGTGGGTCCCGCGCTTATTTTCGAGGCTGCGACGAAGGGAATGAAGCGTGTCCGGTTTGGATACCGTTAAGCGGACACTGGCCACAGACTGCTTGGGGTCGATACCGGCAATTGGACCGTCACGTGGCGTTTTCGAAACCAACTTGCAACGCAATGAAAGAAACTTCCGCCAACTCAAGGCCCAGCATGCCTACCTCGTGGAACTCAGAACGGCGCTCAGCGCGCGCCTTAAAGGAGAACCAACCATTGCTGCGCCTGCTGCCAACGACGAGCGAATGCCGGCCTTCCCCACCTTTCCTAGTCTGGCTCCATATGAGGCCGCCAAAGAAAACGGCACGGTTGCACTTCTCCCGGGCAATCGTATTTGCATCTATAATCGAGTTGCACTTGCGCGCGAACTGGCTTGGACCGTAAGGGATCATTGGTTTGAGGGACTTTCCGCGTTGGAGGCGTTTCATGAACGATTTGTGCATTCCTCAGGTAATCTTTCTATGGGACAGATCGTTATCGCACCCAATCTCGTCTCGCTATCAGCCGCGGATCTCGCGGGATACCTGACAATTGTTTCCGCGCTCATTAAGAATACGGAATTGTTATTCGCCCGGCTGTATCTCGTGGACAAGGAATGCAGAGCAATTCTGAACGGAGTCCGCGATGAAGATGACCTGTTGGATAAGATTAATGTGATGCCCAAAGGTTTTATCTGAGGGGTGAATCTTTCAGAGTTCTTTCCGTGAAGCGGTCATTGGCCGCAGTCTCCTTGGGGTCGATACGCGCCTTCAGGCGGGAGGCGGCCCGGGTTCGGCCAAAAGGCGAAGTTCGTAGCAATGAAATCGTCGCCTGTTAGCTGCCATTCGCTCCTTCCAGTAACCTAGTGCCGTGGATCGCGTTCTATCACCACTAGTGCGTCGCCTAAATAATAATAATTAGCGCCCATGACTCGTCTTGACCTCACGCCTGCAGCTTCATACGCCGCGTTTCTGCTGCGGGTGACGCTTGGTTTTATGTTTCTTGCTCACTTGTATTGGAAGTTCGAAATTCTGCCGGGCGGGGTTCACACGTGGTGGTCCGGGCTATTGGTGAACGGCTACCCCCGACTTGTGCCCTGGTATTCGATCTCCGCGGAATTTGCAGGAGCACTTCTCTTGATCCCTGGCATCTATACGCGCTGGGTCAGTCTGTACGCACTACCCCTTATGGTTGGTGCATCACATTTTTGGCTTGTTCGAAAAGGTTTCTACTTCACGACGGCTGGCGCCGAGCTTCCTCTGGTGTGGTCAATCATGCTTCTTCTTCAGGTCATGCTGGGGGATGGCCCGTTTGCTGTCGGCCTGGTGGGACGGCTCCCAAGAAAAATCGCGTCATGACAGCTAAATATCAAGCGAATTGATGGCTCTGATGTCGCGGAGCCGACGGTGACCTCCGGCGGCTTGGGGTAGAAGGTCGCCGTTCGCACTACGGGCATTCTGCAGATTGTCGTTGTAGGATCAGCGTCCTGCGCTTTCTCGTAACGTGCTTGTAAACAGATTTTTTGCCCTGCCCCTATCTCGGAGATCATTCATGCCCTCACAGCTCACCGCCTGGCCGCTTTTCGTCGCCTTCAGTGTCGCCCTGACCGGCGCTGTGTCGGGCGAACCGACGGCCGCCGACCGCATCCAGATCGTTACGCTCGTCGATGCCAATGCCGCACCGTACAAGCGCGTCTCGAGGGAGATTTGGAGCTTCGCCGAGCTCGGTTACCACGAGAGCAAGAGCTCCGCGTTGCTCCAGGACCAGCTCAAAAAAGCCGGATTCTCTGTTCAAGCGGGCGTCGCCGACGAACCCACCGGGTTCGTCGCCTCGTACGGCTCGGGTAAACCAGTCATTGCCATCCTCGGGGAGTTCGATGCGCTGCCGGGTCTCTCGCAGCAGGCCATTGCGACACGCGAGCCGGTCGTCCCCGGTGCCCCCGGTCACGGCTGTGGCCACAACCTTCTCGGCGCGGGTGCGGCTTTGGCCATCGTCGCGGTCAAGGACTTCATGGCGGAACATCACGTTGCCGGCACTCTGCGTTACTACGGCACTCCGGCTGAAGAGGGTGGGTCGGGTAAGGTTTACATGGTGCGCGCCGGCCTCTTTAAGGACGTGGACATCGTCCTGCACTGGCACCCGGCGGATCGCAACACGGTGACTAACGGCGGCTTGCTCGCGATCACCTCCGCGCGATTCGCCTTTCACGGTGTTGCCGCTCACGCAGCCATGGCGCCCGATCGCGGCCGCTCCGCACTCGATGCGGTGATGCTCATGGGGAACGGCCTTGAGTTTTTGCGCGAACATGTGCCGGCGAGCACGCGCATTCACTACATCATCACCAAGGGCGGCGTTGCCCCCAACATCGTGCCCGACCTCGCGGAACTCGAGTTAATGGCCCGGAATCCTTACAACGACACCCTTGACGGCATTTGGGCCAGGATCCTCAAGATTGCCGACGGTGCTGCGTTGATGACGGAAACCACGCTGGAAATCCGCAACATCGGCAGCGATGCGAACATCATCCCCAACGATCCCCTGGCGGCGGCCGCGCAGAAGAACTTGGAGTTCGTCGGCGGCTACACACTCGATCCTGCGCAAACAAAATTCGCCACCGAGCTGCAAAAATCACTTCCCCTGGGAGGCGCACGGAGTCTTGAGCAGACCCACACCGTGCAGCCTCTGCAACCTTTTGACCCTAACGCTCCGTCCGCGTCTACTGATGTCGGCGATGTGAGCTGGAACGTCCCGACGATCGGCTTCGGCACGGCCACTTTCGTGCCAGGTGTCGCCGCCCACACCTGGCAGGCCGCTGCCTCTGCCGGCAACAGCATCGGACAGGACGGCATGGTCGTCGCCTCCAAAGCTCTCGCCCTGACCGCGGTCGATCTGTTGCTCACGCCTAGCCTCGTCGCCGCCGCCCAACAGGACTTTCGCCACCAGTTGCAGGGCAAGACCTACGAGACCGCGATTCCGCCTAACCAGAAACCGCTCATCGGCTATCGCGATAACAATTAGCGGATCCTTGGTGGGCCTTGGAGCGGTCGCTGAGCGCGGCCAAATCCTCGGTTCACCCGGTGTTTCGGTTGCCGCAAAGCGGTCCATGTAGCGAGGCGCAAGGCACCCGCGAACTGTGTTACCCGCGCGAAGGCCGCCAACTTACCCAACACAGTTCCACCGGCATCCGGTGCGACAGACAGTACTCAAGCAATCGTCGCTGGTTGTCCTGGAGTCGGTCGCCGGGTCCTTTCACTTCAATCATCCGGTACTTACCCTGTTCGGGATAAAACTGCACTAGATCAGGAAATCCTGCGCGATTCTCGCGGCAATCCCGAAGTATCCACTCAAACCACGCGCGCAAGTGCGCCACCGGAAAACAATCAAGCGCCCACTGCAACAACGTTTTATCCAAGTGATGCCAGCGCACAAACGGCGACTGAATGCCCAACTTGCCCTTGAAAACCTCCCAAATGACCTTTTTATAAGCGCCAGAATCTAAGTGCGACAAACACTCATCGAATTCCCCCTTCCGCCGCCGATAAAAATGCGCACTCTCGAGATCCACCGGCCCATGATGAAAATCATGAAAGAACGCGCCGGACACCGGCGCGAATACCGCCGGCCAACACAAAAGGCCGAACAACGCCGTGATCAAGCCGTTCTCCACGTATCTCACCGTGCTGCAATCAGCAAGCTCACGGCCTAAATGCTCCACCACCTGATACTCCACCGCACCAGCGCTCGGCGTCCCGTGAAAGACGATCTCAAAACCAGGAATGTCAGGCGATGGTTTCTCCGCCTGACATTCGGTTTTAAGTTTCCGATAAATTCTCGGCAGCACTCGGCGAACGTGTTGCAGCTCCGCTTCGCTCTCCGGACTTTCTTTCGCTAACGCACTTAAGCGAAGCGCCCCTTCCCAATCCTTTGCTTTGGCTTTGAGGCGAATCGCACGCGTGCGAGCGCCCCGATAACTACACTGCAGATACATCGCCAACGCTTTAACGTTTTCGCCGGCGCGCTCATACTCACGCGCGATTAAAAAGCATAGCTTCTGCCGTCGCTCCTCCAACCATTCACTATCTTCAATCGCCAGAGGAACGATCGACATGAGTTCATCGAGCGGCATCCCCTCCCTCAGCAGCTCGCGACACTCCTGAATCCTTTGAAATACCTCAATCTGCGCCCGCGTTTGAAACGCTCGACTCTGCAATGATCGCTGCACCTTCTCATAACGAAAAACGCCCAAATCCGCCGTGACGAACTCTGTCCAGGATTGTCGATCATTGCCAAAGAACATCAGCCGGAAGCGCTCACACACCGGCGCGATGAGCAGCGCGTACACACACTCGCCGCACGCATTCCCTAAGGGGTACCCTACTGAATTCCAATCCTCGAAACACCGCGGCTCCTTGAACTGCGCTTCGAGCATCATCGCAAGTTCAGGCTTACGCCAGGCGGCATAGCGACGCGGCAGCTTCAAACAACGAATCAACTCCTCTTTCGTAAGCAGCCCGTGAAGATGTCGGATAGTCATGAGCGGACGATCGGTCACCCACTTAAGCATTATCAACGGCGCCGCCGCCGTAACCGTCTCCCCGATCTCAGCGTAGTTCAACTTGGCTTGGCGAAATAACTCGCCGCGACGCATGACCATGCGCACGAGCAACGCGCGCGATTCCAATGCCAACAGCGGGAATTGTCTGATGAACCGCAACTCATCTGGAAGCAGCAGGTCCGAATAGCGCTCGAGAATCGTCGACAGCACCAACTCAAAGTTCTTCAGATAGTAGAACGGCGCGAGCTCGGGAAAACGACGCCCGCCAGTACTCACACGCTCATTCGGAGTCGCCTCCCTGTCTCGCGATTCATCGCTCAAATGGCTTGGATTCAGGGCTCGCACTTTGCCTACTGTACCGAGGCCGATTGTTAGGCGCCACGACCTGTGCGCTCCCACGGCTCAATCAACCCTGGTACTGGCGTAAATAGCGGATGACACAGCGGTACATCTATGGTGCGCCAGTACAACCGCAGCGCCCGATTGCGCACCGCTAGCTTTGCCATCAAGTGTCGCCACTCGTACGATAACTGCCCCGTCGTAGCCGAAATCGAGACTACCGAGCGTACTGGCCCAATCTTGCGCTTATCAAATGCGTACCCACGCGCGGTCGCCTCGGCATGTATTGCAGCAAGATAGGCGCTGATGGCGCTGCGCGGTGCATCGTGCGCTCGAAAGCGATCCAGCTGCGGATGACTTCGGTAGCCTCGTGTCTGACCTCGCAGCACCGCGCGAGCCAGTAGCGCTTCGCGCCACAGCGCAACCAAACCCTGCGGATCAAGATACTTTGGGTGGATTGTCCAGAGTCGCATAGTGCTACCGTATCCACTCGTGCACCGGCCGCAGCGGCCCGAGGTGCACGATCGCCAAAAACCCTCCAACGATCAATACCCACGCTCCCACGTGCACCACCATCCGACGCCAGCGGATAGCCGCCGGCTCTTTCCTCCACCCGAAGACTTCGATCGTGATGGAAATAAGTTCCAACACCGCAACGTCTAAGAGAACCACACCGATGACGACGTTCATAGGCCCTCGCAAACTCCGCTTGTCAGCACCTGTCGCAGCCTCCGATCATTTCACGTTCGCGCGCAGCCGGTCACTGGCGGATTTCAAATCTCCCTTCGCCTCTTGCAGCTTACCCGCACGCCCCAAACCAAACGGCGGCATGTTGACGTACACATTCTCATAGCTGCCCGGCGCAATTTTGTAAGTCTCGTGCCAAATTCCCACCGATCCATCGGTTCCGATCGCTTTATTGAACGCTTGCCAGGCCGGCAAATGCGCCAACTCCTTGGACTTCGAATACGCCATCAAATGTTCCGTCGTCCGCCAATACTGCAGAAGAATGATTGTGCGCGAAAACCACATCTCAGCGTGCAAGAATCCAAGCTCCGGCTGACGATACAACTCCTTCAGCATGCGCGGCATCGCAACCGCGAGCGGCCACCACTTATGGATGAGCAACGGCCGATTGATTCTCATGCCAATGAGAAAGACCACGAATCCGCCTTCCAGATTTGCGGTAAGTCGCTCGCGATGAATCATGATTGCGTACTCAATTGGTAAAATGTTATCGCGTGCTGCGGCTTCAGTGTCACGTGCTTAGCTTCGCCTGCGACTCCCGCGTTCACCCACAAACACTCTCCGAAGCTCCTCCACCAATTGCTCATTATCCTGATCCGTGATCTTCGAACCTTGAAGCCTCGGCAGCGGCACTTCCCGCTGATGTGTCCAATAAGGCAAGTGTACGTACAGAACCGGAGAACCTTCGCGTCCAAACGCCACACCCGAAACTCGGCCCGCGAAACGCTGAATTCCCTTCGCTACCTCAGCGCCCTTGAACGATCCGTACTCCGGAACCAGCAGCACCAACTCCGATGCTTGACGGGTGCTTAAAGTCGGAGTCAGAAACTCGGTCGATTGAAAGCCCATCTTCCCCAAGATCTTCGGTCCGAACCCGATCGTCACAAACTGCTTGGCGAGGTCCATGTCAACCGGCAGCGGAATTTCCGTGATCCCCACGGCCGCCGAGGATGGCAGTTGAGTCGCTTTAATGGTGAATCCCGCGCTCGGCGGCGGTCCCGATTGCGCCCACTGCCCACAGCACATGAGCGGCAGAGAACCAATAATCGCGACACAACTACCAAGGCGCCGACCTGAGATCACGCTCGCACCGCCTCAGCATGTCGTACTCTCCAAGCATGTACCAAAGTCGGCACATCCGCCTGCCACCGCGGCAGTACCAGCGAGATCAGCAAGCCCTCAATATCGGCAATGATCCCCACATAAATCGCGCAAGCCACCGCTAAACCTGACGAACCCAGGACCAAGAGCCCAAAGAACCCAGCGAACAACGCAACCCCCCAAACCTTGGAAGACCACATGTGATAGCTCGCTTCCCGCCGGAATTTCAAGAAGTCCAGTCCGTAGCGCATAACCTCGAGGATGCCCAGAACCATTAACGGACCCACATGCTGAGTAATCGCCGCCGGATACAAATGCCAAGCCGCAAAAACACACGCCGCGTAGAACAGCGTGTCGGCTACGCTGTCCAGTCGCCGCAAATTAGCGGTCGCGATCCCAAGGTTCCTTGCCAGCACACCATCAAAGATGTCCGATAGAAACGCCGCAACTAAACACACAGCAAACGCCTGCGGAAGGGGCGCAAACAGGCTCAACAGGACGACCACCGGCGCCAGCAACGCCCGCAATCCCGTCAGCAGGATGGGCACACTCTTAATCATTTCGGCAACGGCGCATCCATCGACGAAACGAGCCATATCCACGCGGCGATCCAAATCGGTCCAATCGCCGCAAAAAACTTCACCCGCCCCACCGTCAGTTCAACCGTCCCGCTCTTCGTGCCGCGAAAGCCCGTCCAGTACCATTTGAACTCGAACGGCTGCAGAACCACTACCTTCTCTGCGCCCTCGAGTAAAAACACCCAGAACGCAAATCCAAGGGCGAGGATGAAAAGCGTGGCGAACCACACCAACACATAGGGATTGCGGTCTTGCGGCCTGAAGAAGTACCAAATATTAGGCACGCCGCCCATGAGAATCGCCCATCCCATCACAATCCACGGCAACGCACCGGCGACAGCAAACCAACGACGCAAAGAGATTGCTGCCGGGCTCGCGCCAGGATCACTCGGGCCCCTGGATGCCAGGGCGCGCATACCAAGGACATAGTGGTACGCAGAGATAATTAAGCAGACGGCCCAAAAGTAACGGCCGATGAAATTGAAAAGATTCAAGCTCTAGACCTCTCCCTTGGCTTGCGCAAACCAGCGAGAGAGCGGAGCGACGCGCTCCGAACTTCCCCTAGGTCGATTCACTGCCGGGCGGTCCTTGATCTTGCGATCGAGGACTCGGAACGATGGGGAAGAAATGCCTCTCAGGTATCTCCGCTTTGATACCGCGAAGGTTACAATCCGTGATCACGACCTTGCACGCCGTATCGAGGTTATCCGTCAGCTTGGCAAAGTCAGTCGACATGAATCCGAGCGCCATGCTGGCTGCCGCCACCGCCGCCATGAGCTTTTCGCGCAGTGTTTTGCCTTTCTTGCGCTTCAGTCGAACCTTGTTCTTTGACTTTCGCGAACCTGAGCCAACGTCGATTTCGGTAATCTCAAGCTCGTACGCCAGCGAGAGCACCGGATCGAGTTTTGCGAAGGCCGCGGCAATCTCCGCGCGAATTTGCGCAGCGAGCGGCGCACCCGATTCTACTGTTTCATCGTGCAGCAACAGCGTGAACTCACCCAATTCGAGTGAGTCGGGAAGCGGTTTTCGCAGCCGTGTTTCGGTGGTCGCACTCATTCGGTCCTCATGACGTCGCTACCTTCGGACAAGTATTCGCACGTGTCTGTCACTCCCCGCTTCAAGGACAGCCCGGTCCAAAGCGAGCGCCCGTGCGCGTTACAATATCGCAAAATTTGCCTCAAGATCCTTTAGAAGCGACCCAGCAAACCATGAAAGACTACAGCAATCACTTTCGCGATCTGATCGAACTGCAAATCCCCGATGATTCACGAATCCTGGTACCACGCGGCGGTCAGGACATGATCATTCTGGTCAGTTGGCGCCTCAAGAATGATGATTTTCGCCCGAGCAAGCGCTCTCGAATGATCCGCATCGTGATCTCCGAAGAGGCCCTCCAGGATTACGCCGCCGGAACCGATGGCGTACGCCTGGCCAGCGATGCCCTCTTGGTCTCTTGGTTGAAACGACAGCTGGATAAATACAATCCAGACCATGACGCCCCGCTCGGGGTCGAGCCGCCACCGGTAACCTGGACCTTAGCCACCTTTGAGCTTAACGGCTGAGCTCGAAATCCAGGTCTTTTGTGCAGACTTCGGCTAGTAAACCTAAATCGCATTTTTAGGTTGACTAGCGTCAACCGCGCTTTGATACTGCCGCTCCCATGACCGCCGCCCTCGCCCGCTACGAATCCGCGCTCCACACCCTCACCGCGCAAAACCGCCTGCGAACGTTGAGTCCAAGAACCGGCCTCGACTTCAGTTCCAACGATTACCTAGGCCTCGCCGCCTCCCCTCGTCTGCGCATCGCGCTGATCGAAGCCCTCATCCGCGGCACCGCCATCGGCGCCGGCGGCTCTCGGCTGCTGCGCGGCAATCATCCCGAGCACGAGGAACTCGAAGCCAAAGCCGCCGCCTTCTTCCACGCCGAACGCACACTCTTCTTCAGCACAGGCTACGCCGCGAACTTCGCCCTGTTCGCCACGCTGCCGCAGCGTGAGGACTTCGTGATTATCGATGAACTCATCCACGCCAGCGCGCGCGATGGCCTGCGCGCCGGGCGCGCCGCCTCGATCGAGGCCAAGCACAACGACGTCGCCTCATTCGAAGACGCCATTGACAGCTGGCGCACCGCCGGCGGACGCGGCCAGATTTTCATCGCGGTCGAGAGTCTTTACAGCATGGACGGCGATCGCGCACCCCTGGACGATCTCATGGCCCTCGCCGAACAATACGACGCGCTCCTGCTCATCGACGAAGCGCACGCCACGGGCGTCTTCGGGCCCGACGGCCGCGGTCTCGCCGCCCACATCGAGGGCCGCGACCACCTCATCGTGCTGCACACCTGCGGCAAAGCCCTAGGATGCGCAGGCGCTCTGCTCTCTCTCCCGCGCGTGCTCTGCAACTTCCTGGTCAATCGCTGTCGGCCCTTTATTTTCTCCACCGCCCCCTCACCGCTCATGGCCGTTGCCACGCTCGAAACACTCGCAATCCTCCAAGAGGAGCCGCAGCGCCGCGCCACTCTCGCGAGTCTCGTTGCCTTTGCCAGCCATCACGCAAGCGCCCACGGTCTCACCGTCTCAGGTTCGCAGATCCTCCCGGTAATCATCGGCGACGACCAACGCGCGATGCAGCTCGCATCGAGCCTGCAACAGCGCGGCTTCGACGTGCGCGGCGTGCGCCCGCCCACGGTCCCGAAAGGAACTGCGCGCCTGCGCATCTCGATCACCTTGAATGTCACCGAAGCCGATATCGCAGCTCTTTTTGCCGAACTCGCGAGCGTCATGAACTCAAGCAATCTAAAACTTGAGCCATCCGCGACATGAGCCTGCGCATCATCGTCACCGGCACCGACACCGGAATCGGCAAGACCGTGTTCGCCGCCGGACTCACGCAACTTCTCGACGGCGTTTATTTCAAACCCGTGCAAGCCGGTCTCGAAGGCGAAACCGATACCGAGGTCGTGCAACGATTGTCCGGCCTGCCGACACTTCGCATGCTGCCCGAAATCTGGCGGCTTACCACCCCCGCCTCGCCCCATCTCGCCGCCGAGCGCGACGGCGTTAGGATCGACCCCCAGGCACTCACCCTACCCACACTCGATCGCCCGCTCATCGTCGAAGGCGCCGGCGGACTCATGGTGCCGCTCACGCGCGATGTTCTCTATATAGACGTGTTCGCCGCCTGGCGCGCGCCGGTCGTGCTCTGCGCCCGCACCTCACTCGGCACCTTGAATCACACCCTGTTATCCATCGTCGCGCTCGAGCGCCGCCGCATCCCGATCCTAGGCATCGCGCTCATCGGTGATGCGCACGCCGACAATGAACGCACCCTCAAAGAAATCGCCCGCGTGCCGATCCTTGGCCGCCTGCCGCGGCTCGACCCATTGACACCGCAAACCTTAAGCGCCGCCTTCGCCGCAACCTTCACGCGCGAATCCTTCATCAAGCCGCTCGCCGCCACATCATGAAGCCGCCGTACACATCGCCCTCGCCGATCGCGCCGCCCTCCCCGATCTCGCTACCCTCCCCGATCTCGCCACGCTCGCCGATCTGGCATCCCCTCACCCAGCACGCACTGCGCCCGACCTTACCCACCGTCGCCCGTGCCGAAGGCGCCTATCTCACTTTGAGCAACGGCCAACGAATTCTCGATGCCATTTCCTCCTGGTGGGTCATCACCCACGGCCACTGCCATCCCAAGATCATGGCCGCCATCAAAGCCCAAGCCGAAGAACTCGACCAAGTCATCTTCGCCGAGTACACCCATGAACCCGCCGAGCAACTCGCCGCAAAACTCATTGCTCTCGCGCCACCGGGCCTCGCGCACGTGTTCTTCTCCGACAGCGGTTCCACCAGCGTCGAAGTCGCACTCAAAATGGCATTGGGCTTCTGGTGCCACAGCGGCGATGCCCGCCACAAAATCGTCGTCATGGACCACAGCTACCACGGCGACACCATCGGCACCATGTCGGTCGGCGCGCGCGGCCCCTTCACCGACAACTACGAACCCCTACTCTTCGAAGTTGAGCGGATTCCGTTCCCCAGCCAAGGCCAAGAAGCCGTCACACTCGAAGCCTTCGACAATCTCTGCCGCCGCGGCCGCATCGCCGCACTCCTCATCGAACCCCTGGTTCTCGGCGCCGGCGGCATGCTCATGTACTCCGCCGACTGCTTGAAGCGCCTCAGAGAAATCTGCACCACGCACAACGTGCTCTTCATCGCCGACGAAGTCATGACCGGCTGGGGCCGCACCGGCACCATGTTCGCCTGCGAACAAGCCAACATCACCCCCGACATCGCCTGCTACTCCAAAGGACTCACCGGCGGCTCACTACCGCTCGCCGTCACGCTCTGCCGCCCCGAAATTTACCAAGCCCACTTTTCAACCGACCGCCGCCGCACGTTTTTTCACTCCAGTTCCTTCACCGCGAATCCCATCGCCTGCGCCGCCGCCCTCGCGAACTTAGAAGTCTGGGAAACCGAACCGGTGCGCGAACGCATCGCCGCCTTAGCGGCGATGCAAGCAAAGCATCTCGAGCGTTTCTACGACGACAGGCGATTCCAGAATGTCCGCCAGACCGGCACCATTACCGCGATGGAGCTCAAGACCTCGGACGCCGGATATCTCTCGCAGATCGGACCCCAGCTCCAGACTCACTTTCGCGACGCCAGCATTTTGCTCCGCCCGCTCGGTAACACTATCTATGTGCTGCCCCCCTATTGCGTGACCAACACGGAACTTGAACTGGTTTATGGCACGATTCGCGGCGCAGCGCACCCTAGGCTGAAGTGAAGCCGGCGATAGAACAAGAGCGCCAGATGCGCCCTACGCTTGTGAACGCGAGCTGCGCCTTATCACGGCCCGAAAAAGATTGCCGTCCCGGTCATCTACGAACTCGATCGCCGGATACGCTTTCAAGGCCCGCAAGATTCCATTCCCGAGACCGCGGTAGGGGAGAACTTTCGTGGCATATGAGGCGAGGATCGGATTTCGAATGTTCGAATTCCCGCTGCGGATGTTCGCCACGGTGAGATTATTGGGCAAATGGCCCGGGCTTATGATCTCAATTCGGTCATCAAATACGAAAATACGAATGGGCGCAGACACAAAGTAGTCGCGATGAATCAGCGCATTCGCGAGCAACTCCTCCAGCACGATCCTCGGAATCTCAAGCTCACCGGTAGAATTGACTCCCCGGCCATGTTGCTCCCTTCGGAGATTCCGCAACACGAAGCCAAGCGCCCCTTCAAACTGCGTTGTAATTCGCCCAAAGATATCTTCGCTGTCTAGGTAGGTCGTGTCGTGAATATCGTTGCCCGGGTAACAGACTGCCTTGACGTGGAATACGGGTAGCAGAGCTTGCGGAGCCTTGGCGAAGAGCAATACCCCCGTGACCGTTAGGAGATCGTTATTCACAAGCCGCATATTGGACAGCACCTGCGCCAGCGAAAGATCCTGCTCCTCCAATGTTTGCTCGAAGCGGATCTTGAAGAATTCTCGAAAATACTCGGTATCGATGTCTGCAATTGATGTGCCGGGAACCGGAACGTCGTCACCGTGGACCAGCTGCGAGCTTTGAAACATCCGCTGCATTTCTTCGCGCGCCGTTACCCTGCGCTTGTCGCTACCGCTCTTTACCCATATCGCGCCGCTATTGTCCATATAAGGCTTGCTGAGACCGTCAGGGACTGTAATAACGATTACTGTGCCTGTAGCGGCGGGTACGTTCTCCGTCAGAGGATTGATCGGCGGACGGACTGCCGTTGAGGCGGCATTTGAAATCAGCTGATTCAGGCGGCGTACACTCGCCGCGTCATGCGGGCGAATGGTTCCGTCGTTGGCGACGCCAATGAATATCTGACCGCCTGCCGCGTTCGCGAAAGCGACTATTTCTGCTGCCAGCGCGGTAACGTTGGTCGCATCCTCCTTGAACTGGCGACGACTATCCTCGCCGTGAGCGACGATTTCTAGGAGTTCTGTCGTTTCCATATCCGATAGATCTCCTTTCGTCGCTGGAATGCCTCGGCTCCCCCTTCCATGATGCTGACGATGGCCTCCTGAAGCTCAGGACTGTCGATGCTCCCAATCTTGGTTTCAATGGCGTCGTTACCGTATGCGCACGCGATGATCTGTTCAGCATCTCCCAAGACCGGAATATTCGGGTTGTGCGTGGCAAAGATGAACTGTGTGGTCGGCTTCAGCTTCCGAACCAGTTTGATCACGTCCTCATAGATTGTCTGGTTGTCCAGATCATCTTCCGGCTGATCGATGATGACGACGTCATTGTCTCGCTGGCTTAGGACGAAAAGAATCAACGCCGAGGCGCGCTGTCCCAGCGAATGGTTCTTAAGCTGCTTCCCGTGGTACTTGATGGTGTAGCCATTAGGAACCTGCCACGTCAGCAAAGCACTTAAGTTCTGCTGAAAATACTCCTCGAATGTCGCCGCGGAGGTTCCCAGCATGCCCTTCGCTCGATCGAACTCTCGATACAAACCGGCGCCATCGGCGAATGAATTGACCAGTTCGGCAAGCGTCGTCTCACGAAGCTTACTGCCGCGAAAGATGTCCTTCATGTACTTCAAGAATGCCGCTTTGTCACCCTTATACTCAATGTCAATCTGCAACGCCGTTTCTTGGCTGTTGATCAGATCGAGCTGCTGCTTAATGATTCGAAATTCTTGGTGCCAGAGCTCGTTGAGCGCTGTGAGATCTGACGACAGTTGTGTCGTCAGCGCCAGTTGCTGCTCTTTTTCCTTGGCGATGGCCGTCAAAAATTGCGCCGAGCTCTCGATCGTCTTGCGTAGCTTTAGGAATTCGTTGGGATCGATGGTGGCCATGCCACTCGATTTCAGCTCTTCTGATAGCTTTCGGGATATTTCGGCGAATTCTTCCTTCAACGTGCTTTTGAGGGCGTCGAATGCCTTCGTCTTCTCCTTCAGTGCTTTCGATGCCGTTTTCGCAAGCGCGGCGACCGCGCCGATCTGCGCGAAGCCCTGGGCTATATGGTCAAAGATCCGAAACACCTCCAGAAAAAACTCGGCGTTCTGCTTCGACTCATATTTGCACCGAGTAGAGAATTCGTCAGCGTACCGCGCAATGAATTCATCGAGCTCTTGAATGTAGCCCGTGACGAATTCTCCCAACTCTTTGATTGTTCGATCGTCCCTCTCGTATTCCACCTGTTTGCGAAGTTTGGCCTCGACTCCATGAGCCGTAAAGAGTTTGAGCCGAAACTCCGCGTCTTGCTTGCGGGACTCGTACTCCTTCTGCTTCTCCCCCACATCGGCAAGCTTTTGTAATCGACGGGTAAGCTCGACCACGGCTTGCCGCTGCTCCGTAATCGAATGGCGAATATCGGCTAGCTTTTCACCCACCAGCTTCTCGACGAGATCATTTTCGAACCCCAGGCCGGTGTTGGACAGATCTTTCTGCCCGAAGTAGATCGGCTTGTGAAGCACGGTTTCGCGAATGTTAAGACCCGGCTGCAACGTGCCGTTCACATAGACGTCCGGCTGCTCGCCAACAATGCGGCGAACTTCATATTCGTGGCCGTGGCGGTCGATCGCTGTCAGTGTAATCTTGCCGCCGCTCCCAAGTGCATTCTTGACGGATCCCTCTTTATAATCGCGGTCCATCACGTTCTTGCCGAAGGGAATGTCGAGCGCATACCGAAGTGCTTCGAGAATGGTGGATTTACCACTGCCACGGATTCCGATGAAGGTGTTCAGCTGCGGTGAGAGATCAATGATGCGACCATCCAGCTTGTCGCCCTCGAACCTAACCCGCCTCACATAGGAGTTCTCTTGTTTCGGGATCGTGGCGGCAACTCGGTTCGCGCTATCGAGAAGAGCGAACTTCACCGCCTCAAATGTAAATGCGCCAATCTTCAGGTAGACGGGTTTCCCTTTGCCGATCTCCTCGAGAGATTTACAGTCGCAGCCTTCAACTTCAGCGGGGTACCAGTCCTGTAACCAGGCTTTGGTCTGCACGCGCTTGTCATGGGTCCTTACTTTTTGGAAGCCTAGGCACCGCGTGCGAAATAGCTCTGATTTTCCCAACTCTGCAATCCGCCCTCCGGAGAGGCCGCCCCAGAGGCCGTTGGGAGCTTCCACGTGGGCACAGATCAGAAAGTAATCTCGACCGAACTTGTCCAGTTCCCGAATGGTTTCGCTCAAATCGTGGTTGGAACGCCCATTCTCGTGCTCAAAGTTCGATTGTCCTGCGAAGGTGAGATTCAAAAAGCTCTTGACGTGGTCGGTATTCTCTTTGTTCGAAATCCAATCGTTACTGAACACCACCAACAAATGAATGCCGTTCGAACCGTCTTTGACGGACAGTTCGAGCGCTGGCAGTAGAAAAATGTCGTCTTTTTTAGCTGCCTTCGCCAGAGTCTTGAATTCGTCGCGGTCAAACTTGTTGTGGTTCGTTACAACGGCGACGCGGATTCCGGCCGTTTTCAGCGCGGCCACATAGTCGGAGACGAATGAATTGGCAGCACCAGCATAGGAAAATTCTTTGTCCGCCAGTGAGTGCAAGTGGAAATCCGCACGAACCCATGTCGAACCCTGCTCAAATATGCCTCCACCAAGGGCGTGTTCGCTCATCGTCCGGACCCTTCCGCGGTCACCATGCGGACGCAGGCACGTGTGACGCGCTTTGCTACGCGTCTTGTCGACGGCGGCGAATACAATGTGCTCTGCATATCGGTCTTTTCGCTTTCTGAGTACGCCTAACCAGGACGCGTCCTAGGTTTCACCTCCCCTCCGCCCCCCTGAACAACTCCTCCAACGACACCCCCAATTTCACCGCGAGCGCCGCCAGGATCAGTACCGTCGGATTGTAAGAACCGCGCTCCAATCTCCCCACCACGTTGGTGTGAATCCCCGCAAGGCCGGCCAAGGCTTCCTGGCTCAAGTTTTTACGCGCGCGGAGTTGCCTGACTTCTTCCCCCAAACTCCTCAATATCGATCTTGAGCGCACCCCTCAAGACTCGATCTTCCGACAGAATACTGTCTAGACATTATAATGTCTAACTGACTGTAGGCCTTAAGGAATTTGCCGTGCCGGGTCTTGTATCGCCGCCATCTACTCCCGTGCAGGTCCTAAATGCAATTGCGCCACGGTCACCTTTAAAATCGTCGCAATCTTCCACAACGTTTCTAAAGTCGGATTGCCCCTGCCCTTCTCCGCACTCCGCACCGCATTCGGATGCAAATGAGCGGCGTCGGCCAATTCCTCCTGAGTCAGGTGCTGGCGCGTACGCCACTCCTTGATGCCTGCGCCTAATTCCCGCCGGGTGCGATCGAAATTCACCCAGACACAATCGCGGCTTGGACACAATACTGTCCAGACACTATAATGTTGAAATATAGCTATTGCATGTCCGCTCCTTAGACACGATTGTGTATCAACATTATAATGTTGATCGAAGGAGGCAACGGACATGCTCGTTCTCACCCGCCACTCGCGTCAAGTCGTGACGATCGGCAAAGACGTTCAAATTATGGTGGTAGACATAGGCCCCGATCGCGTGCGCCTAGGTATCACCGCGCCCAAGGAGATCCGCGTCCGGCGCCAAGAAGCCAAGCCCGACCCGCCCCCACGGCTCGCGCCATGAAATCCCGCCCCGCGCATTTCGAGCGGCTGCTGAATTTCTTGCGGCGCAAGGGCCGCACTCACGAGGACGCCGAAGATCTCATTCAAGAAGCTATGCTGCGCCTGCACCGCTACCGGCGCGCCGAAGTACCCGTGGTCAACGAGGAAGCCTTCTTAACCCACGCCGTGCAGAACTTATCCATCGATCTGCACCGCCGCCACGAAGTGCGCCGCGAACTCTCCTTCGAGCGCGTGAGCCCGATACTCATCGAGCCAACCACACCCGAAAGGTCCCTTGACGCCCAGCAACGCCTGACCCTAATCGGCGCGCTGCTCGAAGCCGCGAGCCTGCGTACCCGTGAAATTTACTTCGCCCACCGCGCCGGCTATAGCTATGATGAAATCGCGGCGCATTTTAATATTTCGCATATCACCATCCGCCGCCACATTGCCCGTGCGCTCTTGGTCGTCATGGAACACGCTGCGCTCGAATGACCAATACCCCTGACCTCGTCGAACTGCGCGCCATCCGCGCCCAAGCCGCGGTCTGGGTCACCGACCTGCACGGCCCCGAGCGCAGCCCCGTACTCGAGGCCGGCCTTCGCCGCTGGCTCGCGGAGGATCCGCGCAACCGCCAAGCCTTTGAGCTAGCCACCGACGCCTGGCAACGCAGCGGCAATCTGACTGTGCACCTGTCCGAGGAGTCCCTCCCCTCGATTCCATTGAGTTCACTCGTGCGCTCGCGCAAGCTCTGGCGGCGCACCGGCCTTATAGGGGCCGGCGCCGCCGCGCTTGCGCTCATCCTCGCAGCCACATTTTACTGGCTCAACGACCCCGCCCTCTCCACCGGCTACGCCGAGCAAAAGACCGTCGAGCTGGCCGACGGCACCGAAGTTACGCTGAATGCCAACTCCCGCCTGCTCGTCGACTACAGCGACCGAGTCCGCCAAATCACCCTCACCCAGGGTGAAGCGCTATTCAATGTCACCAAGCACCAAAGCCGCCCCTTTGTAGTGATCATCGGCAGCCGCAAGGTGGTTGCGCTTGGCACCAATTTCGAAGTGCGCCGCGAAGACTCCCGTGACGCCTCTTTTACGGTCACTCTCATCGAAGGCCGCGTCGCCGTCGAACCCCTTGACGCCCCGAACATTCTCCCCATCCAGCCCACTGACGTAATCGCGCTCCTTGAGCCCGGCCAGCGCCTGCGCTTCGCCGCCAACAAACCCGATGCCCTCGACGCCCCCGCCATCGAAAAAGTCACCGCGTGGCAGCACGGCCAACTCATCTTCGAAGACACCTCGATACGCGATGCCGCCGCCGAATTCAACCGCTACGGCAAGCGGCGCCTGCGCATCGATGCCAACGTCCCCAGCACCATCCGCGTCGGCGGCGTGTTTCGCATCGGTGATCCCGATAGCTTCGCACGCGCCATGGCGAATGCTTATCAACTTCGCATCTCAGAAAGTACAGACGAAATAAACCTCACCGCCCGCTGATCCATTGTTGCACCCCTGTTACGTCTTCAATGCTTGAGGACTGAAATACAAGGGGGATGATGATGAACCACCGCTTACTGCGCGGCTGCACCGTATTCGCATTGGCGTTCGCGCTTCTGGTATCGCTGCCCTCTGCGGCGACCGAGTCAAAGTCGCGCTTCGATATCCCCGCCGAGGACTTAGGCAAAGCGCTGCGCGACTTCGCCATCCAAGCGAACCGTAATCTTTCCTACGATCCCGCCAGCGTCAAGCACCTGCAAGCTCCCGCGATCAAGGGTGACTTCACCGTTCCTGATGCGCTCTCATTGATTCTGCGCGGCACGCATCTGCGGGCGGTGAACATCAACGAGAACACCATTCAAGTGCTCGACAGCGCATCCACGACGATAGACCTAGATTCCACGCGTACCCCGGCCGTGCATCTCGCTTACGCGACGCCGGATACAACGCCGTCTACTCAAAACACTACTCCGCCTTCGTCGAGCAGCGCCACGAGCACCGACGACAACACAACTCCCGACCTCGAAGAAATCATCGTCACCGGCACCAACATAAGCGGCGTTGAGAATAAAACCGTGCCGATCCTGACTTTCGACCGCGACGCCATCGACCGCTCAGGCTTCGCTACCCTCGCAGATTTCATCACGTCGCTGCCCCAGAACGTGAAGAGCGGCAACAACAGCCCGGACGGAGTGCTTTCGGGCGCCCAATTCGGCTTAGACAACGCCGAGAATTCCACGGCCGCCAACCTGCGTGGCTTAGGCGCCAGTTCCACACTGACTCTGCTCAACGGCCATCGCCTCGCCCCCTCCGCCTATGGTAGCGGCGTCGATTTGTCGATGATCCCGCTGGACGCCGTCGAGCGCATCGACGTGCTCACCGACGGCTCCTCCGCCGTCTACGGCTCCGATGCCGTCGGCGGTGTGATCAACATCATTCTGCGCAAGGACTTCAACGGTCAAGCCACCACTGCACGCCTAGACACCTTAAGCCGAAGCGGCGGCGAACTTAAGCAATTCGGTCAGAGCATCGGTAGAACCTGGGAGTCAGGCGGCGTGCTCGCCGTCTTGCAATTCGACGACGCCAACAATCTGCGCACCGACCAACGCTCCTTCACTCAAAGTGTTCCGCAACCCACCGATATCCTGCCCTCCTCCAAGCGCTACTCAGGCGTGCTCTCGGCCCATCAATCCCTCGCCTCCTCACTGGAGGTCTTCGGCGACGCGCTGCTCGAACATGACTCTGGACTGCGCAATTACACCGTAGGATTAGTCGACCCCCAAGAGCAGCTGGTCACCAATCACACCAACTCGGGCTCCGCCAATCTCGGCGCGCGCTGGCAACCCTTTGGCGACTGGCACCTGGAAGGCGATGGTCTCTACAGCCGGGTCGACACCCAATCGACAAACATCTTCGTGCCGGAGCTCGCCGGTTATACAAACAGCACGCCCTTCGTGGGAAGCCTCGCAACCATCGAGGAGGGTGACTTGAAGTTGGATGGCACGCTCTGGTCCGCCGGCGGCGCGAGCGTCAAAGCGGCGCTTGGCGCCTCTTACAGACAAGAGGAATTTTCCTCGCTAGTCCATTACACCGGCGTCGATAGCACTACCTCGCGCCACGTGCATGCCTTCTTCACCGAGCTGTATGCACCGCTGATCAGCCCCGCCAACGCTCGGCCCGGTATTCAAAAACTCGAATTGTCCGCGGCCGTGCGCGATGACGACTATTCCGATTTCGGCACCAAGCTCAATCCGCGGGTGGGCATCTTCTTCTCGCCCATCCAACAAATCGGACTGCGAGCTGCTTTTAGCACTTCGTTTCGCGCGCCCGATCCCATTGAGCTGCTCGAGGTCGAAGGAAAGAAATTTGCCTACCTCGAGAGCGGCTTTGCACAGCCGGGAGACCCGGCGGGCAACACGCCCGTGCTGCTCTATGGCAATCAAACTCTCAAGCCTGAAAGCTCCAGAAATCTCACGGCCGGCCTGGATTTCTCGCCCCTGTCGCTGCCGACGACGCGCTTTTCGCTCAACTACTATCGCATCGTCTACAGCGACCGCATCATCAACTCGCCATTCGCGGCCAATGTCTTTATCAATCCGGGAATCTACGGACCCCTCATCACGCAATTTCCGAACGACGCCGCCGCGCAAGCTTTCGTCGCCGGACTTACGCCCCCGCAACCCCTGTTTGACTTCTCCAGCGGCCAAACCGGCCTCGCTGGCGTTCGCTACGCCTTCCCCTACGGCGAACTCAACGCCACGAAGGAACGCACCGAAGGACTGGACCTAGGCGGCCACTCGCAAATCAGCTTGGAAGACACCAACAAGCTGGTACTCGACTTCAACGCCACCTACATCAAAGAGATTGCCAATACCTACTGCGAAACTTGCGTCAGCACCGATACCGCCAACACCTACGGCAATCCCTTGAAACTTCGTTTGCGCGCCGGCGCCGGCTGGTCAAATGCCGCCTTCAGCGTCAATGGAGCTGTCAATTTCGCCAACGCCTATTCCGATACGAACTTAAATCCTGCCGGGCACATCGCCTCCTTCACCACCGCCGATTTGAACGCCAGCTGGCACAGCCGCCGCACCGGTACCACGTTGACCATCAACATCATCAATGTTCTCAACGAGAGTCCACCGCTCACCGCACCGGCATTTAACCAGGTGCAATACGATCCCACCAACGCCGACGCTCGAGGCCGGATTCTATCCTTGCAGGTGCGCCAATCATGGTAGGGCCGCCGTCTCTGGCGACCTGCGCCGCGCTCATCGCCGCAGCAATCTTCAGTCCACCTGATTCGGCGCACGCAGGAACCACAGGCGAGAAGCGCGAGCTCACACCGGCGGATGCCATGACCACAGTGCGCGTCATCGAAAATCAACTCGCCTTGGGCGAGCGTGTCGACAGCGGTGTCACCTCGCCGGACGGCAAGCGCTATCTCCTCCGGCTGATTCACGGCGATGCCAAGCACAACGGAGTCTGGATGGATCTTCTCACTGGGAGCCTCGATTCCCTGGAATCCGCGGCCCTTCCGAAACCCTGCGGGCATTTTTTCACCACGGGCCTAGGATCTATCCAGAGCGACCACGAAGCCGACGCCGACCCCGTCCCCAGCAACCTGATTCACTGGATCACTGCAACGCAAGTCGCTTTCCTCTGGACCGATGCGAACGGCATTCGACAAGTGATGTCGGTGGACGTGACCACCTGCAAATCCCGCTTCGTCACTCACAGCGCCACCGAAGTGTTCTCGTTTATGTTCACCCCGGATGGCTCGCTGCTCTTCGACGCGCAGGTCCCTCGAACCATCGGTGCCTCGCAACACCTTTGGAAACGAGGTTTCACGATCCAGGACGCTTCCGACGGCTGGTCGATCCTCAAAGGACAAATTGACGGCTCCGATGCCAACAGCTACTTCGACAACACCTGGTTCATTCGCTCCAAAGACGTAACTCGTCCAGTCGATATCGGGGGGCAACGCACGGATCGCACCAATCCCAATTATCGCGATCTCTTCTTGAGTCACAGCGGTCGATTTGCGCTCATCGATGTCGGCATCGCCGGAATACCTTCAGGTTGGGAGCAGTACTCCAATCCCACCTTGCAGGGCCTGCTCAATTTTGATCAGTCCGTCCCCGGCCGCCTCCCGCTGCGTTACGCCCTCATTGACTTGAAGACCGGGGAATCGCGCATGCTTTGGGCTGCACCGCGAGCTTTTCGCGGCCAAGCGGCCTGGGCACCGAACAGTGAGACTCTGCTGCTCGCGCCGAGCTTTCTGCCGCCGAGCGCCAACGATCCGCTGGGACGAAGCGGCAATGCCGCCGCAGAACTCGACGCCCGCAGCGGCCAATACCGAATCCTTCCCGTTGATCTCACCTCACGCACGGTCACGAGCTCGGAGTGGCTCTCGCCGACGCTCATAGAAATCCGCTCCATCGGCGATTTCGCGCAAGACCCACGAATTGAGCGACTGGTGCTCGAAGACGGTCATTGGAGGCTCGCCGCCGACACCGATCCAAAACCTTCCGCGTCTGCCGCCATTTATCTTGAAACCCGCCAATCTCCCAATCGACCGCCGCAAGTCTTTGCGGTGGAATCATCCACCGGCCAAAGCCGCCTCGTTCTCGATCCGAATCCTAACCTGCTAGATGAATTCAAGCTCGGCCGTGTCGAACGCCTGTCCGGCGCCCTGTCCAACGGCAAGCAGTGGGTCGCCCAGCTTATCCATCCCGCCGACTACACACCCGGAAAGCGCTATCCTCTGGTCATTCAGTCCTACTACGGGCACCCCTTCGGTCCGGAGGACTTCAGCCTCGACGGAACGTGGGGAACCGTAGGGATGGGCCTCGGCCCCAGCATGTATGCAGCCTATCCAGGTCAACTACTCGCTACGCGCAATATCGCCGTGCTTACACTCGAGGTACTTCATTTTGGGACAGGTAGTGAACAGGACGATGACTACCAACTCGCCTTTGAATCCCTGGCAAAACAACTGGTCGCATCCGGACTCGCCGATGAGCACAAAATCGCTCTGGCCGGTTTTAGCCGAAACGGCCACTGGGTCGAATTCACGCTCGCGCACTCGGCATTCCCATTCGCCGCCGCCATCGCCGCCGACAACTACGAGCCCAGCTACGTTGCATCGGCATTGGTCAATTGGCCGAACGGTGATGCGCAGATGAATGGCGCCCCCGCCTTTGGCGAGGGCTTGCAGAAATGGCTCACCCGCGCGGTCGGCTTCAATGCCGAACGCATACACACGCCCCTATACATGATTGGTCAGTGCGGCGGCACAGAGTTGATCATCGGCGACTGGGAGCTATTTAGCCGACTGCGGTACTTAAAGAAGCCGGTAGAGATGTACATGATGCCCGAGGTCAACACCCATCCCTCGCATATGCCGCAAAATCCGCACCAAATCCTAGAGATTCAATCCAACGCGATCGACTGGCTGAGCTTCTGGCTCACCGGCCGTGAAAATCCGAATCCAGAAAAGCACGATCAATACCGCCGCTGGCGCGCATTCCGCGAATCAAGCCAGGTCCCGAATCCATAGCTCGAGATCGAGATGCATCAAAATTTCACTGCCGATGGCGCCACTGCGGGTCGGGCCGTCGCTTAAGGCCTGCTCCACCGCCGCGCGATTCAAGAGCCTCTCCTTCACCAGCCGACCTTCGAGCAGATGCTCTCGGATAAACGGCAAGTTCAGCGCAATGACTTCCCCCAGTTGCAGCAAGGGACGATCCTTCCATTGCCGGCGAAGAATGGGCTCCGGGACCTCCGCGGCAAAAGCGCGCCGCGCCAGCCCCCGATTGCGGCCGTCCGCAAAGTGCACGTCCACCGGAATACGCGCGCACAGTTCAACTACAGGCTGAGAGCACAACGGCGAGGCCGCATAGGGCGCAGCGTCGTGATGAGATGCCGATGCGTCGTAGAAGTTTAACGCAAAGGCCAAGGGCCCCATTCGCAGCAAAGTCTCCAGATTCACGCTAGAAGCCTCGCGCACCTCGCTCGAAACCAAGCGGCTAAAGGGCTCCAGAGTTCGCTGGCGATCATGCGTGCTCTCGCCGAGCATTTCTCGAGCCAGCGCCTTCCCCAAGATATTCCACACGGTACGATCGCGGCGCCTCGCGACCTGCGCCGCGGTTCGCAAGGTTCTGAAGCTAAGCCCGTAGCGCCGCAGACAGTGATCTACCGCGAAGACATAAGAGGTGCTGCAAAATACGGCATCGCCGCCCTCCCCGTTGAACATCACGGCGGCTCCATATCGCGCCGCCAGCTCCCTCTCCACCGGACCTTTCTGCCAACGCGTAAAATAAGACGCGGGCTCCACCGAAGCCCCCAATGCCGGCAAGTTCGCATAAACGAGTTTTTCCGGCTCCAGCGGCGCCTCTATCTGTCGGTACCCAAAAGGCCGAGCAACTTGGCGCGCCCAGCGCCGCTCGTCGCACACCGAGTTAGGCATGAAAAGCGTGTAACAGGTAATCTGCGGGCGGCGCGTCATGGCGCCCAAACATCCCAGCACAATTGAGGAATCCAAGCCCCCGGACACTTGCGCAAGCACGCTTTCATGCCCCATCGCGAGTGAATGCACGCAACTCAACACCGTCGCACGCATCATCTGCTGCGCAACATCAGGCTCGACAAGATCCACCGCGGCAAAATCCGGTTGCCAATAGCCACTGCGCGATTCAAGCCTTGCCTCCCGATTGAACCGAATACATTCACCGCGATACACGGTGGAGACTCCCAGCAACGACGGTTCACGAACTTCACGCGACCCGCTCGCGATACTTTTCCGGACGAATGTCCAATTCACCGGAAATCGCAATCCCAGCTCACGGCAGTCTCCTAAACAGGAAAATATTAACTGCACGCCACCATGCTCCGTAAAATGACACGGCAAGGATCCGCATGGAGCTTTGAAAAAATAGCGCGCGCCTCGGTCGGCATCCAAGATGAAAGCGATATAGTCACCCCAGTAGCGCGAGGCCAGCGTGCGGCATTGACTCCCAATCGCCGCTCGAGTTTCACTCGCATCGAACTTCGCAAGTCCAACTGCCGCGCCCTCGTCCGACGGATTTAATCGCGGGAAAATTTCACCCAGGATGACGCCTCCCGCTCCCGGCAACGCCTGCGCGGAAAAATGACACGTGCGATCCGCCACCAGTACGGCCACGCCCGCTGTCCGCAATATCACTTCCCAGCTCGGTGATAGCGGCCGGATACGCCGCTCGAGGTTCTCTGCGGAAGCTGAGCTTTTCACGCACTCTGCATTCCATACCAGCGCCAAGTAGCGAAACATCGCCCCTTACACCATCATGATGGGCGTGAAACCACAGACCTTCTCCGGATTGCTGTCCAAGAGATAGTCATTCCACTGCACCCAGCTGTGAGCACCCCACGGCTGGGTTGTTACGCCGATGACCCAGTCCGGGTTCAATCGGTAATGACTTAAGAATCGAACCAGCGTCAGCGCATGCAGTAAGCAATGCCCCTCAGCCGCGAACAGAAACGGTCGCAGCCGCCGAAACACACCCACCGTCGCCGCAAGCCGGCCGATGCCGCATTCCTCCATGCTGCTGGCACCGCGCGTTTTTCTTGTTCTGACTTCCTCAACCACGTTGAAAAAGGGTCGCCACGCCAGCGAATAGCGTGCCCAGCAATACGCCTCTAGAAAACGCGCGACGGCGCGCAACGTCATTTGCCCATGCACTTCGAGTTCATCGCCGATCGAAATCCATTCGCCCCGCATGTCCCTTAATGCAGGGACGACGCGCGCATTCTTGGCCTCAGAAATTCGCTCCAACACACCGTCCCCGGCCAGCAATTCACACGTTGTTCTTTCTGCCTCAAAGCGTCGGTTTCGGTCACGGCCAAGGCTTCGTTGCCAAGCGGGCTCCGGCCACCCAGGAACCGCATCCGCCAAGAGCTCTGTTTCCTCACGGCCCAACCCAAGATATTTGTCGCGTTTGACGTCCAGAATCACAGAACCGGCGGCCGTCACGCACACGTGAATGTGAGCTGAAATGCCGAAACGCGCCGACGCACACGACACCGTGTTTCGAGTGACTTTGACAGGTAGCATGGTTACAACCAAATGCGGCACCCGCGCTCACTCGGTTAGGCGGTATTTGGGCCCAAGAGGCTGCCGAGGTGGTCGATGGGCCCAGGGCCCATACCCTTGGTTTCTTCGGACACCCTGCCTAACTCGACCGATTTGTTCGTCGTCATGTGCATCTCCTTATCACTTGCTAAATAGGGGTGCGCAGCCATTGCCGCGCACCCACGTATCTTCGCTCTCTCAGCCCGTCAACGGGCCCCCGAGGCTTCCCTGGTGGTCGATGGGCCCGGGGCCAGTATCCTTGGTTTCCTCCGACACCTTGCCCAATTCGACCGGTTGGTTCGTGATCATGTGAATCTCCTTGAGTTGCTAAAGATAAACTTCCTTGCTATCCGCGGTAGCCACACCACGCTGCTCCGCCCAGCACTCGTGCGTCAACATCAAAAAACGCGCCCTACTCGCTCCCGCAGAATCGCCTTCTTCACATCACGAATAGTCCGCGCCTCACGAAACCCTCTAGAAACGCGGCACTTAGTGCCAATCCGCTCATTCACACCCATTACCAGAATTGACATCCGCCACGCCCCAATCTCATCGCATCCCAAGTGCCACGCATGAACCTCGCGCCCCGCTTCGCGCGCGAATCCCGTGCCAGACAAGAACGTCGCGCAACTATTTCTCCACCTCTCGGTCCTCAGACTCGATCCCCGGCAGGTCCTTCTCAAACATCGCCGGTGACACGCGCCGGTAGTGCCGAATCCCCCTCCCCAACGTAGCCGCACTCACGCCAAACCACCCCGCCACTTCCCGCACGTTTCCCGACCCCGAGCGCAGCGCGAACCACGCCACCAATGCGCGTCCCTGCACCGCTTGATGGCCCTCGCCATAAAACGTTTGCGACGCAGTGCCCAGCAACTGCGCCACGCCTTCCATCAATTGCTCCCGGCTGAGCGGCACCGGCGGATGCGCCGCGGCATCTTTTGCCTGCGCGACAAATACTTGGCTGCCCACTACTCGTGCATCGGCCGGCGAACCCTGCTCGAACAGCTCAGCGACATACGGCGTATCAGCCTTCTCCATGAAGTCCCGATAGCCCCGCGGTCCGAACAATCCTTTAAGTTCGAGCACCTGCCGTACCGCCTCCGTTGCCAGATGCAGCGGCGCACGCTCACCCAAATAGGCCGCTGCCGAGCTGAACGGATAATCAATCGCACGCCGCGCCAGGCCTGCCGTCACGGGCCGCGCGTGCACCCGCCGCACCGCATGCGGCAAGTACTCAGGCGCCACCACCTTGGACTCATAGCGCGCCGCAAAGGCCGCCGCACGATTTCGCAACACTTGCGTCGAGTGTAAGTAGCGCGAATAGCGCCCGCACAGGCGCTGCATGCAGGCCTCCAGCGGCGAGCCCCAGGTCCGCATCACCAACGAGGCCTCGTTAGGCTCAACGCAATACCCGAACAACTGCGCGGCACATTCCGAACAACACCCGTCCAGCAAGGCAAAAAACCGCACCAAATGTGGCACGCTGCGCCAGCGTTCGACCGCGGCGCGCTCGAGCACGCCAGCATCGAAATAAATGTTGAAGCTTTCCTTACCTCGCACATGCACGAGATGAATCGCGCCGTGGAAGTCGAGCCTGTGTGGCCGCGACAAGCGATACTCCTTTCCGCCGGCATTCCGTTGCATGTGCAGAATCGAACATTGCGCGCAATCTGTCGATTAAAAAAGTTATAAGCAACAAAACTAATTGCGCAAAACAGTGAATTCCCTCTGTTGCCGCTGCAGATCACATGACACAATTTGCGCAGCATTTGGTTTTCCGTCTTGTGCCGATTGCGTTAACGCGACTTGTTCGGTTATTTGCCGGAAAAATAAGTCTAAACGCAGGAGGTGTTCGGAAGCCAACGGATCAACGACAACGCAATGCAATCGCATCTTACTGCTGACACCCGATTAGATTATCGGGCATGGACGAAGGACCTAAGGAATGGGCACCACCCCTGCTCCACCGCCGGCCGAAACGCTGGTACAACTCGTGCTACGTGCGCGTCACCTCGACGAGCTCGTGCAAAACGAACAAGACTGGCGCGCGCTCGGGACGATCGCGGCACGCATGCTGTTCTGGTGCGGCGGCACCATCTACGCCTGCCGCAGCGAAGCCGACGAAATGCGCTTTGCTTTACAACTCGTACGCGCACCTTTGGGCACCGTCGCGCATCAGATTGCCGGCGCATATGCCACCCATCTGCGCAAGACGCGCAATTTAAGCGGTAGCATCTTCAAACACTACGCAGTCGTCCCGCTGCGCGAGGCAGTTTTTCTCGACGAGCTGGTGCTCTGGCTACATCGATCGGCGCCGAGCGACGCTCCGGGAATCGCGAAGACCCGATCAATCACTCGAGTCTGGACTGCAGAGAGCGCTTATCTCCAACCGCACGCCCTGCCCTGGATCAACACCGATCGCGTGCTGACCTCGCTCAGCGTCGGCGCGCCGGGAGCCGCCACCTATCGGCGCCGAAAGTCGGAACCCATACCGTCGTCGGTCCTCGAGTACTTCACGCGCCGCCCCAAGCATCTGCTTCCGGAACACCGCGATCGCGCGCTACGAGAGCCTCGTCCCAACATCGAAACGATTGCCCGCGCGGTTGCGGACTACAGCAAGGTCTCGTATGAGGACATGCTTGCGGATACGCGCAAACGCAGCGTGAGCCGGGCACGCGTCATCACCACGGTGCTCGCTACCCGCAATGGCGCCACTGCGGCCGCGGCCGCACGCCTGTTCAACCGCTCCCGCTCAACACTGATCGAGCAGGTCGAACACTATCGCACCAAGCAGGCCGGGATATTCGTCGAAGCCGAATCCAGCCTCGAAGTGTTTCTCGCCGAGACACGCGAATAGTTGCGACGATGAACACGCAACGAACAGCGACGCGGCGGTGTGAAGACCCGACGCGGCAAAAGCGGCAGCTCGGCATGCGCGATCAACAACAGCGTTGCGTCGTTGGCGAGAAATTCTTCTCGCACCTTGTCCCGAGAGAGACTCGGCAAGTTGATGGGATCCAAAGCATTGATCGATTTTCTCACGATGCCGGTCGCCATCTGCAGCAGGTCAGGATAGTAAGGACCCCTGTGATCGACCTCCGCGTATTCCATCGCAGCCTTCATGCATTCGAGCAATGACTGCGCACGCGACAAATTGTCGCGTTCGGTCTCGATGGCCTTGAGTGTGCGACTGAGTTGCGCACGCCCAGATTCCGCCGCTGGTGGGACGCCGCGGCGGTGAGGTTTGCTCTTGAGTCGACGGGCCGGCATCGTTCGTACCTCGGAATTTTCGCTAAAGCGGTGATTGATTTTGCCTCGGGACTGTACATATATCCAGTCATTTCTGAACATACGGCTGGATCAAGATCGCCTGCGTCCTCACACCGTCAGGATCTGTCCGCGACCGCCTTTTACCGCAGCCAGTTCCTGCCGCAATCTATCAATTTCCACTGCCCAAAAATCCTGATGCGCCCGCTCACGAAACTCGGCGAGTTCGGCCCTCTTCAAGCACTCGGCAGCCGCTGCTTCCGCGACTACCAGCCGTCTTTGCAGCAATACCATATCCGCCGGCAGCGAAGGCGCGGTCGGCACCTCCGCGGGCGCGCACTCCTCCCGCCAGATCCGAAACACGCGCTCCGCTTTACCGACCGCGCCAAATCGCGCGCGCAATTCCGCGCACAGGCGCCGCCCCGACACACGGCCGTGCTTCCTCTTGAGCTCTCGATACGTCGCGCGGATGCGCTGATCGGACAGACGTAGGTTCATGGCCGCACTCTAGCGCAACTGAAATTCAAGGGAAACATGTTTCCCTTGAAGCCGCCTCAAACGCGGCGCTATGCGTAACAGCAATGCCACCAAGCGCTCTGCGACGCTATCAATTTGATTTGCCTAGAAAAAATCTCTGTAATGTTTCACGCGATGTTCCACGCGCAGATCTTTGATTTGCCTCAATCACAAGCCTCTTGAGAGTCCCGCCCGTATCCCCTCAACGATTGCGTCCCTCTCATCCGCATTGTTCACATCCACCACAATGCGCGCCGCTCCCGAGGCTCTCTGATGTAACTGCACATGTACGCTTTTAGTTCTTAAAATCTCGCTCACGACAGCAAGATCGGGCGGCCTCTTTGGCGGTGCGTCATCGCCCTCAAGCGCCTTGCGCACCAGTTTCTCCGTCTCTCTGACTGATAACCGCTTGGCCACCACGACCTTCGCCACCAGCTCACGCTCTTCTTTGTCCTCGAGGCCCAACAGCGCCCGCGCATGGCCCATCGAGAGCGCCTTCGAATCGATCAGCGCCACCACCGCTTCCGGCAAGTCCAGTAATCGGATCAAATTCGTAACCGCTGCGCGTGAGCGACCCACCGAATCGGCCAATTCCTGGTGTGTCAGCGAGAAATCCACACTCAAACGCTTGAGCGCCCTCGCCTCTTCTGCCGCGGTCAATTCCTCGCGTTGGATGTTCTCGATGAGACCCACCGCCACGGCTTGTTGGTCCGACAGCTCCCGCACAATGGTCGGAATGTCCGTAAGCCCCGCGAGCTTCGCCGCCCGCCAACGCCGCTCACCCGCAACGATTTCATATCTCGCTGTCCCTGGCGTTCCCTCCGGCAATGGTCGCACCACAATCGGCTCGATCACCCCGTTTGCCTTGATGGAGGCCGCCAACTCCACCAGCGGCTCCTGATGGATTTCTCTCCTCGGTTGAAATGCCCCTGCTTGCATAAGCAACAGCGGCAGCGTTCCCCCTCCCCGACTTGAGCTCACCGTCGGTGTCGCCCCCAACAGCGCCCCCAAACCCCGGCCTAGCCCACGCGATTCACCCGCCATAACTTCCGTCACCGATCTTCGTGACAGATGCAGGCGCAGAAGACTCCACATCGTTGGCCGAGGGTCTCGAATACGTCGGAACGGCTTTCATCGACAGCTGCAGCATTCGTGCACGCACCGCCTCTTCGACGAACGCGGACAAATCGCCCTTGCGCCCCGCACTCGCCAAGTACCGCCGCACGCGTCGATCCAGATCATCAGATACGGTTAGAGTCCAACGTGTCGATTGCTTCATGACCCCTCCTCAAGGCCTATTTAGACCTGTCTATGGCGTTTCCTCTTCGAATTTCTACTCATTGATTTCCTATTTTTCTTTTACTTTCAATAGCTTGATCTAGTTTCGTCACGAAACATTCCTCATCCCAGATCTTTCAGCAGCTTCTCGATCGCCGCCATTAATCCTTCTCGATCCGATTCGCGTAGACCCTTTGGAAAAGCCAACGTCACCTTTCCCTTGGGATTGCGCACCGCCATCATGCGCGTTGATGGGCCGACGTTATATTCCCGTTTCAGCGGCTCGATCCGCTTTGATCGATCTAGACTTGCCGCCAAATGCTTGAGAATCGCCGCCGCCGGACGGCCGCCCTCCCCCCGGCTCGCCCAGTTCTGGGCCGCCTTCACCACTACGTCCTTCGCCCCCGGCCGCTCCATCATCACAGACAACAGATATGCGGCTTCTACCGGTACCACGCTCTTGTCCGGGAACAGCTGCCCAACGGCGGAGACTTTTAGCAATTGAGCCGCTTTTAGGAGCTTCGCAACCTGGCTCTTCGATAGCCCGAACGCTTCTGCCATCGCGTCTTGCGTGGAGAAAATCTTCGCGTCCAACTGCTGCTGAAACGACAGCGCCCGCTCCATCGCCGTGATGTCCTGCCGGTCCGCATTCTCGATATGCATCAGCACCGCAGCTTTCGTATCGTCCGCGTCCGTCAAGCGCACTTTCAGCTTGGTGTTCGTATACTCAGCCGCGAACCGCCGCCGCAATCCATAGATCAGCTCGAAGTCAAAATTGGCGTCTCCGACCAACTTCCGCCCCAACGCCGGTTCCATCTGCCCGTCCCTCGGCATCGAATCAATCAGGTCCTGACAGGCCTCCTTCGTATACCAGGCACCGGTCCTATTGTGGAATTTCCACGGCCGACATCGCTTCGGATCCACCGAAAACACATTCGTCCGCTCCGCCATCAGTGAGGTACGGCCCGTCAATGCCAGCTCAGCCGCAGGCACTCGGGGACCCGTCGGCGAGCTCTCATAGGGCGACGGATCGCCCTTCTCTTTGATTTGCTTGGCCACCTCAGAGAGATTCATTCCGCCAAATAACTTGCTTGCCATTACGCGATCCCCTTCTCGTGCAACATCGCCCGCTTCGACGGCCACTCGCGCAAGATACGCAGCTCAATCTCCCCGAATACACCGTCGAGCATCTCGAGGACTTTGCGATTGGGCTTGGGCTGCTCGTACGACCCCAAATACTGAACAGCCGAATTGATGATCTCGGATGATTGAAAGAACACGTGCTGCAGAATTCCGTCACCAAAGCAGGCCTGCATGACTTCAAAAAACTGCTTGTGACTCACCAGCCGTTGATCAAACAAGGTGGTCAGGACCGAGATCCAGCGATACTCTTTCGTCGCGTCGATCTGGCTGATGTAATTGCGTACCATCCGAAAAAACTGCACCGTGCTCGTAAAGTCATACATGCGAGGCGCCGTGGGCACCAGCAACGCGTCCGCGGCCAACAGCACATTGATCGAGATCAAGCCGAGCGCCGGCGGCGAGTCCAGCAGCACCACATCGTAGTGTTGCGACACTGTTTCAATGCCGAACTTAAGCTCGGAAAAGAACTCCAGCCGCTTCGCCCTATCCTCCTGCACCGCCAAATGCGCCGCGATCGCCATCTCCGCCTCGTACAGCGCCAAGCATGACGGAATCAGATCGACGTTCGGCCAATAGGTCTTACGCACGGCGTATACCAGCGAACTCTCACTGCTATCCAGATATGGCAGAAGCGTTTGTTCCTGGGTGACCTGGGCGTCCGGCATGTAGCCGAACATCGAGGTCGTCGTGGCCTGACTATCCGTGTCGATCACCAAGACCCGATACCCTTTGAGTGCCAGGTAATGCGCAAAATTAACGCAGGTGGTCGACTTTCCGACGCCCCCCTTAAAATTCTGGCAAGCAATCGTGATTGGAGGATCAGAATCGGCTCGCCGCGGCAATGTTCCAAAATGTGTACGGAACGCCTGAATCTGAACCAAACTATAGCCGACCCGCCGGCCATTGGATGGGTTGCGCTGCAGCGATTCCATGCCCAACTCGGCTTCCGCGCGTGCAAGGGTGGTACGATCTCGGCCCACCATGTCGGCCGCCTCGGAGGGGGAAAATAGACGGTTGAGTTGCTTATGTTGGTGGGGATCGTTGCCCCTTTCGTGCATTCTTTGCAGGAAGTTCTCGGAACTTGCCAAGATGTCATCTAACTTGTCTAAGGCTCGGATCGCTGGCACACTTCACTCCACGAAGGGAACGCGTCCCACGGATATCGGACGGAATTTACCAGAAATGCGTGTGCTTGAGGGAAGTGGGTGAAATCGGGAACGGCACCAATCTTGTCAGCGTCAGACCGCGTTCCGCTCATCGACCGCCGTATTGAGAAATACGTATCCCAAGGCCTAAGTCGTGCCGCCATCCTCGAGCGCTTGCTATCCGCTCGCTGGCCCCTTGATCAACTCAAAAGTCGATTCACCGAAATGGAAGAGGGCGCTTTTCGCTATCCCCTCATCACCAATGATTCGATCGGCGCGGTGACGCCAGCCCAAACCGCTCCGCCAGTTTTGCCCTCCGCCTCTCAAACCTCCATCGATCGCGCAAAAATCAATGCCGTGTCGGCGGCGGACACATTCGTGGGCGGCATCTCCTTTCAATACGTACCGCTGATCCAATGCTCCTTCCCACACGCGGACCCCAAGGAGGCAAGCAAATTCACCCGCAAGAACGGTTGGCTCGAGCTCACCCTAGGCACAACCCGTCCTGAGTGCGGGTTGCCCTATGGCGTGCCGGCGCGGTTGCTTACCATTTACTGTACCTCCGAAGCGGTGCGCACCAATTCGCCGGAAATTTACTTAGGCGATTCCGTGCACGATTTTTTGCGTCGCTTGGATGTCCCTATTACGCGCGGCGAGCGCGGATCGTTAAGCGTCTATGCCAATCAACTGTTGCGCCTGATTCACAGCACCTTGAGCATCGATGAAAATATTCGCGACGGGGCAGGGCGCCAAGGACTTCATATGCGCCAGGCGTTATTTGTAGAGGAAGCCAGGCTCTGGTGGGATGATCCCGAACACTCGAAGAATCGCAAAGGGGCAGGGCGCAGCATCGGCAACGGCTCCTCGCTCATGCTGTCGAGCGTGCTGTTTCACTCCATCCTTGAGCGCTCCGCGCCTCTCGCGACTGCCGCCATCAAGCAGCTCCGCAAGAGCCCCATGGATCTCGATGTCTACGCCTGGCTCGTGCATCGTTTATTTCATTTGAGCAAACCCAGCATGGTCAGTTGGGAGCAACTCTCCAACCAATTCGGCCACAACTACCGCGAGGCACGGACTTTTCGCCGCTTCTTCTTGGATTCCCTAAAGCGCGTATCGGCTGTCTATTCCGAAGCAAAACTCAACGTCGGTGCTTCGGGCATTCTTCTATTGCCGTCGCGCCCACACCTCGCAACGAACAAAACGCCGGTTAAGCGCTAGATCTTTTGCGTTCTAATGAATTAGTGATTCGACTCGCCGAAGCCTCGGATTCATCAGCGCTGATATCGCTCATCGAGCGTTACTGGGAATTCGAACAAATCGAAGGATTCAATCCAGCGCGCACCACCAATCTACTCGCGGATCTTTTCCATGCACCACATCGAGGCCAGATCTGGCTCGCGCAAGACGGCGGCCTCAGAGTCGGCTACTTAATCGCCGCCTATCTCTTCACGCGCGGCCTACGGTTCTACGAACAACATGGATTTGACTCGCTCTCTGGATACCGGCTGTTGAACAAGTCGTTGCGGCCGTGACCTAAGAGCGTTGCATCTCTCCCGCTGTTTACCCTCATTACCAAGCGCTTTCGTCAGAAATGGCCCCGAAATCAGCAGATTACAGAGGGCAAAGGGCAGGGCGTTGCATCTCTCCCGTTTTTAGCTCAACCCATTGATTTAACTTCCATTAAATTATCGTCGTTCGGAATGACCGCGACAACTCTCCCGAAAAAGCGTCGCAACTCTTCCGCGTAACCGTTACATCTCTTGCCAATAGGCGTTGCATCTCTCCACGAGGATGCCATTTTCCCTTGTTTATTCAATATCTTATGGAATGCCCCTGTATTCTCTCCTGTAGTACCTATAAATCCTTCTTGTTCAGCGATCACAAGCCACCAAAAAAAATGGACCGACTCGATCTTATGTCTCATAGCTCACATGAGCTTGAATTCAGGCTCACATGGCCCTAACATGGAATCAACGAGGTAACCCATGTCCATGCCCGCAGAACGCGTCGAGGAAATCTTAGGCTTGAAGCCCACCACCCGCGGCATGGCCGGCTTGGCCGCGGCCGTTGAAAAAGGACTCCCGCGCAGCGCACTCATCCGCGTCATCGCACGCGCCGGCGTCACCGGCAAGGCCCGCCTCGCGTTACTCCACGGCATTGTCCCCTCGGCCACCTTCAAACGCCGCACTCGCTTGAAACTACACGAGAGCGAAAAAACCGAGCGTCTCGCCCGTGTCATCGCACTCGCCGAATTGTTATGGGACGACGCCGAAGCCGCACAGCGTTTTTTGAGCGCCCCACACCCGGAACTCCAGAACCGCACGCCGCTCAGCAACGCCGCGACCGAACTCGGTGCCCGCCAAGTAGAAGATCTCGTGATGCGCGCCATCTATGGCCTTCCGGTCTAAGTCTTAAGCACGCGATCGCGTGCATCGATTGCATGCGCGCAATACATGCGTCTCTATCGAATTGCAGACTCGCGCTTCAATCCTCAAAGCGGCGAGGGCGCGCGCATGTACGGTGCGCGATGGAACTCGCCCGGCCGCGCCGTCATCTATGCCTGCACAACTTACGCGGGCGCGATGCTAGAAAAACTAGTACACACCGGCCGCCAAATTCCCAAACACCAAGTCTGCGTCACCTTTGAATTCCCCGACGACGTAAACCAAACGACACTGGACGAAACCCATTTCATTGGCTGGCGGAACGACGACCTACAGGTCAGCCGCCAAGCCGGCGACTCCTGGCTTGAACTTGCAGAAACCCCGATTCTGCTCGTGCCCAGTGTCGTCTTCGACATCGAGCGCAATGCCCTCATCAATCCCGCACATCAGGATGCCGCACGCATCCGCACATTGAGCATAGAGCCCATTCGCTGGGATGATCGACTATTCTCGTCCGTCTGATCGGCACAATAAATAAAAGCGAGCCCCAGAAAGGAGAACGACGGATGCGAATACCACTACTGCTGGCCGTGTTCTTGAGCGTGAACAGTTACGCCGGTATCAGCATGTTCAAAGTAGACAACGACGGGATGTATCGCTTCAAATCGCAGCCATTCATTGTTTGGGCGCCCAAGGAATGTCTGCTCGACATGGCCGTCCGCGACACGAATTGGTCGGTCGATTTCACGACCGGCGCCGGCTACTGGATGGCCAGCGGTCAATACTCGGTCCAAGTGTTCAGCTTCGATCGGCTGTCGATTGACGATAAGCACTCATTCGAAGAGCGGATCAAAGATGTCGCCCCACAGTACATGGTTCATGATCGCTCCAAGGCATTCAAATTCGTTTTTCGCGACGCCAAGTTTCTCGAAATTGCCGGCCAACCCGCATATCAAGCCACCGCGATACAAGAGGGCACGGCCACCTTCGTCGCCACGTTCGTCTTGCAACATGCTCACGTCACCGTCGCTTCGCTGGTATTCCCCATCGAGGACTCCCACAGCAAATTCAATCGCCCTTTCCCACAGGCGTGTTACGACCGATTCGTCGCGTCGGTGAAAGAAGTGCATTAGTCGTCTGGCTGGGCCGTTCGTACGCTGCGCTCGACCGGCGACGGCGAGTCAAAGGCGTCCCTTCTTGGTCTTCTCAGCGGCTTCGAGAGATTGAAAAGTCTCTCAGCCGGAAAATGGATTAGGCTTAAGAAGCTTCAACCGAGATTCGGAAAACTAGGAAGGGCAGGGTGGACCTTTGCCCGCTTCCAAGGATTCTTCGCCCGTCGAGCTGTTCGGGGCTTCGTGCGCTCCCTTGTTCCGATCCGGTTGTGGCATTCTCTGCCCTAAGATTTAGTCGTGGCACAAGACCCTGAGGGAGAAGAACAACATGCCGCCAAAGCTTCGCGTACTCGAGCTTCGCCACCGATCAACTTCAATGCGAGGTAACGGCATGAATTCGGGCTTCTTGCTTCGCTGGCTGCTCTTATTTCTGTGGTTCATTCCGGCGGCGGAGACCAGCGCCGATCCGCCTGCTTCGCAGCTCACCATTTTGAGGGCCGCGCGACTGATCGATGGTACCGGTGCTCCGACTTTGAGTCCCGCAATGATTCTCATCGAAGGTGAGCGAATTGTAGAGATCGGTTCGAACTTGCGCGTTCCGCCAGGATCTCGCGTTATCGACCTTAAGGATGCGACCCTGCTGCCGGGACTCATCGATCTGCACACACACCTGACCGGCGACGAGCGCCTGCACTGGGAAGACGCGCTGACCAAGTCCACGCCGGCCCGGGACGCACTATGGGGAGCGCGAAATGCACGCATCACGCTCCTTGCAGGATTCACTACATGCCGCGACATGGGTCCCGCGTGGCCGTATGTGGACGTAGAACTGCGCCGCGCGATCGAAGAGGGCGCTATCCCCGGCCCCCGACTGTTGGTAGCAGGGGCTTACGTTTCCTCCACCGGCGGGGCGGGGGACGCACGACAATTTTCAACTTACGTCGACGTGCCCATTGTTAGAAATCTCGCGGATGGGCCGGCTGAAGTGACTAAGGCGGTACGCACCAATCTCAAGAATGGCGCGGACTTCATCAAGATTCTTGCAACCGGCGCCGTGCTTTCGAAGGGCATTTCGCCAGGGGCGCAGCAATATTCGGATGAGGAAATTCGTGCGGCAGTGGTTGAGGCACATCGCTGGGGCAAACAAGTCGCGGCCCACGCGCATGGCGCCGAGGGTATCAAGGCAGCAATTCGTGCCGGTGTTCGAACTGTGGATCACGGGTCGTATCTTGACGACGAAGCGGTCTCACTGCTCAAACGTTCGAATCGTAAAGTTTTTTACGTGCCCACGCTGTACACATACGAGGCGATTGATCGCAGCGACGCTTCGAATCCGGTTCCGGAGAGTGAACGACAACGTGCACGAGACATACGCGAGATCGGCTATGCGGGATTCAAGCGGGCGCTCGCCGCCGGCTTGCCGATCGGCTTTGGAACTGACGCGCAGGTGATCCCGCATGGGCAGAATGCCAGGGAATTTGCCGTACGAGTGAAACTAGGAGAGGCCCCCATGGCCGCGATCGTTTCGGCCACCTCACTCAATGCCGAGATTATCGGATGGCAGGATCGGGTCGGTTCGATAGCAGTCCATAAGCTTGCCGACATCATCGCCGTATCTGGCGACCCGCTGCGCGACATCACTGCGCTCGAGCGGGTTGGCTTCGTCATGAAGGGCGGCGTGGTATACCGCGAGGAATTGGCGGCCGATCCGCATGACTGAGTGCGTGCCGGCGCTTAGTGTAGATAGGCGCTCGCGAAGCAAAGACAGCTTGTGAGGATGCGGCACCAAAGACTCGGGCAAATATGAATATTACGTACCGCTGGCGTGGCGAGTTCACCAACGAGGCGCTAAATCATCTTCATGCAGAGGGCTTTGGACACCCTTTGCTCGCGGATGAGTGGTGGGCGCAAGTAACACGCCACAGTCTCGGCTGGGTCTGCGCCCGCCACGATCAAGAGCTGCTAGGATTCGTGAACGTCGCGTGGGATGGCGGGGTCCACGCGTTCGTTCTGGACACTGTGGTCGCTGCGGAACACCGCCATCGGGGAATAGCAACCGCAATGATTGAAATTTGTATTAAGAAAGCCCGCGAAGCTAGATGCGAATGGCTACACGTCGACTTTGAAGATCACCTAAGGGGATTTTATTTCGACCGCTGCGAGTTTGAACCGACCAATGGAGGACTGGTTAAATTGGTGTGAATTGCCGCCAGGACTGCTGCACCCTCACACCATCATGGTTGCTCAAGTCCCATTCGAAGTCACTCCGTTCCCGGGCCTCAAATTCGTCTGCCGGCAAAAGTCGCGCAAGTGTCGTCATTTGTAATCCGACCGCCGGACGCCAGAGCGATGTGGCAGCCTTCCGCCTGCTGCTAAACTGAGCACGGCAATTTAATTGGTAGAATGCAGCAGTCAGAATCAACGAGTACCCCATGACAAATCGTCGCCGACTTTTCCAAGTGTTCGTAACCCTCTGCGCCTTGAGCCTGTCACTGGTCTCCGTGACCGCCGACGCCGCACCGGCCACGCCAGTCGCGCAATTTCAGGCGTTCAACATTGGTACCTATAAAGCCGTCGCGCTAAAAGACGGCGTGATCGAGATGCCGAACGATGGCAAAAGTTTCGTCGTCGGCCAGTCGAACGAGGCTGTCGGCGCGGCGCTTAAGGAGGGTGGGGCTCCCGCCGATCATTTTGAGTTCAGCATTCAGCCGCTGCTGGTACACGCCGGAAAGCACGTGCTGTTGTTTGATACCGGCGTCGGCAATTGGTACGGCGACATTGGCGGCAAGCTGCCTGACTCCATGAAGGCTGCTGGCGAGAAGGCAGCCAGCGTAACGGACATCTTTATTTCGCATGCCCACGGCGATCACATCGGCGGATTGGTTACGCCGTCAGGCGCGATCGCTTTCCCCAATGCGACCATTCACATGTCCGCGCCCGAATGGAAGTGGCTTTCGACCTTGACCGAAGATCAGGCGAAGAATATGGCCATTCAACACGTCTCCGCATTCGTGAGCACAATCAAGCCCAAAGTCGCGCCCTTCCAGCCCGGTGCAATTCTTCTCCCGGGTATCGTCAAGGCCGTTGAGCTCAAAGGGCATACGCCCGGTCACTCCGGGTATCTCATCGGGCAAGGACCCGATAGCGTGCTGGTCTTCGGCGATGCAATGCATAGCTTTGTGATTTCTGTTGGCAAGCCCTCTTGGCAGGTTGCTTTCGATAGCGACCAGCAGGTAGGGAGCGCCACACGAGTCACTCTCGTCAACGACTCCGTCGCGACCGGTCAGCGCCTCTATTCCGAACACTTTCCCTTTCCAGGTCTAGGCAAGATCGTGAAGACGAAGAACGGCACGGTCTGGCAACCGGAATCGCTGCACTGACTTCGTGCTGCCAACGCTACGATGTCCGTGCTCCGCTGCGGTTCGGCCCGGACTCCTGTCCGGTCGTTCGCCGCATGCGACTCACCCATGCACTCGCCCGGCACCGACCAGTCAAAGGTGTGACTTTGACTGGCTTTCCGGACTCCTTGCCAACTTCCTTGTGGCAAATTGCGCTGGAATAGTGATATCTGACGACATCAGAGCCGCAGTTGCGCTTCGACCCAGAGCTTGGCAAAGTCGGCCCTAAGGGACCCCTTTGACTCAAGCTGTAGCTGCTCACTGATCCGGTAGATTAGGGTCATGCATATCCTTAAAGAGCTCACCGTTGTATTGAATTTTGCCGCCAAAGCGGCAAAACGGTATGACGACGACGAGGACGCAGTAGTCATTGAGCTTGATGATGCCATGTCGCAGCATCTGGCCCCGGCTGCTTCGGTCCCATTGAAAACTTGGCACCGGTTCCATATGGTTTTTCTTGACCCAATCGAGTTGTTCGGGCGTTAGGCTCGACAGATCGCGATAGCTTCTATCTTTCGCCCCCTTGGCGATGCTTGACTCCACGGCGAGCGCTGATTCGCGATCCCAGTCAATGTGCTGCCGCTGCTGCTCGGAGGGCGCGAGCGTAATAGCGTTGTTATTGGTCGGGAGCGAGGGCCGAGGCAGATCCCTGTCGATGTTAAAATGCAGAGCAGCCGCGTCCGGCCGAACAACGACTGTCGTAGGGACATTCTTTGCGGGGTCATTCGGCAATCGTAGCAGCGATAGCGAATAGCTAGGCGTTTTTACCTCGCGAAAGAATCGTGGGTGCGAGAGCAGGATCGCGGCGATCAAACTCGCGTGCGCGAGAACGACCACAAGCCGTATGCAGTATCGACTTGGTGCTCTATCTTGCGGCGATCCCAGCGCATCCATTTGTCGTACCCCAGAATAGGGAGAAACCACGGCGTTTCGCCGCGTTCATCTTTTCAGCGCTGGATTAACCTCCAGCAACAGGATAAATATTGCCATACATCGTCTGACGAGGTATATACGGGTACATGGCGCCGAAGAATCCCGCATTTATGGTTGGCGTGCCGGAGCTGGTTGTGCTCAGTCTTCTCGTGGATCGCGAGATGTATGGCTATGAGATAGCTCGGGCTATAAAAATCACCACCGGCAACGCCCTCAGCCTTGGAGAAGGAGTCCTCTACCCAGCGCTGCATGCAATGGAGTCACGAGGGCTAGTGCGAGCTCGATCTTCGAGAATCGAGGGTCGCGTCCGGATTTATTACGCGCTCACGCCGAAAGGCAAAGGGCGTCTGACCCGTCTCAGCGTCGATTGGCAGCGCATAAGCTTGAGCGTGAATTCCGTCCTTGTAAGTCAGACTCATGGGTGAACAACGTTTTGAGAATCTCCGCGAGGCACTGCTACGAACCGGGGTAGCCGGACGACAATTGCGCCGCGCGCTCGTAGAGATAGAAGCTCATTTTCGGCACTTAGTAGATGAAGAGCGCGCTCATGGACAAACGGACCAAGAAGCGCGGATCGCCGCGCATAGGCGTCTAGGCACGAACGCAACGCTGGTGCTAAGTTATGCCGCTCGCCCCGAGCTGCGAGCCTGGTCACGCCGATGGCCGGCCGTCTGGTTCGTGATCTTACCGTTGATCAGCTATATCGTGATATCCGCTGCCACTCTAGCGGTAACTTTAATAATCGCTGATCAAATGTCGCCATACCTGTACACAATCCATTTATCGCCGCAACTCACGGCGCGCATAGATCTTTCGGCGCGTCTTGTGCTGTTGTGTATCTTTCCGATTTCCGTGTTCGCCACAGTGGCCGTGTTTGCTTATCGACGCCGAGTTGCACTGCGCTGGCCCCTGAGTGGAATCGCATTGACAAGTGTATTGGCGTCGTTGATCAATGTGACCTTGAAATTCACCGGCGGCCCTACTCCAGGAGAGATCGGTGGCGGTATTGGCATCTCGCCGCAGACATTGCCCGCGCAGTTGATGCGCGCCGCAATCCTTGCGTCCCTTGCGGTGATTCCCTTGTGGATCGCCGTACGCCGAGCACGGTCTTACAACGCGATCTGACCGCCTTCGACCCTATCCAGCCTTTGGTGGCTGTCCGCTTTGCGCTGCTTACTTGACAGGCTTGTTCCACGGCGCTGAGATCAGAATGGGACCCGGGAGTTGCGCTTACGCCAAACGCTCGTTCGATGGGTTCTTTCGTAGCGTCCATCCATCTTAGCAAGTCCCCCACCCGGTTATCACGGTCACCGTGTTCGGCCTGTCCGGACAATTTCCGTGCATTGAATCCCATCGCCATCAAGAGTATAGAAGGCCTACAGCGACGAAACATCCATCGGTGCTATCGGAGAAACCGAATGATGAAACGGGGTTCATTTCGCGGAAATCTCGCGCGCGCGATAATAGTGCTGGCCTTGGCAGTCCCGGCCGTGGCGCACCATTCCTCGGCAATGTTTGATTTTGACAAGTCACTGACCTTGAAGGGTGCGGTTAAGGAT